>Ga0209454_1002785_pt1 | contig 12119 bp, 9 predicted proteins | sample WorMetHERISLAND1_2_FD_187400 | JGI IMG/M metagenome (GOLD analysis project Ga0209454, IMG submission 187400) | Marine gutless worms symbiont microbial communities from Max Planck institute for Marine Microbiology, Germany - Olavius geniculatus... | ecosystem: Host-associated > Annelida >...
GTTGTATTATTATTGCATTTATTATTAGACAGTTATTAGTAGATAATAATTAATACCCGGCATAGCACTATTTCAGCACAAAATTATACTGATAGTTTACAAGACCAGCTACTTATACTTCAATGTCAACTTAGCTTTTTTTACCAATGGTCCAACAGCAGTATTTTAATTGAATTGACTTACACGTCAATATATTGCATTCACTACAGCATTTAAAATAAATTTTAGGCTACATTGCTTCAACACCGATCTGATACTTCATAAACAACAACTAAACATGCTTGTGCAGAATCCATTGATAGCAGTATTTAACACAGACTAACAACGATTTTATTTTAATAATGGTAAGTTGCAATAGTAACAATGTACAGCTGTTGGCAGTTACGCAAAACAAGCACAAACTCAAATAAACTGAACTGCATTTCACCTTCACTTGACGAAGACACACTAGTGACTGGCTGATATACGCTAACAGCTCTAGTTAGTTAAAATAAACTACTCAACGCACGACAGAGATCATAACATAAAGACAATTCTGTTCAGGTGCATCCACATCATATAAACTATGAAGCAAATGTCCCATCATAAAGTAAGGGAAAGTATGCCAGCCGTTCAAAGAAAGATCTGGCAAAATTTGGGACCTAAATTATATCAACTTTCTCTCTTGCATGCTATGAAATGCATTTCCCATGGTGATAATGTTCCAAAATCGATGGCAGCTGGGGCTTCACCAGAATTAGTGAACAAGCCCAGAAACAAGGGAAAAGCAATGGAAAATAGGGGAGAGGGAGACAGAAGGAACAGGGGAACTTGCTCCAATGGCTCAGGGGGACAGACGCCTGTGATTCTGCTAATGCTAAACTCACAATCATCAAAATGTAAATTGCAGTTGCAGCAGATCCACAACTATGAACCTAAATTATATGTTCTGGAACTAGATAGCTGCATGAGGACGACAGAGACTGAGATAACGCGTTATGTATTTTCCATAAGTTACCACAGCAGTGATGATGTTGGGGTCAAAAGCAAAATTCGAACCACAATAATGGAAAACAGCGTCTGTGGGAAGATGACGATCTACGCACTATAATTTTATACAATTTCAATTTTTCTAGTTGCCTTGCTACAGAAATTATCACATCCACAAAAATTCAGAAATAATCGACTGCAATAAATTCAGACTCATTCCACTTCTACAGTAACCTGAATAAACAGACAACAATGCTGTGAAGTTGCTGTTGTTTCCTTTGCTACAATCAGTTAGTCATAAAGCATCACTGAGCAAAAACCAGTGTTATGAAGTTGTATAAGACGGGGATGGTCAAATACTTGTGCCAGGATGGAGTGTGGATGGAGACATAATGGAGAAGGGGAAAAGGATAAAAGGCATGAAAGCTGAGGGGGATGATTGGGGATGGGAACATGATTCTATCCTCATGCAGCTCTCTATCAGGAACATCTTATGGCATCTAGCAGCCATGCTAAAGTATCTCACAGACTGATCACCATTTCTATAGAGCAAACAGCAGCATTGAAAACTACTACTAACCACCACAACACCACCGCCTAGTTGCCACGTTCTTAGTGATTACCCAACGTATGCCAGCTCTAACACAGATGTCACAAAACTGCAATCTACACGGTGCACCAATAACAAAACAATCCCGCAAAAACAATTCTGCATCTCCAGAAATGTAAAGATTTTCCCACAAAATTCACACTATTTACAGAGGAGGATTGATGCCAAATTATACATTCAGCAGCAAGTTCCCTTATGATATTCAGTATGATTTGAAAATAATAACTATTTGTACCAAAAAATAAACAACAGGGTTCATAGCAAACTGAAAAGACAAAATTCAAGGAGTTTTCAAGGACTTTCAACTTTCAAGGACCTAAAATTGCAGTTTTCAAGTTCCAAGAGCGTCAATAAAAAGACAAATCATACTCACGCTACATCAAAATTTAGATTGAAATATATGTACGCAGTGGGAAATTTTGTTAAGTAAGCAAGTGAACTATAACCAAGTAGTTGTGAAATGCCTAATTTTACAAGAATGCTTTCTTCAAAATTTTAATATGCAAAAATTTCAAAATACGAAATGTTCAACTTCAAGGACTTTCAAGGGCCTGGAATTTTTTTTCAAAATTCAAAGATTTTAAAAACTTCTCAAGGACCCTATGAACCCTGGAACAAATAATAAACTGTCACTTTGACCTAAGGATAACAATACTTAAGTGTCAGACGTTTACTGCTGGTTCACATGCTAATGTTATAGCCGATACGCAAAAGGTTTTCTAAGAGATTGTCTGCATTAGTGCACCATGTACATTGCAAAAAGTGCACGCTTTCAAGCAGCGGTAGCTATACATCTTGGCGAACATTCTGTATACATGTTACCCATGGCTATACTGTACAGAGGTGTGATGGAAAGGAAACAAAATGTAAACAATATATGCACACACACACACATGATGTTTCAACAAGTTGAGAGTGACTGGGCAGACACATGAAATTCATCGTCACAATACACACAGTAACATAAATCACCTAAACCCTTTACCGATACATTGCGACTAAGAGTAAAGCTGGTATACTCACTCAGGGGCTTAATTCTTGGAAAAAGTGGGTTAAGAAGGTTGCAAGCCCCATGTTATGAGATGATAATTGCTATTGCTTTCCAACTCCAAAAATTTTTTTTTAAAAATAAAGAAAACTGACAGTCATTATAATTATTCCATATAGAACTGTGGGTTTTACTGTTGCCAAACAACAAGATCAAACATTGTCAGTTCGCCAGTTTATCACATGCTTACAGTACAAAATAGTGCAACTGCAGAAAAACTGTCAATGGGTTAAATCTAAGGAAAAGTTTATGCCAATGTTCATTTACAATTTTTCAACTTCCATCCTCTGCCCCGAAATCCACTCTGGATACAGAGTTATGCCCCTGAGTACACTGGGACAACGCAGTGCAGAGAGCAAAACTTTGAGCGAGCGAGCGAGCGATGGATCACTTGGTGTCGTAGTAAGTGAATGGATCGCAGCCACGGACCTGGAAGCCCGGTGGCGGCTGTGAATACACGTGTGTGTATAGCTCCTCTGGACTGGGCTCTGGGTCATTCTTGGCGTGGACCACCGCTTCATCTACCTCCTTCTTTACACTGTCGTCTATGGCCTGCATACACAACAGCAGCAGATGCAATTAACTACACATCAAACTCACAATATCCACATTAACACGTTCGCTTATGCTCACAAAAAGTTAATGGAAAAGGGTGTGCATAGCTCTGCATAGGAAACCCATCTCAGAGCTATGAAACATCACATCACACAGCGTTACCTGCGCACTACCTAAATGCAAGCTAGAGTGGCTACTATTCAATTTACCCCCTCTCTCATTCCCGGTTGCAGGGGGATGGGTCAACACCCCAATCCGCTCCAGAAAGTTCCAGAGGCGAGGCATCATAGGTTCAAGCCAGAGGTGTCATGGATCAGTCAATTTACCTATCCTGGAAGGACGAAAGGCTGATCTGGCCCAGACAATTTACCTGTCTGAAGACCGCCACACATCCAAGAACATGTAGTCAAACACTTGATAGTGACCAGATCAAACCCGTGATCATTTGATTCTAAGCACAACACACTATCATTAAACTACCAAGCCACTTTGTTGAATTCTAACTGTAATGTATACCTTGATCTCTTCAGCAGTCATCAGCCCACTTGTAATGACACGATCCTTGAACCCAGTGATTGGGTCACGTTTCTGCCGAACTTCCTGAATCTGCTCGCGAGTTCGGTAACTGCACACAGGATCAGAAACACTACACTTTGTACACGCAGTACACTCTAACTGAGTACAAAGCAGCTCCGTACTCATCTATTCACTGGCCAGACAACTATGACTATACTGCAACTTCAGCTGTGGCTCTGGTCAAAATTTGGCTCCAGTAAGATTGTACAAATGAGCCATATTTATAAAATAAGTCAGTTTCAGTATGATATACTGATTAATTGAAGAACTAAACTAATAAGAAGTTGTTGATTTGTGATTAGTAGTGACTGATGCTGTAACAATTAGACAGCGGACAAAAGCCAAGAACTTGGTGCATATTATTGTGTTAATACTGTCGGTAAATGTCAGTAAATGACTGCTAATCATAGGCGTGATTATCACATAATCAATCAATCAAAAAATTTGCATAGCACCCAAATGTGTCAGTCCTGAATGTGATTATACACAACAAACAAAAATGCCTAAAATGAGCAAGGTGACATATTGAATTGAGCTTCATCGGGAAATAACAATAGCAAATGAGTATATCCATCACAAGCAAACTCGGCATCTTCTGAGAGGAATCTTGTCATACCTTGTTCCTGGGTCACTCATGCTGTGACCATGATAGCGATATGTAGCACACTCCATCACCAGTGGACCTTTACCGGACCGGATATAGTCCGCTGCCCACAGGCCAGCTTCTTTTACAGCCAGCACGTCCATACCATCGACCTAACCCCAAACCACAAGCATTAGTCTCCGCTGACACAAAACAATGGCTGTTAGGGGTAGCTACACCATAAACATTAAAACAAATGTTCCATCACAAAAGCAGAAGGCAGGTTTAACATCTCTTCAAAGGGCAAGGAAGTTGGTATAATTCAAGACATCAATTTATTACGCGCGAAAGCAGAATGCTTTGCGCGTCTTTGCCATCGTCTGGGCGTCTGTTTGTCCGTCCGTCTGTCTGTCTGTCCGTCTGTCACACTCGTGAGCAGTATCAAAAAGGTGTAAGCCAGGATCACGAAATCTTCACTGTGGGCTGCCCCAAGGTCTCTAGTTTGTCGTGACAAAATTTCGTGCCACTGGGTGCAGGGGTTCCCCTCGAACGAGGGCGTCGAAGAGGGGTACCCCCCTTAAAAAGACGTCATTTTGCCGTTATTGGCTCGAAAAATGTGAAAACGGTTGCAGATAGGTACATACATGCTGCTTATCATAACAAGCACTAGTGACAGGCTTTAGAGATTTATCAACATCGATGACCTTGAACGACCTTGAACCCACCAAAAAGGGGTTTCTAGTGTATTTTTTCGCAATTTTTGGATGCTGCGCACATTTCAACACTGAATTGCGCCGAAATGGCTGGCGATAGACCAAGACAACCTGTGTATGAAATTTTCAGCACACAACGTAGATTTTAGCAGTCCAAGTCACGACCCCCTAGGTTCAAGGAGGCCGGCGCAGGCGGGCGTCAAAGACAGCTACCCCCAGAAAAAGTGGTTATTTTACCGCTATTATTGCGTGTAGCGTGAACCTGGTTGCAGATAGGCAGACATGCTGCTTATCATAACAAGCACTGGTGACAGGGTTTTTAAATTTATCAACATCGATGACCTTGAGTGACCCTGAACCTTAAAAATATTGATTTAACGTGATTTTTTGGCGATTTTTGGCTGCATAAGAGTGAATTACGATGAAATGGATGGAGATTGACTAAGATTACCTGTGAACAGGAACTGCTATAGGCTTTCACGCATCTCGTGAGCTTTGCTCAAATTACTTGTTTCAACTATCTCTCAAACTTCAACCATATGCATTTTCTCAGACCCAGGATGTATCGAAACTGACGGTGGCTAGGACTTTGCCCTGAACACCACTGAAGCAGCTTACAGCACTCTCCAGATTCCTACTTAGATTTGGGAAAAAGACAAGAAAAAAAATAAGTCCCGCATTTTCCACTCTTGCATTTTCAGTCATACTAACTAGTCAAAAAAGTGCTCAACATGACAATAACTATTGAGGCCAACTGTTATAAATCATTTCCAAAACCAAAACTGTTAAGCACATGTGTTTCACTTTTTACATGCCACCCAGTGAAAATAAACTAGGAAGATAGAGAACTGAGAAGAACCAGCCTTATCTCACCCATATGCCAGGAATGTAGTCTCCACGCGTGTAATACTCAGTGCTGGCTGACGAGCGCTCGACGCTGGTTCCCATGCCAAAGCCATTGTTCTCACAAACAAACAGCACAGGCAGGTCCCACAGTGCTGCCAAGTTGTATGCCTCAAACACTTGACCTTGGTTTGCTGCTCCATCGCCATACAGAGTCAACGAGATGTTGTCAGATCCCTGATACTTCATTGCCAGTGCTATGCCGGTACCCATCGGCACCTGGAAATATCAACAGGAGTAAAGTAGCAACTATTATACATAACGGTAAAATATTTACCATGCTACAAAGCCAATATGGCAGCATATTTCCTTAGCCCTCAGCCAGAAACCTCCTCCCTGTCCTCAATAGATAGCATTCTGAGATTAATGACTGTCTGGAGGATAACAAAAAAGATTATTAGAACTGCCATTCTGTAGTTCTTACAACTTTAAGTTCAGGTCGTTTTTGTGTTCCATGTTAGATTTTTCTGTAAAAGTTAAACTTTCTGTTGCATTATTATGCTTATGTGCATTGCCTGGAAAGATCAACCCCCAACCCGACTAACTCACTAAATCACTCAGCCAGACACCAGCTTACATGGCAAAGACCACACACATGCGGCTAATGCACCGGATAGTGTGCCTGTTTATGACAAGCTATTGCAGGTACTCACTGTGGCTACCCATGGAGGATGCCCAGACTGAGACAACCTGGATGGCTGGTTACACACCATGATAATTTACCTATTTGCGGTCACCCATCCAAGTATTAACTGGGCCAAGAATGGAATAAACTCACGAAACCACCGACCAGTGCCAGTCCAAACTGGACCAAACTGTGATTAAGGCTGTACTCATCATAAAATTTGCAATTTTCAAACACTAAAGTTTGCTGAATAAGATGAATTTTAATTAAATAGTACAATTTGTGATATATTACCCGGTAGTTCATTCCATAAGCTAACAGTTAGGTATGGAACTCTTGATTTTGAAAAATGTTAATGGAAATCCGGCTGCTATAAAGTCTGTAGCATGTATCACACTCGAGCAAGTAAAAGAATTAGTGGACTGTACAGTAAGTACACAAGTGCACACACAGGCTGACAGACTGACAGATGGGCTTAAACAGTACACAGAGAGGGAATGAACAAAGGAAAGTCATGCCAACTAATTAACACCAAATCTGACATACATACCTGTGCTCCGACAATGCCATTGCCTCCATAGAAGTGTGGTCCATACATATGCATTGAACCACCCTTCCCTTGCGCACAGCCAGTCTTTCGGCCTATGTAAATCACCGAAAAACAACATAAATGCTAAAATGTCACAGCTGTATAAATTAACAACTAATCATGCAATCAATGATTAAAACATTTTAATCATTAAATTTTCAACTAAATAAATCACCAAGAAAGCACTGCAACCATCTGTTCGGTGCAAATGATTCTTCCATTCACCGGGATGCATCGTCAACAAAAAATGACAATCATTTTTTCTGGAGTTTGTGACAAACAATTACCACGTACTGATTCTGTCTTACTTTATTTGTGATAGGTATTGAGAGCATAAGTGATAAAAATTGCTGATTTTTTAAAATCTAACAATTACAAAAAAATCCTAATCATTACTGGCTCTATGACATATAAGTAAGAAAAAGTTACAATAGTCAACAATCAACAAACAATAGTGCAAACAGTAAATCACTCTACATCACACTGAGAATACCACAATAACATCAAAAGTTGGGCAGATAAACCAAGCATAAAAACTCCTGCAACAGTTAACTCAGCAGACACAATGAAGTACCATCTAACACTACCTGTCAGTTCGCCGAGAACAGCAGCAACTGAAATGCCACGTATCCATGTCCAGCCATGAGCTCGATATGCAGTGATAATAGCATCAGTGCTGCGTACTGCAGCATTCAGACCGACGCAACAAGCCTCCTGTCAGACCCACAACACATAATTCAACATGTCACTCAATATCACTGGAAAAAACCAGGCACTGGCCAACGTATTATTATTACTTACTGGTATCAACATATCATGACAATCCAGCCCGATCAGCACAACAAGTAGCCTACTGGCACACTGAACCTATGTTGACACATTGGGCGACTTCACTTTTTGACTTAGACTTTCGCTGAGCGAAAGCTAAAGCTGAACGCTCAAGTCTGTACTTAGACCACAGTTCAACTGAACTTTGGTCTAAGTCTACTGTCTTAGACCAAAATGATTAAAAATGGCGAAAAAACAGGTAAACCTAACAGGAAATAAATCAACCATTTACGCTTGGACTTGCTTATTATTGCACTGCGCACGCAAATAACGTAAAATTTTACGTAACATCTGACGTCACTGCATATTTATTACGGCATTTATTTTTGATACCAGACTGCTTTAATTCACTAAACTATCCGTGCGCATAGGACTGTAAATAGTCGCCACGTTTTCACTCATCTAAAGTCTAAAGATGAAGTGGATTCAGACTCAGCAAAAGTTAAGCCCTAAGGGCTAAAGCTATCTCTTCCACGCAAATCGAACTGACTTTAGCCAAGTTAGTTCGGCTCAGCTTTGGTCTAAGTAGGTACTTTTGGACTCAGCGAATCGCTGAGACTTTTCGCTGAGTCCAAACTTCGGCCTAAGTAGGTACTTTAGGCTCAGCGAAAGTCTCAGCGAAATCACTTCACTTTTTGACTTTAGTAGGTACTTAGACCGAAGTTTAGGCTCAGCGAAAGTCTAAGTCAAAAAGTGAAGTCACCCATTGTCTGCTGCAAACGTTGCTTAATTCTTACATCACGCATTAAAGGGATACAGAAAGAATTAGCATTGCTATCGTACTGATTTGGGTCTTCCATTCCAGTGGGCTGCCAAAAACCTGTTAGAGGATAACAAAATCGTAACACTGGGAAGAAACGGCATCACGTTGTCAAAACCGCCATACTTATCAACAAAATGACAGTCACACATAAAACTTTAATGCCTTCCTGCGTAATGTCTGCTAATGGTATAATGTGCACTAGACACTGCACTGTATGCGATGCAAACAAACATACTGCCCAGCACCTAATACTATTAAAATCTGGCGAATAACGAGCAATACCCAACAGCCCTTTACTTAGCCCAATACCAATATCGTTTTAACCCTACAAATAATCACGACAAACCTGGCCAGAGTACAGATGGCAGAATCCACGAACAGCCTTCTCCTTGTACAAATTTCCAGCAGCTGTCTCCATCGTTCGTATTACTTTCATCTGTGTGTAATACTTCACTGCATCTTCCTTTGTCAATGTTATCTTGGTCGGGATGTCTGCCTCCAACTTGTGAAATTTGTATGGCTACAAACAATCAATATTATGGCAATATTGCTGCTATTCTGACTGTCATATAAAACAACAGTGAAAAGCAAATAAATTGCAAAAGATATCTAGATGAACAAAAAATAGGCAATATATAGGCAATATAGGCAATGCATTATAGTACTGGTACACATAATTATTAGGGCACAGTTTTCAGCAAAAATTTAGCCAAATTCCTGTCCTTGGGACTGGGCCAGTTCAGCTCACAGTGGAAAAAATCATCCAAATTCTGCCATTCACCGCAGACTTCCATTTGTGAGTAAACTGAGCTCTATTCTGTTCAGAAACTTTATTGAAGAATGGCATTGTGCTGCATTATGCTACCAACATACAACAAGAAATTTAAACTAATGCTCATGAGACGTGCCAAAGCCTATAGCAGTTCCTGTTCGCAAACTGTCAGTTTATCTCCAGCCATTTCATCGCGACTTTTACGAAGGTACCACTCTTTGATGCCCTCGAGCGCAAATTTTTTTGAACCTAGAAAATCAAGACTTGGACTGTCAAAATCGACGTTCAATGCAGGAAATTTTATACGCAGCTTCTCCATGTATATTTCAATTGGTTTCGGCACAATTTGCTCTTGAAATGTGTCTCGCAGCCCAAAATTGCCAAAAAAATCCATAAAAACCTGTATTTTAGCGTTCGAGGTCATCCAAAGACATTAAATTCAGTGGCAATCGAGAGCCAGTGTACGACTTCCTATTAGTGATTTATAGTAACCTAGTCCCTATCTCGCACCGTTATTGAGATACAGCGACTTATTGGCTAAAAATCGCAAATTTTTCCTACCTCCCTCTCATTTAGCGCCCTAGTTCGGGGTGACCGCCTTCGAATTTATAAAAAAGCTTTACGGTTCCTGAAACTAGTCTTCCAGGCAACAGACGGTAAAGATTTGGTGATCCTAGCTTGCACCGTTTTTGACTGATCCACCCATGTTACAGACAGATGGACAGAATTGCGATGGCTAAGATGCGCTGAAAGCAGTGGCTGCTTTCGCGTGTAAAAAGAATTAACAGTCTTTTCTTCTTTCTAAAAATGCAATCTGTCAAGTAACATTCACATTATGTTTAATCCTATTTACAATATGCGATAGCTATTAGTAGAGTGTGACGTGTAGATAACAGTAACGGGCCAGACTGGTGAACCAAAGGTCTCCGGATCGACTCGGGCCTGGAGCAATGCCAGGTAACAACTTTGGGCAAGTTGTTCACACACATGTGCCTTTGTTCACCAAGCAGTATAATTTGGTACCAGTCAAAGGGCGGTGATGCTCTGCGACTGGGAAGTTAACTGTAGGTCTGGCGTTGCACTGGCCATGCGTCACGGACTCAGTGGTTTATCCACCTACAGGCTCAACAGCCACAGAAAAGGAGATGAGCACCCCACCTATGCCCTGGAAAGGCACGGCATGCTTTACCTTTACCTTATTAGCAGGGCCCACACTTTTAGGGCAGTTCAGTTTCATTTTTTTCTGGGATACAGTTAATGTGTAACTACATCATGAAGCCAATAATCGTACTAATCACCAGTCATTTCTCAACTTCTGCAAAATTTCACAAACATACCAAAATTCCATGGAAAAAACAAATTCTGCAGCTAGACTCAAAATTCCACGGCCCATAAAAAACTGTGGGCCTAAATAATTATCTGACCGAGAACTCCCATAAACTTTCTGTCAACAGCTGCATAATTTCAAGTGATAACCACATAAGACTGCATAAATTGACCAATCAATCAAAACATATTTACAAAGTGCCACATAATGTGAATAAATCAGAAACACATCAATATATTAAGATATACATTACACATAAAGACAAGAACTGACATTTTTGACTTCAAACTCGGCAGTACTTTGCGCACGTACAGCATTCAGCAGCAGCTTTAACTGAACATGAAACAAGCATATCAATTATCAACAAAATTGAAAACACCAAATAAAATCTACAAGTGCTTCTACACTCAGTGTAATGACAGGATTTGATTCTTAACAGAAGTATGATCCAATCACGTGGAACGACAACAGAAACAGCTCTTTCAAATTCCCCAGAATCACAAAAGCACAGAAGATCACGCCAGAATGACAACAGGGTTCATTAAGTCTCAGACAAATTTTCACAAAATAAATACGTTCATAAACATTTTCATTAGCTTGCATTCGGCGATGAATCAGCTGATTCTAACACTGTACGTCCGTTTTATGCCATGACACCCAGCCATCTAGTAGATGAATCACTCCCTGATCGTCTACGTTCGAATTGCTATAGCTTGTCAAACACATTGTCACAATTTCAAACCAAAAACTTGCACGTAAACTGTCCATTTACGCTCTCCGGCTTCGCAATTTGGCTCAGTAGCAGAGACGTGCGGATCTTTAGTCCGCATCCGTCCACGGATTCTGATTTGAATTCGGCATCTGCAGTAATATGCAAACTCTGATCCGCAGTCCATTTGCATCTGCAATGCTTACTACCATGAAAATTAGCAGCTTATCTTAAACCAATAATTTCTATAAGTCTAGTTATCTATATGTGCATAAAGTGTTAAAATATTAATTGAAATATGATTCATCAATGAAACGTCACTTATCTAATGGCTAAAATAAAACCAAAATTATCCAAAGCTTTAAAAAAGCTTAGTATTAAAAAGTTAAATATGTAAAGTTCTGCTCGCCTACTGCCGCTGCTGCTACTGCTGCCTCCAATGCAAAGTTTTGTGTTGCCTCTAGTGGTGTGAAGTTTCAGCTTGTTGTAGCTCGATTTCTGATTCCTCCATTTCGAGAATAAGATTTTGCGTTTGCGTTGTTCTTAGTT
>Ga0209454_1002788_pt1 | contig 12116 bp, 10 predicted proteins | sample WorMetHERISLAND1_2_FD_187400 | JGI IMG/M metagenome (GOLD analysis project Ga0209454, IMG submission 187400) | Marine gutless worms symbiont microbial communities from Max Planck institute for Marine Microbiology, Germany - Olavius geniculatus... | ecosystem: Host-associated > Annelida >...
ATAGATGGAATTTATTGACGTTTTTTCATTCATTTTAACACATATTATGCTTGGTCTGCCAAGGTAGTGCAAAAGCAGATATTGGGTGGGGTGGAAACTAAAACACTAATTTAATAGCCAGTTGTGTCAGAAATATTTCTGCCAAATACTATTAAAATTGGCTAATCTTTATTCAAGTTGTGATCGAAAATGTGTGGGATGTTTTTTCAGGTTTTCTGTTTATTTCAACACATATTTCACTTGATTCGCTTTCACCAGGTAGTGCAGAAAGCATACATTGGGTGAGGTGGGAAACTGAACGGTAGTTTGATGGCAAGTTGTGCTAATGAAATCTGATAATTGGTTTTCAAGTTGCAGTCAAAAATGACAGGGATGCTTTTTTGGGACATGGTGTAGTGGGTAACACTGTGCTGGATCAACAAAGTTAGTACTTGGATGGGTGAGCTTCATCAGAGGGCTGACCGTCGGCAGATGGGTAAAACATCTTGGTATACAACCAGCCACCCAGATTAACTCAGCCTGGCTATCCCACTATGGGTAAGCACAGTGAGTGCCAGCGTAAGCTAGGCAGTAAACAGGCACACTGTGAAATGCATTAGCCCATTATCCATGGTCTTGCAGTGGAACCTAGTGTTTGGCTATGGCTATGGAAAGACTATGCATAGCATTGAACTTTGTAGTTAGTTAGCAATGAAGTGTATTGATGAGATTCCGACTGTGTCTGTATGTATTTGCTGTTCACAACTTGTGTTTAGGTCAGTCGTTCAGCAGTCGTCATCTGCTCTCAGCTAGCTGGCTGGTCCGCTAAGCTGTTTTGTGAGATGGAAAATGTGGAAAAACTGGAGAAATGCAGGACATCCTGATGTTTGTCGGTTAATGGTTGTTGTAAACAGTGGCGTCATGTGTTAACATAGAGGTGGCGCAAGAAGTTGCATTTTTCTGACAGACACTGCAAATTTCCGACAAAAGAGATTATGGGTGCTCGAAATTTTCATTTTCCCTTTAAATTTCCCCTAAAATGGGGGGTTTTGAGCGCCAAATTTTGCATTTTTTGACGAAACTTTTTTGGAGAAGTAGGTTTTCAAACAATTTTTCGATGGTCAAAAATTTAAGGACATCACATGTTGTAATTTGCAGTCAAAAGAGTTGAAGGAAGTGTATGATGGTTACTAATAGTGCCTGTAATTACTCAGAATTCGTGCCATTTCCGAAGCTGTTCTGATGCTTGTTTGATATGTTACGCGGTTTCTTGTCTGGTGCACTTTAATAAAAGGGGCTTTTAAATTTTCCATGCAGAAGTGAGTGAGATACTGTATATGCAACTTGCGTTTGTTAAATGTTATAATGCATTGTTATTGTCTCTTTATGGTGCTTTGCATTACAAATGCTCAGTTTGGAACCTATGCTATATGACGCTAACTCAAATTCCTTCAGCTTTTTGTCATAAAATAAGCCAAGCATAGTACTGTTGAGCTAATGATTGTTTTAAAACCAATCGGCATATTTTAAATCGGTGCTTGTTAATGTTTTTCTTCTTGCGTGCTCTGCCCTAAGCAGGTTTCAATGACGATGGTGCCATCCAACCCAGCTCTGTGCTCCTCTCCAGCTCCTCATAACTGATCTTCTTGTCCTCTTGCTCCATAAGTAGATCCAGCATCTTCCTTCTTGGTTTTCCTTTTGGCCATTTCCCTTCCATCTTTCCCTCTAGTACAGTCTTCAGAAGACAGTCATGTCTTGAGACATGTCCTATATTGCCCAAATTCCATTACGCAGACTTTGCGACAAAGTCCGGGACAAGTTCCCGACGAAGTTGCGGACTTGTTGCGGACACAAATCATGAAAGTTCGCGACACAAATCACGACTTTGTTGTGAACTTGTCACGGACTTTGTTGTCGACTTTCCCCGTGCATTGTAACGGGCTAAATTCCCTTAGAGCAACACAAACGGGTTTGTCGCGGACTTATCACGGACTTTGTCGCAAACATCTCGACATGTTGAGATGGTTTGTGTCAGCGACTTTCGTGATTTTTTCGTCGACTTTCACCGAAACTTTATGGTTTCATGATTTGTCACCATTTGTGTCCGCAACTTTCCCTGTGGGCAAGTATTGGTGAAAGTCGGCATAATGGAATTTGGACTTATCCAGTTTGCTTGGCATTGCTTGATGACGTGTACCAGAGAACATTGTTCTTGCACCAGACACAAGACTTCTTCATTTGACACGTGCTGTCCAGCTGATCTTTTCCATCTCACGCCAGATTCACATCTCAAAAACTTGTATATGTTTGATGTCTTCTTTTCTAAGTGTCCGTGTCTCTGAGGCATAAAGAGCTACACTCCATACTAGTGCTTTCACCATCCATTTCTTTAAGTCCTTTGAGATGTTCCCTTGTAGTAATTCTCCTCGTGAAAGCTGCCTTGTGAATGTTGTGAATTATTAAAGAGCACCTTTATATGTGCAGTATAATATCAGTGTTATATCATACAGTTCAGAACGATGTGCACATTTGTTTTTGCATATTTGTGGAGGGCCGTCTTATCCAATGGGCCCCGAGCAACTTAACATGTAATTTTTTACTGCACCATCATAAACAAAATGGTGCAAATTTCAGTGATGGGACAGAATATCAAGTCACTAGTGAGTTTTCCACGCACATAATACATTCCAAACTGGGGAGGAGGAGGGTGAATACTGAGCACCAGATGTTGATTGTCCAAGGGCCCCCAGTCATTCTGCGACTTTACTGCAAATGGGGCAATAATTACTGGTGCTTTATTTATGTGGCTTGATGCTGCACTATTTCTCATGCTCACTAACTGCATTTAGAAGACCGTCACCATTTTAGGTGTATGTTTTGTAATTGTGACTTTTTATGCGTGACTGCGACATATACTTGTGCCTCTTATCTTTTTACAGTTATTCATTTTGGTGTGTAACGATCTGTTTTTTTGACTGACTTAATATTGACAGACAGTAAGTAAGCATATAGGTAACCTACAGTATTGTAACTGTTGTACTGATATATGCTTACTAGCTGTGTAGCAGATATGGCAGATTGTTCCCCGTTTTGTTAAAATATTTCAACAATTGCTGGTGTTTTAATAAAAGTTTGTTAAATTTTATCTAAAGTTATTTCACTGTGAAGCATTATAAATTTATGAAACGTCAGCTCTAATCATTAATTTTCAAAAAGTTAACTATTCAATAAATTTCAAGTCTTACCAGTAGTGAAAGCAGTGATGGACACAAACATTTTTAGTTAAACTGTAACTTTTCAAACTGAAAAAAACAGTTAAACTGGCTGGAAATTTATAGAAATTATTTTTGGCACATAATATGATAGTTAGTGTACAGTATCATTTGTGTGTTGTGATAAACACTGAAACATCTATAATTCCACTATTATCAAAATGTATTTTTTTCCAGACATGTTGCAAGTTATTAATATGTACATCATGAAATGTGTTTCAGCAGTACCTTGATTTGTTTTTTTCGTGGCTGTCATCTTAAGAATGAAGTAATACATGTAACTAATTACCGTAAATAATGAGATTGTTATTGTTGTTATCGATTTGTTGGAATCAAAGTGGTTAGATACTTTTTATTATCCATGAACGGTCGTTTGTTAAGTACTTGTCAAGGCATCAGAAGTGAAGTTAAATTAATTTAGAACTATATTCGTGCACGTTACGTCATTTCTTCGGTGCTTGGACGTTACTGGTTAAGCTCCCGACCTGTAAATAACCTGCTTTCACATTTTATAAATCCCGGGTCCCTTCAGAATTTAGCCTAACTCGCAGTAGCTATGGAAATGCTGGCCATTAAAGAAAACTACGCTTCTAATATGATTGAATGATGTGTTAATATTTGAAGTATTTTGTGTGTTAACTTTTCGTCACGCCCTCAGTGCCAGAATGACACGTTGTGCCGATATGCTGTTATTGTTGAGTAACTTGATGTCCTAATGTAATCCATTATTGCAGTGGCGGTGCTAGACGTTAAAATTTTGAAGGGGGGGCTAAGACCACGATCAGCGTCGAGGGGTAGGGAATGGGGAGCCCTTTAGAGGTCATTTAGTGCGTCGTGAGCTCACCCAGCGGTTTCCGCCCCCGGCTGAAATCTTATTTGACAGCATTTTTTACTTCATAGAAAACGCATCTGGCGGGTGGATGTTGCGACGTTTTCGTGCAGCGTTGCTAATGGTATGATGTTGTAAGAGGTAGTGTATTTTAATTAATCAGTTACAAATGGTTCTGAAATTGCTGAGGAAAAGTGGGGGTCTTTGTCAACGTTTAGGGGGCTTAAAGCCAATTAGCTCCATGTCTGGCGTGACAGAGAGCGGTACCTCACTAAAGGGTACACCTCTAAAAAGTCATTATTTCATCGTTATCGACTCGTCTAGCATGAAAACGGTTACAAACAGATGCAGAGTTGCTGCATACCGTAACAAGCACTGCTGACGACCTGTTGGGGATCTCCAACATTGATAACCTTGAACGATCTCGACATTGAAATCTAAAAAGCGGGTTTTTAGTCATTTTTCTCAGTTTTAGGCTGAAGTGCATACTTCAGCAGTAGATTGCGCCGAAATAGCTGGAGATAGACCAGGACAACTTGCATATGAAATTTTTTAAGCATAAGATTAACCATCCGAGTTTCGACCTCTTAGGTTCAACGAGTCTTCCGTACAGTCTTCCGTATATTTGGGTACCATTTGAAAACACATGATTATTTTATTGCATGTTGTAAACTGATTTCCTAGGTGGCAGCACCGATGCTGTCGCGCATCACGTGAGCATTGCTGCGTGGTCAAATTACATAGCCATTGTAGTGCCTGCATGTTTGACCAGTATACAATACCAGATTTCGTATTTAATCATTTTGCTTTGATGTGTGTTATCGTGTTTAAATGATTGAAAAATCTTGTGATTGTGTATTGCCATTATCGTGTTTGATTAGTAATTTTCTGCATTTTGTAATTTGTTTGCATAATTTTAACATTTATCCATGGATTTCGTTTGACATATTTTCCGTGTCTTTATGTGTGCAGTGACGTAGACTGGGGCTGGGTAGCCCTCCTCTAATCCCCGGACAAAACGTAAGCATACGTTTAAACTGCGCTAAATTTGGTCAGTTGATTCTCAGAGAAAAAAAATTAAAATTTTTGCCACCAGATCACATGTTTTAAAGCTATGCACTAAATTCAGGTTTCGGCTGGGACTCCGCCCCAGATCGTGCTGGGGAGGTCATGGTGCTCCCCAGGCCCGTCGAGAGGGGAGGGTAGTGGGTGAGTTACCCCGGGCCCGGCGACGTTTGGAGGGCCCCGCCGTCGCTCAAAAATATGAAGTACGTCAGAATGCGCCATTTAGGCTAAAAAAGTATTTTTAGAGTGGCCCCGCGAGAATGTTTCCCCGGACCCCGCTGTGGCTGTCGACGTCCCTGTGCTCCCCCATACCCCTAGTTGGATTTTACGGGTCATATATACTTTTACGGCGAGGAAGAGAAGCGAGAGAAAAGGAGAAGGGAGGGGAGGGGTAAAGGAAAGGGAGAGGAAGAGGGAGGGGAGGCGGAGAGAGGGAAGGAGATGGGAGAATTGGAGAGGATAAGGAAGGGAAGGGAGGGGCAGCCTCTTAATTCGCATTTCTGGCTACGCCACTGTCTGCACGAGAGGCCATATCCGTTAAATATTCTTGACTGGATGGCGTAAAAGGTACTTGAACTATGGGTTTAGTTTGTATTGGTCTACGCTGTGTCTCCAAAACAGCATTCCCGTCGTTATTGATTACAACTTAAGCAAGATTATCAAATTTTGATAATTTTTGGTACAAATGTTCTCAACACAACTGGCCATCAAATGCGAATAGTCCCACCAAACTTTGGCACATGTGTTTCAGTCGCGAGGCGGGTATGAGAATTTGGGTACACATTTTTGGGAAGCCCGCGCTGATTTTTTTTTGGGGGGTGTTCGAAATTTGGCATAAGCTAGCCGTATGAGATAACGGTTCAGGCCACGTCTTTGTGGTCTAAGTTTAGATTGTCGATCGGCAGCGCACGTCGCGTGATTGTGGCTTCCATTGACGTTTTTTCTTGCTATAATTGATGACCATTATATCACTACAGTGTCTACGCCGCGAGGACTAGCCAGCCAGCAGACTGAGCAGAGACGACTGCTACGTTCTGTCAGTCAGGTTGGGTTGTGTAGCCTATAGATACATAACAGTCCCAGTTATAGCACGTCGGACGGTCCGGCTGCTGGGTGGCTGGCCGGTCGGCTGACTGAGTGGCAAACTGTTGCAGCTATAGCGATGGTCGCAGCCTCTGCAGTCAGCAGCAGCAGCCACTTGTTACGTGCCGGCGCCAGCTGCATCACCATACCACCAGCAGCGGTACATATCTGTCACGGAGAGCCCCACCGACCCAGAGCCGCTCAAACGCTCATCCTGCCCCCGTAAACAGCCGACGGCGATGGTAGCGCAACCAACCGACCGCCCGGCCGTCCGTGCCTGCAGCCGACCAGGCGGGGAAAGAGGCACGGACGGCGTCGGTGGAAGCATTCTGACCACCGATGTCATGATTGATGTTACCATCATCAGCGCCGCGCCCGGCCGACCCTTGTCATTGCAGCGCGCCGCCACCCATCGCAACAACCTGTGATTTATGCGTCTGTGTATATATCAAATGCGAAGTACGTGTATACGGTTTCGTGCTGCTGCTGCTGCATAATGCTGCTCGACTTATCTTGCCTCGGTGGTCGTGGATGCTGTGGCTGCAAAGACGGCCTGACGACGCGCAAAGTAACGTCAGCGTTTGACCGCCAGTCGTTCAGCTGTGTTTTCACTCTTCATGTCTCCGCGGTCGGGTCTGACTCGGGTTGGGTTGGCCATGTTCTGCTTGGTCGGCAGCGGATGTTTTGGCCTAGAATAACTCTGTGCAGGGGCGTATTTAGCACGGCGCCCCCCCCCCTAAACTCGGCAAACAGGCCTAATGCAAATTGCCTGGAATACGCAAGGCACAGTTAATGCGACAATTCTGCGTACAACAACTCCAATTTTTTTCTGCTCGCTTCGCTCGCAGATTACTTGTGACACCTACTTTTAAATCTATGGCGCCATGCACCACCCTTGTTTGCCTTTATTAAGCTGCACTGAACTTGATCAGTTTATTTTGTAAAAATTATTATTGTTTCCACCAGATCTTATATTATAATGCTCTAAATTCAATGATTTCAGCTGGGACTCTACATGGGAGCTCATAGTGCTCCCCCATATCCCCAAACAAAAAAATTTGGGGGTCTTACTTTAAAGGGAAGGAGGGGAAAAACAGAGAAAGGGCCGCAAAGGGGGAGAAAAAGAAATGAGAGGGTGCAAAGGGAAGGGAGAAACGGGAAAGAGCGGAAAATAAAAGAACGGAAAGGGGAAAAGAGAACTTACTGGATTTGCTGTCTGAAGAAAAAACTTTAGTTACACTGGGATGCAAAAATTATGTTATTATAAGCAAAAAAGCTTCAGCTTCTGGGGACTTCGTTCCCGCATACCCCCTACTGGATGACTTCCGTCCCCCAGACCTCGTCACTTCACGCCCCCCGTAACTTGAAATCCTGAATACGCCCCTGCTGTGCATGGTGCTCATAGGCTACCTGACAGACAGTCACACTGCCGCGCAGATCTTCAACCACCGACTTATATAGCAAGTCAGACGTGGCGCTGTGCGCCGCCGCCTATAGCCGTTTTGGAGCTGGATCATTAGCTGCATAAAAACTGATTAATGCAATAGTTTTCAAGCACAGTTTGCTAAATTGATAAAAGTATAAACGTAATCCAAGAACATGATTCTGTGACCAAGGGCGAGGTGAAGCGAAGCTAGTTTATCAGACCAGTCTTAGACTTAAACCAAAGTTTGGAAATTCCGACGTAATATCGTAATCGTATCCGACTTTAGTCCGAAATTTAACGAAACTTAACCTCACCCAATGCAGTTTTACTGACATCGGTGAAGTTAAATCGCAGTCCTGGATGGTAGTCAGGGAATTTCATGTGCTCAGGAAAGTGGTCATGCTGCATCAATGAGCCAAACATCATCAGAGCATCTTGGCGTGATAGAATGCCGCCATGATTGACGGATCGGTTCAGTTCAGTTCTTCTTCGCTGTGTTGAGCTAGCCGTTCTTAGTCAGAGGCAGGCTTAAAACTCGAACGCAAAAAAACTGGGCTGGAACTCGTACGCTGACTACACTTGCAGCCTGAATGCCATTCTACATAGCTCATGACGCTGACATAATGCAGTTGTTCATGCCAAACTCAACGACGCACTCCCCTACGGAATGATAGCAGTCTCTGTCATGTCTGCCAATGTCTGCTGACATCGCATAATTCAATACTACCGTACCATCGGTCGATTTGACGACCGTCAGCCATTCGTCGGGCAAGCAGCAGCAGCAGTGTCACTGCGGTAACTTTTAAGCCTGGTCTTTTTCGGTCGCTCGGTCGTGCCATCACATCAGGCGTCTCTGGTCCAGGGCGGGCGTTGTCGTTTCGGGTCGCCGTACGGGCGGCCAACTTGCAGAGACGGCGGTGTTGGGTTACACGACGGCCGCAAATAACAAGTGAGTGAGAGTTTATCATCACGCCGCCGCATCGCTCGTCTCTGCTGCAGCAGCCAAGCGAGCAGCCTACTCCCCGCCCGTGCGCCCTCCCGCCGGGCCCCGCACCGGCACGGTACGGCACGGTGGAGCCCGGCCGGGCTGGCTGGGAGGAGGGGGCACCGATGCCCAGCTGTGTCATCGCGGTATTTACGACGCGTATCTGCTGGTGCTGGCACGGACGTGGCATCAGCAGCTGCAGCAGCAAGTGCAGTCAGTGTCAGTAGCTGGTGCACGGCAGCTGGTGGGACCGTCTGCGCCCGCTGCGCAGTACTTTGACCGGCAGGGCAGGCCGCTTGTCACGGCGACGAGACGACCAAGCGATCGACTATCGTACTTGTCTCAGCGAGCTCTGTACGAACGCTCACTCGCTCGCTCGCAGTATCGTTCTCTGCCGCCGAAATACGTCGAGACGAAAATTTTATTGACTGTCTTTACCAGCGATGTCGACTGACACGATGACCTCGAACAGTGCGCAGCAGCACAAAAACGATCTCATCGTAAGTAACTTTCCGAGTCCGACTTCGTTAAAGTCACTCATAAAACTGTTTTTTTAGGACGGAGGTTCGGCTAACGGAACGCGACACTTGCAAAATATATGCAGAAGCAGCCGAAATTTTTTTTATTCACAAGCGTTTTGTTGTAGACTCTACGGTATTTAATTTTAATCGTTTAACCTATTATAATTTTTTTTCAAAATTATAAAGCTATAGGCCAAGTGGTGCTGCAGTTCTTTGCATCAGATAGCCTACGTGTAAATGTAGATTAGAAGCAATTATCAAGTTCGGAGAGTTAAAGATGTGTAGGCTACGTCAGAGACAGGCCGAACTTTATTTCAGTGAGTAAGAAAGCGTTTTGAAAATAACAGACGTGAACCTGCTTTGTACCGGATAGGAGGAGAAATGTGCGGGGGTTAAGTCCTGAGGGATATGTTCAAAGGGGAAATGTCTTACACTGCAGAAGCGTTTTAATGATGTTTTGAAAGTGCATGAGGCTGCGAGAAATTCACGTTTAGTTCTTGTGGCCTGCTTGTGTATAGTAGCATAATATGATATCTAGACTATTGTTGTCTGTTGAGTAACCATAAATCAGTGGCACCAGTTAATCGTTTTAATTGTTGTAGCTTACTGTGAAAGAAATAATGAAGCTGCAAGCTTCTGTCTAGTAGCTGAATTTCAGCCTGCTTTCAACCTTGCTGCTAACTTAAGTGGTATAGGGGACTATAGGCTATACGTAGAGCCGGGTTTTTTTATTCGTCACTGAGAGTCTTGGTCGGTGGTCGAGTAAGAAACTAGTGCATGAGAATGAAAAACGCGTGAGCTGAAGGTGTTGTCTGCATGGCGGATGTCAAGGGGCACTGACACTGTTAGGCGGGGAGCAAGCGCCGCTCTGAAGACACCTGTTGCCGTCCGTTGGTCCGTCGAATGCTGCGCAAAGCTACATTGACTGCATGAACGAGAGCCGGCAATTGCGTCTCATATTCATCCTCATCAAACTGCGCAGACAGACATATCGAACGTTGATCTGCCACCGCAATGATGCATGTCGTATCATTCAACGTGTTTTTGGCATATCGGGGAGGGGCGCGGAGAGTGATCGAGTTCAGTACAAGAGTCTATCAACGTAGACCGAATATATATTTCCGCCACTGATTTCGTGCCGTATTATATAAGCTTAGTGCGCCGTGCTCAGCTGTGATCTTGACGGCTTGACTGTACTGTGGTTAAGAGTCAGACGATGAGCGGAAGACAGATTGGTTGGCAAATCTACCATATTTTAGACATTAAGGCGCATTTAAGAGGTTATTGAGATACCTGACACCTACAAGGTCTAATGGTAGACTTTGTAATTTTCAAGTTGCGATTGGAATCTCACTACGAGTCATTAGCAGACAACTTTGAACAAGTTGCTGAGACTTACTCTGTGCTCAGATCAACTCAGCCTCCCACTGTCAGCGGGACTGGAAATGAGTAGTAGTTTACCAGCTTCGGGATTAGAGTCTAGTGTGGCTGACTGTGGCGGTGGTATGTCTCCTGATTGCTCCGTGGGTTTAATTATTCGCTGACGCAGACAATGGATGGCCGTATAGTGCGCCGCGATATCATTGGCTCATACCAATCAGTTGCCACTGCCGAGTTCTTGGTTACGAGTCTGGCTCAATTAAGCAGCGCTATAGCAATTGTGACATACGACCTTTGCATTTTACTTTTACATTTTGTTATATATTGTTGTTACCGTTATTGTTAATCTACTAGGCGGAATCGCTTTAGCAGCGCAAGCGATTCCGCCTATTCCTACGCATTTCTTCTTAGCGTGATCCGTCTGTCCATCTGTCGGCTCTCTGTCACATTTGTGCCCTCTATCTCGTGCTCGTTGGACGGATTTAAATGGTTCGCAGGTAAAGTGTTGACACTGTGATGTTATTTAACTTAATTCGAGTTAAGCGGTGAACCGCAATTGATTTCGCGCTGTCAGGACACATGAATGATTACGGCGCATACATTATTGCAAGTGTAACGACGAGCGTTGGAGTTTGAATCGTATACAATGACACCGAACGCGTGATCTCGCACACTGCGAGCTCGCCAATAGTTTTGTCGTGAGGAGGCGAGAATGGGAATTTTGGACCTGCTGACCACTGTGACCGTCCGTCCGTCTCCGCCAAGAATATCGCCGAATAATCATCGATTGTGTGCTAATGACGAGCGACGCGTTTTGCATCGGAGCAGTTTTTTAGCTGCGTCCGCAATCATGCAGTTACTGTCGTCGTTCCGAGTCCGTTGCGGTTTTTAAAGGTTTAATGGGTAGCTTTTCATGGGAAACCCGTCTTAAAGCTGCGGAGCGTCACCAGCCATTTGGGATCAGAGTGTTATCTGCCACGCGACACAGGTGAACGCGCACCGCCTTAACCTCAGGCTAACATGTTGGTACTTGATTCACCTGCCCGTGGAGGGATGGAAGGCTGAGTTGGCTTTAGCATTGGCTATACATGTATACTGGAATAGTTTACCGGTTCGCAGAGAGTCACCCATCTGAGTAATAGCCACTTGATAGCGTCCTGATCGGGAAGCGAGCCAACGACCTCGCGAGCCCAAGTCCAACTGTCCAACGTCCTATGCAGCACTCAATTCGGTGTTGCTGGCTCGATGCTCAGCTCAGCATTTGACTGTCACAGCGTTGATGTACGCTACACACTGCTGCCGCTTTCAGAGCCTCCATTACACACAGCAGCCTCGACACGTATCGCGTTACGGCCGCCATGCGCTGAAATGACGACTCCGATAATCTCTTATAACATAAGTTTACAATACACGACGTTCTTCTTCTCGTCTGCAGATGTCGTTGTCGAAAGTGGCCTTTGATCGTCGGTGTCGGATATTACATTTCTGAAAGCCTCCGGCCGCCATGGCTATCGTAGTTGCAGACGATTCTTTACAATCTGCTCGTGCACTGAATGTAGATCGGGTAGCCAGTGCC
>Ga0209454_1002792_pt1 | contig 12113 bp, 8 predicted proteins | sample WorMetHERISLAND1_2_FD_187400 | JGI IMG/M metagenome (GOLD analysis project Ga0209454, IMG submission 187400) | Marine gutless worms symbiont microbial communities from Max Planck institute for Marine Microbiology, Germany - Olavius geniculatus... | ecosystem: Host-associated > Annelida >...
CCATTACACAATGTCAGAAGAACTTTGCTGACTGCGTAATGGTAAAGTTTGAATTTTTAAATTGTGATTTGTGCTGTTTTATATATACAACCACGATGTCACCCTTACACTGTATATATACTGAACAGTTTTTTTACATAAATGACGTGTATAGTCTATAGACAGTGCGAAACTGTTATGGAGCTTTGTAGGACCGGGTATTTATCCGGCAACCGGATGAATAGCCGCTATTTATCCGGCTGCCGGATAAATCTTATGTGCCTTTTATGCTTGAACTGTTTACCGTCATTATTTCGAACGTACTCTGGCGTATTTTTTCACCACTTTGTTATCAATTACGACGTCATTTCCACTGAGACCTGTGACGGGCACGGCGAGACGTCACGACGTAGGCCTATATATTTTATACTCTAAGGATTTTCGTGTTTGTTATACGTGACTTCGAATGACGTCATCGGGACCACCCCTTCGCTCTCACACTCAGCCTCCTCTCCTTCCTCAGCAACCCCTGGACACGTGACCCAGACACTGTCCACTGCCGTCCGTCTTACTTGGGTGAAATCGTGCGGGAGCGAGCATGTCAGTCGGTCCCGACGGGCGATTAGAAGTAGCAGAGTGCAGAGATATAGCGCGGGTTAGCTCGGTCTCGGAGGCTCGTTAGCCGGTTATTTATTAGACGGCGGCGATTTCGTCCGTTCACGTTCGTCCGGTCGGGGGCGCCACTTTTGCCAATTTCGCGCGTCCAATCTCCGGGCTTGACGGCTGCAAATTAGAGCTATGGGCGCTCGGACGTCCCTTTGAGACCTTAAAGACCTTGCTCTGCAGTTGTACAAGGCTTTGTTTGACGCTGCATGGCCTTTCACTTTTTCCTGGATGGGTTTTCGTGGCCAGACGGTCAACTGTTTGCGTCTTCGCATGCTCTTAAGGTGCGTTCTCACTGCGCTCGTTAACGCGGGGACCATCTCAAGTGACCATCTCAAGTGACTGTTCAATTAAGCCCTATCTCACCCTTGAAGAGCGGATACATAACCAATTCAATTGAGATGGTCCCCGCGTTTAGCGCAACGCGCGTTAACGCGCGCAGTGAGAACGCAACTTTATTGACGGTTCGCCACCAGCCGTATAGGAGGACACTGTATGACCCGTTTCTAACATCCACAACTTGCTAGTCCCATTCTTCATTTTGTTTAGTTTATGCTCGTTTGATTTAATTGCGCTGTGTCACCTGTGCATGGCCTTAAATTATAAATCATTTTGATGTATTTTGGGCCCTTTACCTTATAAACATACATGCAACGTTTATTATCTACCGGGGAAAAAAAAACAGACTAATTAAGTTCACGGCTGTAAGTTTTTCTGTGAAACTCGGCCTGTTTTTTTCCGAAATGAATGGATGGGGGATGGAAGGCCTGAGTGACTGGTATATGACGTACTGATAAGTTTTGTCACCATCTGTGTTCGAAAACGTGGAAGGTTCCCTGCCACGGTCCATATTCACAGATCAGAACACCTGGAGTTTACGCGTGCGTGTTACACGATTTCTCACGAAAGGCAAGCCTTTACTTCTCACTTTAATTGGCTTTCGATGCTAATTATTATCTCCGCCAGTGGAACGAAGTGAACATTGGAGGAGATTATGAGATTGGTCGATCTATCCGTCGCTGTGTGTGTCTGTCTGTCTGTGTACACGAATACACAGCCGGCAGGAACAGTGGCGCCCTCCTGTGAAACTTCTACACTGGCGGAAATATGCGCTCTGACGAGCGCCTTGGCGCATTTACTTGGATGGATTTCGTGAATTTCGCTTTTTGAACAGGCCGCTTCACCAGACGTCGGTGTCAGTGTCAGGGAATATGCGGCGGCGGCCATGCACGGCTGCTAGGAAGCGGAAGCTGAGTGATGACGTGGGTCAGCCATTTTGCATCAGCTGCGGAGTCCACGGAGACGCACGTTGACGAACGGCGTGAACAGGTGTCGCGTTACCGTGCGTGCTACCAACACGCGCTCTCGGCACCGTGGGGTTTCCTGGTAGTTTTTGGTTCGTCTTGCAGTGGGACCCTGTGGCGCGTTTAACTGACAGATTTCATTACTTTTGTGTGGTTTTTATGCAGGTTTTTGATCGAGCGGAACTTGGACTTAAGTCGGCAGCCGACGCTAAACTTGATCATTCCTGATTTTAAGTCAAACTGGGTGAAAAAAAGTGATTGATTCGTATAAATTGTGCAAGGGTAACGATGTGGCTAGATACATGTATATGAAGCATGTTATTATTAAAGAGTAACAACGTTTATAAAGTGCGATTGAACAATGCCGCAAATGCACTGTAACTGGAAGTTTACAATTGCGTGTCGAAAACGAAATTTTTCATATGATATATTTAATTAACGGCAAGTGAGCTCTTACGTTACATATTTATCGTGCAAGGTGACCGAATGGTCTCACTCTAAGACCAACTGAATTTCCCAGTGTAGGCCTGTTTACAGTCTAGGCGCCGTGTTTTTGGTCCATCTATCTACGGCTGACAGACTACAGATAAGTGTGTTTGCATGCTAATTGCTATGCCATGGTATATTTACCAGGGATGTGCACGAGACCTTCTGAGCCGGGACCGAGACGAGACGTTGCAGTTTCCGAGACGCTGGCCGAGACCTTAAAGCTCCCGAGAGTCTCGGGAGCTTCAACGTCTCGCCGAGACGTTTTCCGTGACATATGGTGGAATACATTGACAATGAAAAAAATTATACGAATTACGGTAAGCGCTTCCTATTTGTGATATTGTGGGTTTTTACACTTTATTTTGACAATTATCACTGAATAATTAACGGCTTGCACCGTAAAGAATTGCAACCGCTGTGCTGTAGACATGAGCCATTATGTTGATCGCAATTTGCAAGAAACTGAAATTAGTAAACTACAGCTGATTGTAGCCTTATACGTCGTCTACATTTGGCTGATAGTATTTATTCTGACATCATACACTTTATCTTCATTGCGACTAGGTCATTTTATGACGAAAAAAGACATAATTTTCCTCTATGATAAATAAGTAAATGAAAGAGTAAAAACACTGTAAACGAATATGTCTAAGCCACAAATGTCATGCTGGTTAGTATCGCTCTAACTGCAGCTACCGTATGCACGGCGAGTGCCTGCATAAAAGGTCTCGACGAGACGCAGTGGCCCGAGACCCGAGACGAGACCTACTGGGCCGAGACCGAGACAGTATTGCTCCGAGAGGAGACGTTGTCAGTACGTCTCGAGACCGAGACGTTTCGAACGAGACCACATCCCTGGTACTTACTGGATCCGGGTTTTACTAACTGGACTACAGGCCGGCATGCCTTGTGACTTTCCGTAAGACAAAGAGCTGACCCCATTATTTGTACAGGCCTATACTGTCAGTTAACTCAGGCAGCGACTAGACAGTCTTTTGTATATCGCCCGAACGGTCAACTGTGTCAGTGGCGTTGTATAGCTTGCAGTGGTTTTGACCATGCTCCGAAAGCAGACATTTAAAAGATGTCGGCGTCATGAAATTATTACAGCAAATAGGCCTAGCTTTAAAAGGCTCGATTATACTTTTAAAGAAAACACATCAAAGCAGCCATTGGAATCCAACTCTGAGCTTTATGCGTCAGAATTTTCGGACTTTGATAAACATTTTAGAAGCGTAAACAGCGTGTAAAGCGGCCTGTGTTTCTAGGAAAAAACAGTGCGAGGTGAAGTGCGGGCTACTGTGTGAGCACAAGATATTAAACGTCATCGTTGACGTCACGCGCGGTTACCACGGCAACCGTGATTGGCAATCATCATCAGCCATCAACGAAGCGCCGGCTGCTGCTGATGTTGATGCAAGTGTCTGCGTCATCTCCGTATCCATGGCAACGCATCTTCGATCACGTGACGCCCAATCGATACGTTCGTTCGTTCATCGATGATTTGCTCTGCGCTGTATGACAGTCCCATAGTGCTGGGCTCTGCGATCAATTCGATTGAGATATATTTGATTACGATCGACGTATAGGACAGATACTAATGCCATGGTTACGTGTAAAATGTTGCGAAACATTTTGCAAAGATTTTGCGTAGCATTTTGACATTCTCAACACGTTAGATCAGGACATGTTTACATGTAAAGTAAGTTTTTCGCACCGCACCAAAAATGATGACAAGTTGACGCATGTACAGTTTTTAGCGTTTTTGCTAACCACAGGCAGTCAATGCAGTCATGCATGAGAATAGTTTTGTGCATAAAAATCGATGAATTCTGGATTACGTTAACTAAACTAGAAATACGTTCTGTGGAACGAGGTATCTGTCCCATTGTCACGCTATATAGCCTAGCAGCTGCGTATAAAGGGGGTACAACTATCTTTCACGGGGGCCGAGTTGTAAGCAATTTTGTCCCAAAATTCGTTGCCATGGCAACAGGGGTCGGCAGGGAAGAAATTTTAACGACACCGTCGGATAGCCCGGGCCCAAAAATAGGGGGTAGGTGCAAACAGCGCGCAATTATCTTTTACGGGGATCGAGTTATACCGCTTTGAAGTCCCCATAAGCCTTAATGCAAATTTTTTAAAAATTTGGAGTAAAATAGGGGAAGGAGTTATCAGATTTTTATCCCAAACAAACTCGATTTTACTTTTCGGGCCCCGAATCACTGTGCAAAATTTCATCAAAATTGCGGCCGTAGGAGTGTTTACAGACAGACTGACAGAATGACAGTGTGACGTAAGTGATTTTATAATCTGTCCCATGCTATGCTGTAGCAGTGGGACAGATAAAAAGAGGGTCATGCTTTTTTATTCGGCGCATACGGACGTTTTTTGTCACCAAACACACCGTCTTCTAAATATTTCTAGACAAAAAAAATCTAAGATCGCCTTGTCCACAGTTGCTTAAGCCGATTGCCCGTATCACGAGTACCTCATGCACCTAGCATCTGTTACATAATTGACCACTATCTTATCGGCCAAAAGACGTCGATATTTTCTGTTCGCCCAGCTGTAATACATCCCCCACGCCGTAGTCTTTAGTAATCGTGTTGAATGGTGCTTGATTCTGTCTGACTGTTCGTGCGTTAACAGCAGTGATGACGTGGCTAACGAGTAATTGTCATTCCCTGCTGCAGCAGCCGTATAGCCGCTGATACTGACCAATGGCGGAGCAAGAAATGTGAATTGGGGGAGGGGCTCCACTCTCTTTCCTTTCCATTTTCTCCCTTTTTTACTCCTATCTTCTCCTCTTTTGCCTTTTCCTCTTGTTTTCTCTCCTGTCTCTTCCTTTCTTCTTTTCCCTTTCCTTTTCCCTTCCCTTTCTCTTTTCTCCCCCTCTTCTGTTCTCTATTTCCTTAGAAGTAGAACGCCTAAAATTCAGCCTGGGAGTCTGGGGGCGCTGCGTGCTCTTTCAGCAGGGTTTGAGGAAATCGAATTTGGTGCATTGTAGCTTAAAATACGAGATCTGCCATGCTGGCGACAATTTTAATTATTTTCCTCAGAATCGACTGAGCAAATTTCTTGGATGTTAAACGTGTGTTTATGTCTTTTCTGGAGGATTAAGAGGGAGGGGGCGCTTGTTTACGCCACTGATGTTGACCACGTTCTTATGAGCATGGCTGTAATGACTGATGAGCGCTTAGATATGTACTGCAGCATTGCGTCTCATATATAGGCTGGCAGTGATTGCATATTCACAGATAAGTTGGCGAAAGGAATTGCAGCGATATTTTTTGCGTTCTGCACGCGGCCGAGGTGACGTCGCGCCGCCGTAGATAAAAAGACGAGGCATCGAGTGACGACATGACATGCGGCCGTCCGTCTGGTTTTATCTTTTTGTGCCTCCGCCAACGTTTAATATAGCCGGATGAATTATGGTTTCGCGTTTTTCGCCAGTGCCTGCGCGTGTGCGTGCGTGCATCCCATGATACCTTGAGCATACTGTATGGACACAACCTCTCAAAGCCTAAGCATTGATGTTCAATTTTCGAGTCAAAACATGAAATTTAAACGTGACGTACGTTGCACTTCTGCATGCACGGTTTTTTTCGAGTATACTCATGTCTATGGATCATAATGCGTAGACGTCATACTAGTGACGTGCAGGTCGTGGGGTTGAGGTCAAGGTCGTTACAAGGTCAAATTTCCGATTGAGTTTTGCGGCGGGCGCTTTGCAGGCATTTACGTCGACGCTGTCTTATCTCTGTTGCTACTCTAAAAACTTTTCTTATTTTCAAGTTTTATTGTATATTTATGATCGCATGCAGAAGGAATGTACCGCCTGGAACGCCTGATACATTTGCCGAGTTGTGAGAGCAGAACAAAAGCTAATAGATCTTTACGACGTCATTGGTCAGTCGCAGAAGTTGATTGGAGAATGGAGATCGGTCGTTGACGCGCCGGCTGCAGTCTGGCATTTCATCAGAACGCTCTAGGCGAACTCTCTCCCATTCACTGACGACTATACGTTTAAAGCAGTCTTCGTCTTAATGTTATTACTTCAGACCATTCGGACGGATGGATTCGTCACTGCAGTATGTGTCTACGTAATGAGTCGCCTTTGCTGCTATTAATAGTAACATTCTAATCTTGACTCCATCGTCACAATATCTGCCGATTAAGTCTATTTGATTTATAGGATGATCAGTTGTCAGACAAAAAGCCCCTCCGCTCTGTAGCCTCTGCCCTTCCCCTCGCCTTCGTTGAGCATAGTCTAGACTACTAGATCTGGGACTTCGTAAAAAGACGAAAGCCATCGTGGAAGAAAAGAAAAACTGAGGGTTTCTGTCATAGGGGGGCCTTCTGTCTGAAAAGCGGCTACGATGTTCTTTCTTAAGACTCGACTTTCCCTGACGGAGCACAGTCGCGTAACCACTCTGAGGGCATGCAGCTTAGCCTACATTGTATAGTTCTTTATGGGAAACCCATCTCTACGGAGCGTCCCCTGCCATATGGAGTGACGCAGTTGCACCTGCCACCCAGCACAGGTGAAAATTTTGATCTCTGAATGTGTAGGCTTGAATCTTCTTTTATTATTTCCGTCTTTGGCTTCTCACGGAAAGGTCGACAACTTTTTTTACCGATATATATATGTATCGCGGAGGACCTCAAATGGGCCTTGCCCGCGAGCCCACTGGTCCGGTCGAAACCACAAAGTTATCTGGACAGACAACGGCAAATTCCTTACTCCTTATTATACCCGAGTGACTGCTATACGAGGCCTCTGCCATGCTATACCATTGCATACTGACTACGAAACAGCCGGCTTGCAAAACGCTCGGTCATTTGTTAGTGTCAGCGCTTCTCGCTTTCTTCTTTCGTGGATCGTAGAGAAGCACGGATTTCGGAGTGAAAGATATCGCGATATATTGCTACGATACCGAAAACAGCTTTTTTCACTGGATCTCGAGATTAGTTTGGCGTCAGTGGCGGATTTAGGCTTTAGCCAAAGGGGGGATAACCCCCTTCCCCCGTCTTCCATTTCTTTTCTTCCCCCTCTTTTCCCCTTTCCATTTCCTCCCCTTTTCCTTTCCCTTCCTCCTTCCCTTAGAAGTAGGACCCGTTGAATTCAGCTTGGGGGTATGGGGAGCGCCGTGAGCTCCCCAGCGGGGTCTGGGTCGGAGCCGCAGCCGAAATCGAATTTGGTGCATTTTGGTCTTAAAATATAACGTCTGGTGGCAATAATTATAATAACTTTCCTGATACACCAACTTTTTAATTAGCGGTTCGGCATAGCATATAAAGTGCTTACTTATGCGTAGGGGCTCAAGGGGGGAGGCGGCGCACGTCCCGCTTTGGATCTGCCACTGTGAGCTAACATATAGTCAGCTCGTCGAGCCAGCTTGATCGTGTAAACGGGGTATAACCAATCATCCAGGTCATCTCTTGCCTAGTCATTTTTTCGTGAGTAGACGAAGGTTTGGAAGGTTGAAACGCCCGCCTGTGTCGGGCGGCAGGTAGCACTGTGTGATCCCATATGGCAGGTGACGCTTCGTCGTAGCTCTATTATGGGTTTTCTATTAAGAGCTATGCTGAGCCTTCACCTTTTATCTTTTTATCTTACTTACATGTACTTCCACTGAGTATCGTTACTTATACGGCTATATTTTGCATGTATATGGTGCCCATCACTAGACTGGTGGAACGGCGACGGTGGTCAGTATTGGCCCACCGAGCGCAACACGGTCTGAGCGCCAGGCATCCATTCGTACATCCACTCTCCTCTGTCTCTGCGTCTGATCTCTCTGTCTTTCTCCGTCTGAGTCCATCGGTGCGTCCGACTTGTTTTAACGCTGACCGATGGACGGACCTATAGACAGCAGTCAGTCTGAGGTTAGGTTAGTCGGTTACCCGGCCGTGCGGACAAAGATGAATGTCGCCGGACTAATGCATTCGGAACCGGGAAGCTTCCTGACTTCCGTCTCTATATATACGCACCGCTTTGTTGTCTGCTCGGCGTATATTTAGCTTCGCCCTGTGTACATTCTGCAAGTAAGTAACTAGGTCCGCTTGCAGATATCGTAATGCATCCCAGCATGCACTGTGCGTCAAAAGAAGCATACGCGAAAATAGAATGCATTAAAATACGTGCGTATTTTGTAAAAAAAGAAGAATAAAATACGTTCGATACATCTTTATCACCGAACGTTGCAAGAAGGACTATCGAGTTTTATTCGTAGTTAGTGCTGTTATACGATGTGCATATTTGGTTATTGGTTGATTTCGATTCGATTCGTTGTATATAGAACCTCACGTGCGGTTGCACCATGGGAACAGAACTTCGTGAAATGCTGACCGACTGAAAATTCCCAAGATGCGGAAAGTAGGCTTATAGTGTCACTTAGACACTTACCGTAATAACTAAATACGGCAGAGTTGAAAGAAGCAGAGCTAGACGAACGAAAATCTATAGAAGCGCTGGCTGGATAATGTTACAGAAGACGGCAATCGTCGTGACTGGGGCATCGTGGACGCCACACAGCTGGCCAACGACAGACGTCATTGGAGGACTTGTCACAGCGTGTCTTAGCATCGCCATGACAACAAAAGAAGACGGAAGAAAATTCATCAGGGCAGATATCACGAAAGGACGACAGGAAAACACAATGCATCCGTTTGCGTTTATACCAGCTAAAGGCGGAGGCATAAAAAATTAAAAATACTACCAGAGGAAGCATCGCGCGGTTTCTCTGCGATGGCTGAGCTCGGATGCTGGTGAATGCGTGGTCACAGACTCTGTATGGGTTGCAGCGTTGGTCGTCCGTCGGGCGTGTCGCTATTTTATGGCCCAGTGACCGGCGGACCTACAGACAGTAATGCCCATGTTCCACTACTTCGACTTATCACAGAATTGTTGGTCAACAACAACGTACAGCCTGCAGCCGTCTCACCCGGGGCAAGTACTGAGTTATAATAAGTTACGGATGGAGTCTTCGAGTATAAAAAGTTGTGGCTTTGGCTTTAAACTTGAATACCGCTTGCCTGGTTTTGGCCTTGAGTCCTTGACACTGCTGGCTTTAACCCATTTCTGCAATAAGTTGAAATTAAGTTCAAACGCCGGCTGAAGACATACTTTAGTTATGCCAGTGACAGACCACAGCACAACGCATTGAGCGAAGCCAAGTTTCGCTAATACCCCGTTTACACGATCAAGCTGGCTCGACGAGCTGGCTATATGTTAGCTGGATGAGCCAGCTCGATGTTTGCTCGATGTTTGCTCGATCGTGTAAACAGGGTATAAGACAAATATCTTGATTTAAGTCTCGGACTAAAGTCGTCTGACATACTTGGTCCAAGACTTTGGTCTTAGACTTTAAAAAATCTCACTGAAACCTGACCTCACCGACTGCCAAATTTGACTCTTAGTTGCTTTATAAAATGATCTGACTTACTGACTTACGACAAGCTATATTTGCTGTATGTAATTATGTATTCATTTTGTTGACCTATTTCGTTCTACTTGTGGATTCACTGTGGATTTTTCGATTCGTTATTGATTTCTCGCACATATACACAGCTTAATGTGCAACAAATTGCCGACTGCGACAAGTCGAAACAAGTGGGGTTTGCGCTTAATTCGGGGAAGACCAAGAGGACCATTGTGTCGCCGGCACGGTGGGACGGACTAGCAGGCTATCTGTGGGTGGTCTGGAGCCCATGCAGACCCATACCCCACACGTCGTCGAGTAGGACTGAGTATGCTGAGCTGATTTAGTTGTTGCTTTGCGACGACGACGACTAAGTTACTATTGATCCGGCAGCACAGCCAGCCAAGGCGTGCGTTGCGTGCTCTGTACGATAGGCCTATCTGCTGGACTGTTATAGGGTGTTTACACGATCGAGCAAACATCGAGCAGCTAGCTCGACGTTCTGTGGTAATTAGCATGCTAACTAGGAGGGCGGGCGGGTTGTAATTGGAAGGCCTATATAACACGTGATCAGCTGTGGGCTAAGAGCCAAAGCCTGGGTCTACATTTGAACCATGCAGCTGCGGGGTTCCAATGGGCCTGCTTGAGCCAGCTCGATGTTTTCTCGATCGTGTAAACACCCTATTACACTTATGGTAATGGACACCGCCATCGTGCATACTTTGACCTGGATATCTTCTGAGCGAGCAGAATACCTTTTGGGGTTTCCTGTCATCGTATCATATCGTACAATTTGCTATGACGCTTCTCGCTCGTGGCACGGGAACGCCAGCAAATTTTCGACAAAAAGAGCGTTTATTTATACGTTTTACCGTCTCTAAGGAGATTGCAATTATTGTCTGTAGTTGTGCAGGCGTGCTGAAATTTTTCTACGTGTTTTTGTTTTGTAGATAACTGAGTCGTTGTGCGTATTTTATTGTATATTTACGACGCTGAGATCATTCGTGTAATTATTATCCAGTTAGCCTACGTGATGCATCAGGGTTACGGACGGACGGACGACTTACGGTGGCAATAGCGCGCTTCGAATTGCATGCGTTGCACGATAATCGCAACGCATTTCTGAGCATTTTGATTTTCCCTATGCAGTTTGTCGCGAGGTCCGATAAATTGCAGGTTTCCTAATCTGAAGACGCGACTGACATAGGATTATGCAGAATTGATGGGGGCGATGATAGGTGACGAGGCTCAGAGGTCAAACGGTTATTGATCAAGGTCACTAATGTCACCTATCCCAGTGCGACAGTTTGAATGCTTAATAACAAAATTGTAGTGTACCGTTTACAGAATTAATAACAACTTCAGTGAATCGCTGTCCGCAAAAACATATTTTATCTTTAAAACGAGTGCTAATCATGACTTTTGGTTTACACGTGATATTTCGATTCAGCGAACCAAAATACGTGACCGAAATAAACGACTCTTTTAAAATTGTAGTCCAGCGTAATCAGCAGTCATTGATCATGTGACAAAATGTGTTTATTGATTAAGCTTGCGTTTAAAAATGTTTGAACATTTCTGCAAATTAATTTTTTTGTCGCAGCAATATCTGTCAACGCCACTGCATCGTTTAATTTATACGCGCGAAAGACACCCGACTGCAAACGGCAAATTACGTTTGCTACTGCGTGGCATAGCAAATTGACGCTGGCCGACCGGTTGCAGATAACCTGATAAGAAACCGGATAACGACCTGTCTTGGATGTCCGATCCCCGTTCGGAACTTCGGCTGATTCGGTTACGGACTGAGTTTACTTACTGGCCGGAAGTACATAGGCCTATTGCCATTCGGAAGCCGGATTTCGTATTATGTTATATATGTTATATGCACTGGTGTTTGGACACGTGGTCTGGAGGCGGAATGCTGGTTACTGGATCACCCAGATATTTGTTTGTGCTGATCTTGGAGTTAAAACTTAAAATATTAGCTAGTAGCGAATTGGGGGCGTGAGCGTTCCCCTCGTTCGACGTTAGTGTGCATGCCCTTTCAGGGGCGTCCACTCCATTGACACATGGAGGCAAATGCCTCCTGGAAAGAGTTGGGGGGAAGGTAAAAAATTGAAAACTGGGGGGGGTATTTTGTGGCAAATTTCCTAGAAACGCATAACACAGAATGCGACAATTCCGCGTACAACAGCCCAATTTTGGTTTCGTTTTAGGCGTGATGACTATGCAATTAGGCGAGGTCAGG
>Ga0209454_1002794_pt1 | contig 12109 bp, 6 predicted proteins | sample WorMetHERISLAND1_2_FD_187400 | JGI IMG/M metagenome (GOLD analysis project Ga0209454, IMG submission 187400) | Marine gutless worms symbiont microbial communities from Max Planck institute for Marine Microbiology, Germany - Olavius geniculatus... | ecosystem: Host-associated > Annelida >...
CACTGTTTCAAAGGTACGATTTACAGAGGAAAATTAAAATTCTAAATTCTTGGGGGATCCGTAGAGGCCTCCAGCCCCCCCCTCCCAAATGACGCCCCTGCTAGTCTCCGTCGTAGACGATATGGATGGCGGTGTCAGTCTGCGGCGGCACGTCTTCGTCGATGGTCGGTGACGCAGGTCGATCCAGAACGACCGTTTCCAGGTCCTGGAGCCAGTTCTCGATCCTCCGCCGCTTCATCTCGTCTTCTTCATCGTCTTCCTCGTCGTCAACAACATAATTATCGTCGTCGTCGTTATTGTTCGGTTCTTCGCTGTTCGACGTCGACTCCCCGATGTTGTTGTTGTTTCCACCGCCACCAAGCCTAGAGTTCGGAGTCCTGTCGACCACCACGTGATCGCCGCGGGAGCGCACCGCCGGTGACGTGACCGCCGTGCCGGAGACCAGCATGGCAAGGAACGTCGGCTGCGAGACGGACTTGGGCGTCGTCAGGGCGCTGGTTGCCTTGACGGCGACGCACCTGGACGTGGTCGAAGGTCTCGTGGGGGGAGGTCGTTGTTGCTGGTGTGTGCTGAGTGGCTGTCCCGCGGTCGTCGGTCTCTGTGAGCGTTGCGACGGACCTCCGCCGCCGCTGGCGCTGTGTCGAGTCAATGGCGAGTCTCTTGCACCGTTTTCGTCGTGATGTCGTCTGAATGACGGCGACGGGCAGTCGACTGAGTCACCGCCCCCTGCACGGCCGACGGTTGGCGACGGTGCGTCGGAGCTGTCGTGGTGGGACCACACAACTCGTTCTGTGACGTTACCCGAGCCCAGTCGCTCGTGGACGTTTGCGTCAGTGGAACATCGAGCCAGTGCCGGCGACTGGGTGGTCCGAGGGGCGGCGGTGTCCGCCCCGGCGGCACTCAGAGGCGAGTCTCTACCCAGCACCCCCGCTGCCGTGACGCGCTGGGACGTCGAAGGTCCGTGGGGCAGCAGGCCGAGGTCGATGCGACGCTGACGACGACGCACGTCGCCCGACCGCGGCGAGTCGGACGCGTCCCTGGACAGACGCGAGTCGGGCCGCATCAGAGCACTTCGACCTGCGGCAGTGAACGACGACGTCGGCTGCAGTTCTGACTGGCCGGATGTGATCGGCACGGAGTTGGCGTGTTGGACGGCTCGGTGCTGCTGTATCAAGTGATGGCGTGCTGATGCCGTCTGCGGCTGAGCCCGATACCCAATCGAACTCGTCGAGTTGATCGACTTGTCGGCTATCCGCATCGACTGCCGACACAAACAACGTACATACACGATGTTTCATAGAAAAGGACCCCCTTTTTGTTTTTTCATACCTCACTCGAATTTACACAAGCCGGGCGCACGAATGTGACAGACGACAGACGACAGACAGACCACGCTACGGAGAAATGCGTCACCATAGTCGGAATCGCTTGTACTGCAAGAAGCGATTCTGCCTAACAGTTATCCATTAACAGCATCAAGGTGGCAAAACGTCGACGTGATGGAGTAAAATTTTCACCACTACAGCCGCAGCGTATGAACTCTTCGATGGCGAAATTGACCAAATGTCGTACGATACGATATGAATAATTATTATAGATTTGAGCTAAAAAAAAAACTATCAGGCAAACTGTCAGTTAATTCTAGCACTTAAACTAAACTAAAACAAACTGAAAATGTTTCAAATATAAATAAGATGAGAGAAAGTGAAATGACGTTCGTTGCAGTGCAGAAATGTCGGCCGAACGCTGTCAATGTGTCTGTGTCATGTACGAACCGCGTTCCGCGTATCGTCAATAACATCAATAATCAGTATATGAGAATGTTATCAATATTTACATGCGCCCTGTCCGCAGACTGCATGGCTCGAGGCTCTTTAATGTTCTTATTCTCAGTGCCAACAGTCCTTGCATGTGCCAGCATGCATGCTTCTGACAGTCTAGTTCATGTTATGTCATGTATAGCCCATAGGAAGGCGTGCAATGTACGGTTTATACCCCGTTTACAAACATGATGCACACGTGCAGCAAACATAGAGCAGACGTCGTGCACTTGTATATTGAATACGTTTGCTTCATGTTTGCTTCATCGTGTGAACGGGGTATTATCTTGCGGCGTGCGTGTACATGAAGGCTACGTGTACACACTCACATTGTACTGTTGTACACATACCTGCATTTTCCCGACCGATTACGTTATACGAAGTCTAGTCTTAATACTAGTCAACGCATCAAATCTAGTGTAGCCTATGTAAGCAGTCACCAGTCACTTACATTGTTTGAGCGTATTGATTATTTAGCCTTTATTCATCAATGTAGACATAATCACTCAGTTAAACGCCAGTAATAAAAATAACAAACAAAAATCTTGTCACAAAACAATGAAATCAATCGTGCCCTGGCCATCTGGCGAGTGAAGCATAAAGAGTGTAATTGAAAGGCCTATATAACACGTGTGGGCTAAGAACCTAAGCCTAGGCATACATTTTAGCCAGGAGGCGGGGTTCCAATAGGCCTGCTTGAGCCAGCTCGATGTTTGCTCGATGTCTGCTCGATCGTGTAAACACTCTATTAAGAACTGACCCGCTGAAGATTGAGGGACGATGACAGTGTCAGTGCGGGGGACGACTGAGGACGTGAGTTACTGACGCTCACTGCACTGAACGTTCTACTACGGTTCAACAGCGCCTTCTGACTGGAGCCGAACGTCGGCTTCATGTAGCCGGGCAGTCGTCGGTCGTAGTCGAGTGGCGTGAACAGCTGACGACGTCTACGAAACAAAGGTTGCTCATCACGGCTCACATCTGCGCCAAAACACAACCACTTCCATTATTTGCTATGCCGAAACTTAGACGGTTTTTCAGAAAATCATTTGGGAATATAATTATCATCTAAATCTGCTCGTGTTGCTTGCTATTGACGTCTGGTCTATTTGGACTTGCTGACGATTTTTTTCTTGTTTCGGTTTTTTTCGAGTTTTAATTATCGTTATTTCTCTTTTTCGTTACTCTGATCTCAGGCAGTTTCTTGTTTTTGTGTGTGCCTGTTTTAGAGTCTACCCTGTGCTATTATTTTAGTTTCTCTAATTTTAGTTTCGTTCGAAACATTTCGTTCTTTTTAGTTTATGTGCTACATTAAACCTACAGCTTTGTCCGTCATTTTTTCAAGTGCAAATATCGTGTTGTAAAATTGAAAAATTAATAGCTTTGCTGTTAAAGCAACTGTTGGTTGATTCACTGATTGTAGTCGGTTTCGCGTATCATGGATGAACACTGATGACGGCGAGTTAGTCTGAACAAGAAGCGCAGCTGTCGCTTCGATAGCCGACCGTACTAGTTGTCAGTGACCTTCAAAATCATCCAAGGTCAATGATTTTCATTTCATTTGAAAGGGCGTATGCTACTTGTTATTAGTGATTGATAGTAACTGTGGCCGTATCTCTCACCGTTTTCAAGATATGGCCAGTTTTCCGTTGAAAAACGCACATTTTTTCTATCCCCGTCTATTCAACCTCGAATTTGGAAATGTTTCCTTCGCACTAGATGGCTGAAATTTTGCATGCTCGAGTTTAACACACATGGCTAATTATTCGTGCAAACAGTTTTCCTCTACGACCTAAAGCTTAGACATAATACATCCGTTACAGACAGACATACGGACAGATAGACGGACGACAACTCGTACCAATAGCTCGACCGTTACTTAAGTACGGTCGGCTGAAATGCATGAAGTGGTTGTATAGCTACCGTCAGAGCGCGGTGTGTGTGGGTCCGCGTTGGTGTCGACGGTGTTCTGTCGACTGGAAGCGGAACCCAACAGAGGTCGTCGTACGGCGCATGACGTCACGCCTGACGTCACGCCTGCGTCATGCTCGCGTGTGCCAGTCATGACGCCGCTGTAAGCCGCCGGCGACATACCCGTCCAACCACTCTCCAGTCAAGCCGAGGCGGCCACACGCGAGAAAGTTTTGACCACCTAGGTGGTCTGAGACGTCCAGACGACGTCCAAGCTACGCGTCACCTACGCACGGACATGCGCACACAGTGCGAATCCGTTGTTTAACCAATTACTGCATTCTAGGTCATTCTATGACCTAGCGTCAAAGTAGGTGTCCTTTATTTGGGACGCTATGCAGTAATGTGCTAAACCACGCTGAGCTCGCAATGGCACCGTTTTCGTACATGTGGAAGAGAGCTAATTTAATGAATAGTCAATTGGTTGTTGGTATTGTAGGAAAAGGTTTCTCAAAGGTCATTTGGTGCTAAGGCTTAGTATAGCGAGGCGATTTATGTAGTGATTTATGTTAATTTACTAAATTCCGTGAAGCAAAAATTCCAATATTTCGTTAAACTGCGGTTATTTGACAATCGAATGAATTCATGTAACTAAACTGTAGTTGCCGTTCCATCGATCACTATTAAAATAAAAAATTATTCTGACAACAGGCTAGTAGATTTCTATGCTAGCTATGACGGCAGTTGTTGTTGATTATATGTTTAAAATATGTTTCCAACTTTCTATATTCTACAGGTGGGCCCCCAAACGTCGCGGGGCCCGGGGTAACTTTTTTCCTACTCTCCCTCTCGATGGGCCTGGGTGCTTTAATAACGTGTTAATTAATGCGTTAAAAAATTAAGAACGCTTCGACAGCACATCTCTATTCAAAAGTAAATTTTATTACAAAAAAATACGGAAGCACATTCTCTGGATTGAAATTAACCTAAGACAAAGAAATACATTGTGTTTCACGACAACGAAACTAACAAAGCGCATGATAGATAGCACAGTCCCACTGCATTGTTATGCTTGCAGAATCCACCGGCCTGTAGGGTTAAACTGGCAACGCCGGCTAGATAAGATATAATACATGATTAGGTCGAAGGTTCTCTATTGCAAAAATTAACGCCGAAATACTTGTGCAGGTTGATGTTAGTAACAAGTAACGTGCTGTGGTCAGTTTACGATTATTTTCGTCGTTACGTTTTGGCAGTATTCCGCATACAGACGAATGTACGAGACTAAGTGACGTCATACATTCTCGCACCTGCCGTTGTCGCACGGTAAGTGGCGGACAGTGCTAGGCGAGCGGTTCAATAAGAGGTCCATTATGCAGCGCTGTGTCGACTCGATGTCTGTAAGCACTAAATACTGCACTGCTACAGTGGGTAAGCGAGCACGCAATACGAGTTTATACCGCTCCAGACAGTGCGGTGTCGTACTTCAACCACGCTCAGATCGCAACATACTACACCGTCAAACGCACGACCGCAGCCATATATGTGGAGGAGAGCTAATTTAATGAATAGTCAATTGGCATACGTAGTTATGTGCGTTAATTTTTTTAACGCGCGTTAATTTTTTTTAACGCGCGTTAATTTATTAACGCATTAATGCGTTAATCAGTGCATTAATTTGACAGCTCTACTTTTGAAGTTAAATAAAATAAACTAAAAACTAACGCTGTTTCGTTTCGTGATGCTGTTGTTTTATGACCGAAACAAATACGGCTGATATGACAGACGTGTCATTTACACTGTTTTGCGCAAGATAAAATATAAATAAAAAGCTGACGCCAATAAAAGCATGAAGAGGATAGGAGATAACTAACGAGTGAGAAGAAATAAGAAGAGAATGGTAGGCCAGGCCTATGTTTAAGATATCATTTAGATCCTAAACTGTCCAGTGCCCACTGTAAGGCGAATGCAAAGAGCACAACTAAAGCCTCAGCAAAGTGTGGACTTACTTGTAGTTTAACTGACCATGACGTCATGTCCAGAGTCACCCAGTTGCTTGCAGCATGATCACAGATCACGGATCAGTGATTCTGACTTGCACAGGAAAACATTTCTATCAGACAGCCTGTCGATTCCATGGTTACTTAACAACATGCCGGAACTGCAGAGATGGGCGAATTTGAAAAGCAGCAAGTTCGGTTCAGTTACGTCGCTCTGTGTTTGCCTTTACGCTTACTGCAACTGGGACTTTCGAGTTGCAAAAATATTGTGATATGAAATGAAACAAAAAGCTGATAATTTGCAAAAATATGTTTTTTTTCTAAGCAATAGGCTTACGGTATGTAAAAATCTGCACATGCAGAGACTGCTGTGAACATCACCCGTCATAAACGACGGGTAACTTTGCTAAAGATAAAAAATAAATAAGTTTATCGTTTAGAATGTGACTGTCTGTATAGGCAGAATGCAATTTCGGTCCATGTTTCTCGGTTATCTCCGTAAAGCGGATGTCTTAAAACGTGTGTTTACTTTATGTCAGTGTTTGAATTGCCGTGGGGTTGGGGGTTGAACCCCCAACTGTTTTCTCAACCCCCTCTAACACATTGTCAAATTATGTTTTGGGAGGTCAGCTATATACTATATACATCGGATTTATATCACAATTTTGGTCGGGTTCCGACCGTCGAAAAGTTAACCCCAGCTAATTTTTCACAATTCAAACACAGCTTTATGTGCAGTTAAAACCCCATGTGATTAACCACACACTCACTTCGCCTTATCTCGTTATTTTTGATACGTTATTAATAGGCGCTTTGGAGTCGGTTCTATGAAGTGTTCCGGGTTTTAATTTTTGGTAATCTACGCAAATGGCTGATCACTTATCGGTAGCCTATCTGAAGGTTGGTGACTGGCCGCTCGATCGGAAGGTCTGCACAGTGCGTGCAAACTGCAAGAACGCTTCTGGCTTCAGTGCAACAGAAGCAGAAACTTAATTATTCATGGTGACCAATTAGCTGCCGTTGCATTGCGTTTTATACGGGCGTCCGTCGGAGTCACCTCCCTTATCCGTTTGCAGTTATTGACTGAAATTCCGCTCCGTCCGCCCAGATATTTTTCCTCAAAACGAACAGTTTTCTTCCGCCAATCGCGAAGACGCCATCATGCGCAAACGTTCCTTAAATAGGCCAAATCCAATCGGTGCGGTTTTTACGCGCGAAAGCAGCTACTGCTTTCAGCGCGTCTTAGCCATCGCAATTCTGTCTGTCTGTCCGTAGTCCGCCCGTCTGTCACACGGGTGCATCAGTCAAAAAACGGTGAAAGCTAGAATCACCAAATCTTTTCCATCGGCTGCCTGAAAACTCTAGTTTTAGGAACCGTAAAGCTTTTAAATAAATTCAAAGGGGGTCACCCCGAACGAGGGTGCTAAATGAGAGGGGGTAGGAAAAATTTGTGATTTTTAGCCAGTAAATTGCTGTATCTCAATAGCAGTGTGAGATAGGGCTCAGGTTACTATTAATCACTAATAGGAAGTCATGCACTGGCTCTCGATTGCCACCGAATTCAATGACCTTGGATGACCTTGAACGTCAAAATAGGGTTATTTTTATTTTTTATAATTTTTTGGGCGATTTTGGTATGCGAAACACATTTCAAAAGCGTACTGCGCGGAAATCAATTGAAATAGACATGGAAAACTGCGTTGAACGTAGATTTCTCGATTTTCTGGGTTCAAGGAAACCTGCGCACGAGGGCATCAAAGAGCGGTATCCCCTAAAAGTCGTTATTTTGCCGTTGTTGGCCAGTCTTTTGTGAAAACGAATGCCGATAGGCATGGGCATGCTGCTTGTCACAACAAGCACTAGTGACGAGCTTTTCAGTCGTATCAACATGAATGAATATGAAAGATCCTAAACTTCCAAAATAAGAGGTTTTATTGATTTTTTGCCATCTTTTGCTGCAGCGCACACTCCAAAAATGAATTGTGACGAAATGGCTGGAGATAGACTGACAGTTTGCAAACAGGAACTGCTATAGGCTTTCGCGTCTCGTGAGCATTAGCTCACATTTCTTGCATGCATAGCCTACCCATAGGTTTTAGAAGAGTTGTGAATTCAATTACTTTGACGTTTAGATGAAAGAAAATTACTTTTCAACAACGAATCGTCATTTTCCGTGTGCTTTACACCGTAAAATATAATGTTTTATTACCTCACTAAAAATAGACCAAAATGCGTTTGTCGGCAAGGCTGCGTGGTTTCCGCCGTATACCTGCTGATATAAGACGTTCTTTATGTAGCGAATACACGGGACGATCGTCGCGGCGACTGTCGCTGCGATCGTCGTCGCGGTCGTGGCGATTGTAATGGCAGTCTATGTGACCGTGTCGAATCGCCTCGACGTTATTTCGTACAATAGCTATTTTGTTAAGTGACAATTTGTGTAAAAGGTACTTAGGCCCCTAATATGCTTTGACGCCAGTAGTTGAGCGACAGATACATACACAATACATGACGAGCTTTAAGCTTATTTTTCTAGCCGCCCTATGTCATTCTAGACACTAACTGCCACTGTTTTTTGCCATGTGCTTTATACTTTAATGTGCGTTTATATCAATAACTATAGTCATGCATAGGCGGAGTACTTTTCAGACAAATGTCTGTCTATCAGTATCACTGTAACAGTTACATTTTTTACATTCACAAACTGGTTATGATTCAAATAAAAAAGACGATATAGTCAAACTCAGATGTCCAGGCAAATTACATAGCAAGCACATAAAAAGTTTTATGACATTATCATTATTTGGCAACAATCACAATAAAGTTATTTGCATAAACAGTCAATCCTGCAACATTTAATTACCCATGCTCGAAATATGTGCTGCAGACTAAAATCGTGAAAAATCACTACAATCAACGCTTTTTCAGATTTCAAGGTCGCTCAAGGTCATCAATGTTTGTACCCACTGAAAGCTCGTCAGTAATGCTTGTTATGGTAAGCATCAAGTTGGCTAAAGTCAGCCCTGCGGTTAGCACAAGAACGTTTTACACCAATTTTGGGTTACCTATACTTTTTTCCGTTAGAATTAGCAGCCCAAGAGACGGACAGATCGACGGGCGGCCATGACGTGTATTGCGGCCTAGAAAACGGCTGCATAATTTGTGATTTGGGGGATAAACTTTGTAGTGTTTTTGATTGTTGCGTACATAAAATGTTTCTGCGACTAACTGTCGCGTTATAATTGAATGAAGTGATTGATTTTGCACCACGGTTTCACGCTGTACTGATCAGTTTTAAAGTCATGAGTCACTAGTCGCGTGTGTTATTAAATTAACACGTCAGTGCTACTTTAATATAAAAGTGACATTTAACAACGGTGCCAATCATGAACTTTTTGCAAAAAAATTGTTTAAACATTCCTGCAAAAATAAAAAAAAGCAGATCACATAATACCACGGTTCATAGCAGTAACTGACATTAACGGTAACTCAAATTAAATGTATATTATACTTTGTATCCGATATAATATTTTGCACAAAAATGATGATATAACAAACATTATAAATTACGGTGATAACGACTACACCATGCAATTGCCAATTAGTAATAATACCGTAGCACTAATAATTACCGACTATAATTTCCAATAATATATCAAATTTCCAATAATATATCAAAACGACGCATCAATTAGGCTAGTAAAATTTACCCACTCTACTACAGCAAAATCACAGAACGGATTCAACTGCACGAGTCACGGTACATGGAACTGATCTATGCAAAGCCGAAGCTACGATGAACAGTCGATGCTTGCGAGAAAGCTCAGGATCGGAGTCTCGACGTTGCTTCCAGACGGATCTTTGAGCAAGACAAAGTTCTTGATGGCAGTGGGCAGTGGCAGTCGATAGATGGAGGGCACTATCGTTCGCCCACCGCTGCATTCGGACAGATGTCGTCTGAGCACCACGCGACATGCTTCCGACAAACTTCGCGGGCTTTCCTGCTTCGCCCGCAGCCAGTCGCACAGGCGTCGTACCCTGCCGGCGGGGATAGTCACCGGGGGTACGACCGACGACGGCGCCCCAAGGCGTACGGGGTCCGACGACCTGTTGCGGACGCCCGATCGCGACGACTGTCGAGGAGTCGCCGTAGAACTCAGGTCGCTCGGTCTGGGTTCTAACGAGACCTCCTGGTCGGCGAATCGCTGCGGCGAATAGTCCGGATCCAGCCAGACGTCGTGGCTCAGATCATAGCCCGCCTGGACCATGAGCACGGCCAGACTCTCGCAGTCCAGTCGCAGGTTGTGGATGCACGTGGCGAGGAGGGTGCGTCCGTGGCGGTCGCGTCCGTCCATGCGCGCGCCGTGGTAGATTAGCAGTGCGGCTATCTCGCTCCGGCTGTGCACGGCCACGTTCAGCTGCAGCGCCGTGACACCTGTAATGTATAATAATGATTCCCATATAATAATGAATCCCCAGTCATTATTATATGTATAATGTACACTCCCCCAGTCATTATTTATACCTATTCAGCTATGAACATAAACTGAATAGCCTAAGCGGCACATCGTAATATCACACAAGGAGTTAATATTATACGAGGGGAGTGCATGTTAACTATACATATAATAACGACTGAAGGAGTGGGGAGTAAAAATTATACAGGGTGGGCCATAAAAAACTGTCCCCTTACATGTCAGCTAATTATGTCTTCGAAGAGTAATGTACATTTAAAGTGAATAACGCACGTTGAAATATAATCAATTCTGAGTAACATATGTGCAAATTTCGTGCAAATATTTTCAATAATTTGTAATGGGATAAAATAAATAAAAGCAACCCAACTCTACAGGAAACACAAGGGGAAAACCGTTAACGGTCGAGTTTCCTCAGCAGAACGTACCCAACTTCATCGAGCCTTCTGTCTGGCCGCCGAACAGTCCGGACATAAACCCCGTCGATTATGCTGTCTGGGGTGCTCTGCAGCAAAATGTGTACAGAGTTCTGATCGTGGGTTTGGAGGATCTCAAAGACAGAGTGCGTACATGCTGGGCCAGTCTCGATCAACATCTGATCAACAAAGCCATTGATCCGTGGCGACGGAGATTGAAAACTGTAGTTAAAGTTCACGGAGGGCACATTGAACAGTTGTTTACTTGACTGTATTGTTGTTGTATGAAGTTTTCGCTGTTTTACTTAGACATATATGCAAGCACGTATTTCCATTTGTGTTTCACCATTATAATACAGTTGGGGTGCTTTGATTCTATCGTAGACCTATTATTTGTTAAAGACATTTTGACATACTCATTAAGTTTTGACATTAATATGTGCAGAACAGACTAGCAATTTATATGATGCGTTATTTTGTCCATATTAACAAATGCAGTAGCATTTTAAACAGAATGATATAGGGGACGGTTTTTATGGCCCAGCACTCTGTACATTATACCAGGTGCGTTGACGTGGTTGATGCAAGCGCCGTGCGCCACGAGCAGTGACGCCAGTTCCAGACGGTCCTTGTACGCGGCAACGTGAAGTGCCGAGCCGTGACCGCCGGCAGACGAACAGCCCGAGTTGACGCTGGCACCGTGGCGTAGCAGCACATCCACACTGGCCGTGCAGTCGTACAACGACGACAGGTACAGCGCCGAACACTCCTGCACAGCAACCAATCAATGCGGAATTTTTAAAGTAGCCTAATGGGGTGTTTACAAAACCCTATCAACAATGCGAGCTGCTGCTAGATTAACCAGGTCAGCTGGAGCTTGGAGTGCGGTCCGGCTAATAGTGAAAAGAGGTGAATAGATGATAGAGCGATGAATACAGACGGACGCACAAAAAGTGGAGTACACATGCTTCATGTATATATATCAAAGAATCGGACAGGTTTCGAAAACAATTAATCTAGTCTATTGTAACGAAAAGCGGTCATTCGGAGGCTCAGATTCAGCTTGCTGACATTGAGCACCCTATAAGTGACTATATTTTTTTTATTATTCTGTTGAACAATTAAGCACAGTGCATGTTCAACATGACCGATTGTTCGATACGAGCGGTTGTAAATGTCAAGAGCAAACCAGAGTCGTTCTCTGTGTTTAGGCAGCGTCTCAAGACTCTTTCGTCGCTCCTAACTGGACTTAGCCAGCTTATTTAACTTCACTAACGTTAAACGTTTGCGACGATGATGACGATTACACTGTGATTAAACGAACACTAGATTTGAAAGGGTTAAAGTTTTAAATCGCATATCATCTTCATTCTCAGACCTACGGAGCGTCACCTGCCATATGGGATCACGCAGTGTTAGCTGCCACGTGCCACCCGACACAGGTGAACGCGCCCCGCCTTAACCCCAGCAGACAGTCTTATACAGAC
>Ga0209454_1002796_pt1 | contig 12107 bp, 9 predicted proteins | sample WorMetHERISLAND1_2_FD_187400 | JGI IMG/M metagenome (GOLD analysis project Ga0209454, IMG submission 187400) | Marine gutless worms symbiont microbial communities from Max Planck institute for Marine Microbiology, Germany - Olavius geniculatus... | ecosystem: Host-associated > Annelida >...
ATGCTAATGCATTTGAGTTCGAGCCACGTGACTTTGGTAACGGGGGAATTTCACCCTCTGAAATTTCCCACCAATCGGACTTAGGGCGCTGGGTGGACTCAAGTTGGGCTTTGCCCCAAATTTCTAGTTTCATTATATTCTATTTCACTTTGCGAGAGGTCCAACTGCAAGGGTGCTCTAAATAGGCCCCAAAAGTGGACACAGATTTTGTGCCAGGATGTGTAAACTTCAAGAGCAATAAGCAATCAAACACAGTTGGATAAAAAAAGTAAACCTTGATCTGGTCGTTTGCAGCTGAAGCTGATGGTTTCCAAACGACTCCGATGTAGCTGCCGCCGTAGACGTCGTAGAAGAATAGAGCAAAGTTGTCAAAAGCAGCCTGAAACCAACAGACACCTGACTATCTGGATAAGCTAAAAATAAGGTGTTATAGAAGCACCATTAATTATTGTCAGGGGTGTGAATAAGAAATGCATGCACAGGATTACTGAACTCTAAGAAATTGTGCATTGGAAAATAAGAAGAAGAAGAATAAATCATCCTTCGGATTATCACACCATGATAATCAATGGACAAAATTTAAAAAAAGCAATAAAAGCTTCTAAATGGCAGTTTGGTTTAGCAGTAGTAGTAGCAGTTAGTAGTAGCCAAACAAACCCGTCAAGATGGGGGGAAAAGGAGGAAGTTTTCCCCAGGTATCCTCAGGCCCTGTGACATTTGGGGGCCTGCCATCATTCAAAAATATGAAGTAAACCAGAATGCGCCATCTTAAAATGCAAAATTCAGAAATTTTCTTCCCACATAAGCCCAGCGAGAATGTTAAATCCCAGGCCCGCTGTGGCTCTCAACGTCCCTGTAGCCAAACACTTCAAGGCATCAGAAAAATTAGTCACTAAGCAACCAACAGCAGTATTGCAACAGCAAAATTGCACACACACATCGGTAAGTTAAGCCACAGCAAGCTGGATAAGTAAAATTTTTCACACCCAGAAAGGTATCATCATTTGCGGTATTTTTACACTCAGAACATTCAACTGACTCAGTCAGGCACGGTTACTTGAGTATGGGTGGATGTTAACAAAACTTTCAGGCTTCTGACTACACCAAGCTAACACTGTTGGTAAAGTGCTTTTGATCATCCAAGTTGCTCTACGCTAACCCTGGTTACTACTTGGATGGGTGACAGTGACTGTCTGCGGACAGGTGAACAATCTCAGCATATAACTAACCACCAAGGTCAACTCAGCCTTCCATCCCACTGGGGTAAGGAAATTGAGTCTTGCTGGGGTTATGGTGAGGTGCGTTCAGTGCACCTGTGTCACTAAACGCACTAGAAAGGCAACACTGTGTGATCCCAAATAGCTCTAAGACAGGTCCCTATGAACAGCTATAAACACCTACCACATTTTAAACCTTCAGTACACTGTTTGTGCAAGTTGAGTGGACTAACCCTGAGCTCGCTGAGGTATCTCTGAATTGGCTCGTAGTCAACCACAGGCCACGGCTGTTTGCCCGGCACCTTAGGCTCCGTGTATGCAGTAAACTTTGGTGTGTCGGAGAACGAAGCATCCACAGAACAGTGTTCACGCGCCAACTGTGATGAGTTTAGCTCAATTATCACGTCGTACGTCGACCTTGGCGGACGAAATATTTGCTATCATACAAACCACCAAGATAAGAAATGTAACAAAATAATTTAAAAAGGTTAACAAGCATTTTATAGAAAAAGAAAAAAGTCCGGAAGCACTAAACCATAACAATTTGACCTTGTTTTTCTTAATGTATTGACCAAATCCACTGCTTTGCTCAACAAATTTTTGTCAGCATAATCAAAGCCAAATACAAAATCCATTATTATTTTAACATTGTTAATTGTCATCAAAATCTCTCAAATTTTCAGAACATTATGTCCAACATTTATTACCTTTTTACTTGCTGACACTTTGCTAAAATGATTACATTCCTCGTTTTAAAATATAAAGTTAACTCTAGTTAAGAAACGTAGGCTAAACCACTATCTGGAGTGGAATAACTGAGTATAAGATAAATTTAAATAAACACTCTACATACAATTATTCCATGGTCGCTTGTTTAACCACGTTTGAGTGCAGCCATGGATTGAAGGGAAGCATAAAGATCAGACACTTCTTACACAAGTCAGACTCATGGCCAGGAGTGCCGCAGTTTACATCTCAAAAGAAGCAGCTAATTGGCATGAGCCTATGATACCACGGCACATTATGTGGCCATCCACTGCCCGCATCAGCAAACAACTGAAGCTGAGTTTTGCAGCTAGCAGACATACCACCACCCTAATCAGCCACACTAGGCCTTAACCTATAGCCCATAAGCTACAACTCATTTCCCATCCCAACGTAGGTAGTAGGCCGAGTTGACCTGAGCACACAGTGAGTTAGTAACTTAGGATAATAGTTATACCACTGCAGACACAGTGTTAAGAATACCATTCACCTTGAAGTGAGACTTGTGGAAGCCAGCAGGTTGCTGCAGCTGTTGCTGAAATAACGTGTGAGCTTCGTGTGCTAACAGTGCAATGCGCTGCAGCACGGCAGCAGTCGGTCTTCTCTTGGTCCATAGCTGAGACATTCGGTCGACCGGTGACGATATAAACATCAGAGGAAGTGTTGCACGATCTCGAGTAAACCTCACTCGGATTTCAGCACAGTCCGATTCTAAACAGTTGCACAGTCAGCAAACAGGGTTCAACATCACAATGAATAACAATAACACAGCCGGACTATTGTCAGGAAATTTACCAGAAATGTGGGAGAGAAAGTGTCAAGAAAAAAAATCTTCAAGGAAAAACTGATTACCGGTAACTACAATCACGGCAGTCGTGTTCTTAATATGGTAACTCACAATCTTGTTCAAAACAGCCTAAAACAAAACCCGACAGCAGATTTGATAACAATATCAAGAGAAACCTGTGAACTCATTGTTCAAGTTGACAATGAGAGGCTCTTTCATCCAATCGTGTGTCGACAGCAACTTGAGACACCGCAGAAATCCAACCAGCGGAGTCCTTAGTTGAAAACACACTAGCAGTCAACATAATACTGAAAATGAGATCAAAGTCACAAAAAGTCAAACAATCAAATGCCAAGGTCACTATCCCAGCTGACAAAGTTAATTTTAAACACACATCATGGCATGGCCTGCCATATCATATTGGTTATCAAAGGCTGGGCACACAGGTGTTGCCGTTATTAACTTGTAACTTGAAATTTCACAGAGCAACAAAATACACCGACGACTTCTTTTTCCACTGCTGATGATTCAGCGTTTAAAGCTGAAGAAAACTGTAGCAAGCCAGAGGCATGATGAACAAAAATGGCCATTGGTAGTACTAGTAGTTAACTGTCACTTTGGTGGCTGTTTGCCCGGTGACTCAAATGCAAACAGTACTTAAAATTCCATGGAAAACATAATCAGTTAAACAAAAACTAAAGATCTATAGTACTGGTACCATATTTGCCACTGATGGTGATTCTACTCCACGCCTGTAGCATGCAAGCTCAAATAAATGAATAAAAACAAATAGCTGTTGCTGAGATACACGTACTGTGGCGGTGTGAAAGGAGCCGGTGACAAGTAAAGTGAAGCTGCTATCAGTTCAACAGCCACCTCGTCAATGTAGTCGCAGAGTAACATCTGCGCTGCAAGCCAGCGCTTTGCCAACCTCACTGTGCTGCTGTAACTGCTATACTCCGACTGTATGCTAACATAAACAAAGACGAATACAGACGTTATGATGAGAATTTAAACATAAAGAGAAATAAGGTATAAAAGTCATGGGATGGCGCTGATCTCCAATTCCTTAGCCTTTGGCCAGACACTAGTGTACACTGCAAGACCACTGATACGGAGCTAGTGCATTGCACAGTATGCCCATTCACATCACAACTTTTGCTGGTATTCAATGTGCCTATAGAAGTCAAAAATAGCTAAAACAGTTGACTAAAAACAAAACTATTTAAACAAAAAACAAAAAAACGAAGATGTGTTTTCTTTCCTGAAAATTGCCAGACTGGTGAGAGATTAAAGTCTTCAAATAATCATTTCATGCAAAAAATCGTGCCATGCGTGTGGAACAGTGTAAGGAAAAGCACATACTAGAGCACATAAACTAACAAACACACTGATAACAATAACTATATACAGTTTTCCGAGATGCTTTGAAATTTTCAAGACAAAAGTGGTAGTGAACAGCACAGCAGCAGACCCATGAATCAAGCCGGTGAGCCAAGGGAGAGTGGTAAGCTGGTACTCCACTTGACTGACACCCTTGCTGCTACCAGTACTGGTACCAGATGCGTTCACTCGGCCATCAGGCAATGTCTGTGCTTTGCTCAGAGCTATCTCATGGATGCAGCTAATCACAACGTCGAACACGTAGCCATCCTACAGCCAACAACCAATCACGTAACACATCACACATCAGCGATAAAGTTGATTGGTTGGATGGCAAGATGTTTTCACTACAGCCCAGTTTGCTAATATTCAGGCCAATGACACTACGAAAATAAACAAATGTATTTTATTTAAAAAAGTGTATTTTACTTCAGGTCAACAATATAATAATGTCATTTTATGCACCAGAAGAAAAACACAGAAAATAGCTCAGCATAAAAACACATCATAGACAGACTGAAACACCCAGAGACAGAAAAACAGAAAAAATACAAAGACTAAAAAGAATATTTCTGGCTTACTTGTGCCATGAAACCAATTTTAAACAACTGACACTGATGGAATAAACCAAAACAACATGAATATTAAAAATAAAAGCATCAAAACAGGTAAACCAAACTCAAACAACATATGGAGGGCAGAATGGCAGAACATCCTATCTGTTGTCAGTTTTTTGATAACATTAAAAATCAGAAAAAAAATTCGTAAACAATGCGTTTTCCAGTGTTTTCAATGCTGCCTTACAGTTTGTTAATAAATAACACACACATTTGCTTGCTACATTTCATCAGGTAATAAGAAAAATACTGTATTCAAATAGCATTCTAAAGAGTTTTGTGGTTAGGTTTTGCTAGAAAACCGTAGATATGATGTCTTGCAACACATCAAATGGCACATGTGATCTACTGAGGGCAGACCTTGTAGACTTTCAGGCAGTCAGTGCAAGCTGCACAGAGAACGCCGGGTGCAGTTTTGCTCAGAGCTTGAGATAGACTCAAGTAATAAGCTGCCTTCAGTCTTCTGATTGCTTCAATGCTGTCCGGCCATTTGCCACTGCCCTCCAGTATGCAGATCACTAAAAGCATTTTAAACGCAGCATATCAAACACGATACAATTTCATATTTGAAATTGCCCTGTGGCACCTCTCTAGGAGAAAACAGTGGGCCAGTGATATTTTAAGAACAAGTTGTGACTGTACCATTTTCAGGCCAGATTACACATAAAAAAAGAAAGACGCATTTTAACGACGTGACTCTGAGCAAGTTGCTTACACACATGCCTCGGTATAACTTGCTCTCTGAGAAAGCTCCATGGATAGAAGAGTAACTGTAAACCAAATGAAAGGTAATGGCAGCCTACTGCAGGATTCATGATTACAACAAACTGTAGCAAAGATAATGTTCCAACAATCTAAAAAATTCCTCTAAAGACAGTAAAGCACTAGCTAATACCAGAAGTTAAAATGGCTATTATTTTTGCAGCTAGTAATCACTTAGCTTATTACAGCTATGTGAGATAACTGATGAATAGTACAATTATCGCTTATAACACAAAGTAATGCAACTCAATGCCAAAAAATGTTGCATATTCTAATTATTCACAGAAAAAGAAATTAAACGTTAATACCTTTCATTGAAGGAGTTAGAACAGGACAGGTGGAACCGTCTTTAGACCCTGGTACAAGCTGGCATCCAGACTTCTCCAGTTTGCACAGGTTTTTAACTGGTAGTGCAGGAAACACCTGACACACACATGGAAACACTATAAAAACATTTCACAGGGCAGAGCAAATTAGCAATTAATCACACAATAAATTATTAAGAAATTTAAATATGAAAAAAACTTCTCTAAAGTACATGAGTTTTTAGCTGGTGGAGCATGAAACACTTGTTCCAAAACAGTATCAAAACAATTTCAACTACAGCTCACCAAATTAATGATTTATCATTTGAATGATAATATAATGCAAAAATAACTGCTACAACAGTAATCAAAAGCTCACTTCAGAAAACCCAGTATCAACCGGCATAACTTGGAACATCTGGCTTACAACACAGAATCAGGCTGCGTTCACATAAACACGAGTACGAGTCCGGCACTGTACAGGTTCCTGTATACAAGTTCCGGCAAACACGAGTTTGCATGTATTTCAATGGCAACCGTTCACATACATACGAGTATGGGTTACATGAAAATGTCACTCGTACGAGTAGTTTCTGTGCAGGTCATGTTTATATCCAACTCGTAGAAAGTAAACTACTCGTAAATAACATTATTATAATTTCTAACAAACGTGGCACACATTTGACGTCAGAACTGACGTCATCGTAAAACTGTTCATCGTTAGAGATAAGCGGTTTGTAAAAATAGTAACTATGTAGTGGAATATTGTTGTTTTAGTGGTAAAGCATTTCATCAATTCGATTTTATTCAATACGGCTGACGCGCATTTAGCTGTGTGCTTGTACAAGTCACCGTGAATGCTCCACTTGTACGAGTAAAGCTTCTACGGGCCATAAACGGAAACCCGGACCCATACTCATACTCGTACTCATGTCTATGTGAACGCAGCCTCAAGCTTTCTAAGCATCTGTCTGCCTTTTAGCATTTTTGGACATGCTGCGACTTTGACCTCTGACTATTCTATTTGATCCCTTAACCTAATCATTGTGTCAAGACAAACTACTGGAAAAAATCCAGCAAGACTTTCTCTCAAGATGAGGGGCAGAAACAGAACTTACACTTATTGAAATAAACCAGTAAAATGAATGGATGCAAAAAAACAGGCAACATAAAAGAAATAAATCATAAGTAGCTGTATTAGCTTTTTCATTCAAGATTGAAAAGAGGACCAGAAACTTACACAGTTTATTAAAATAATTCTGTGAAATAACATAACAAATGTACAAACAAACAACATGAATAAAAACAAATGTATTAGTTACGTCACCTCAGCAAATCGAAATGCAGGTGAAACGCCGTGGACTGCGGTGATGGACAATGGCAGATTGGCGGATGAAGCTACAGCCGAACGCAGCAGTTTAGCCAGCGAATCACACACCACAATGATACTGGCCTGCTGCTCCTCTCCTGTCCGTGGCAAGCAGACATTTGGCTCATGCATATGTAAAAAATTAAATATTGTGTATAGCTCTTTACGGGAAAACCATAGCAGAGCTACAGAGTGTCACCTGCCATATGGGATCACAGAGTGTGACTTGCCACCTGACAGCTAGACAGGCCTGCACTCAACTATGAAACATGAAATCTACAAAAAAGCAATGTAGTCACTTGTACAGGTCTTGGTCTGCATTAAAAGACAGTCAGAAGCTCTTGGTAAATAGTGCGTAGTAGTTTAAGATTGAGTCTTCGTTTGCAGTTAATGACAAAAGCTGCTAAGTTTTAGCATGTACAAAATGCAAATTTGCCAACAGGTAACATGCAAGTTGGATGTCCACAATTATGAATAGCAAAAACGTGTATAAAGCAACGTTAAAAACAAGACTTTTTTCTCAAGACCAAGAGTTTCCTTTATTTTCAAAATCATGACCAAGACTCAGATGATGACTTTTTCTCAACATCAAAACTTTATATTAAGATCAGGACCAAGAACGTTTTCTCTGAACCAAAACTAAAAACTTTTCTGCATCTTTAAGGGGCGAAACATAACACAGTTAAACAAACTCCATATGCTGTCAACTGCTATAAAGAGAAAAGAGAAGCTAGCTTGTTAAACTGCTGGTGTTCACCTGTGCCTGTGACTGACAAACTGTCCACCTTCGCATTGCTCACAGCATGCTTTCCACCGTGCTTTGTGACAGAAGATGGTAGCACTGGCCGTAAAAGAACATCCAGCTGGTTGGACATAAACTTTATGTCAGCCTTTGGAATTCCGGCATGACTGTCAACACAGCAACCACAAGTTACAAGCTACACAGAATATTACACATACAGCTACAAATATCACATCCGCAACAAACAATAATAATAATAATAATAGTTCACCAGACAACAGAATTATAATGATAAAAATCACAACCAAGTCACCTGGAAAGAATATGTTTGACAATACACGAGCCGATCATTCTACGGTCAGCAAGACTGTTCGACGGCCAGACGACCGCTTCACGAATGCTGCCGTCGGGAAACCGACGAAGGTCCGACTTTTCACGCCAGAAACTTCTGAATTCCTCGGCCTTCAAACACAGAGACAGATCTAAACACAAGCTCCCACACATAGATACTGTGCAATACACTATACTGATTTATCAAATTATAACCTTTGCCAGTCAAGTAGTTGCCATTGTAACATTTAGTGTAAAATGAAAACTGGTAAAAGAATAACAACTGTTGTCTAAATGTCACCAACTTAACAAAAAAGCTGTTATTTAACAAACTTATACACCTTATTAGACAGAGACTGTTTTATGGCTCTGCCTACAAATAAAATAGCAGAAGTCACAAACAGCATCGAGACTAAACCACGATAACCTTGAGATCAAGTCCAAGGTCACTCATTGGTCAGGTTCCAAGTACAGTCTAAGTAAACTCGATGGTCGTGGCCCGGCATCAAGCTTGGCTCTGACACCATTAAGCCCAGTGGACACGTACGCATCCTAGAAGTTATTATGTCGTCTGATTTGAGTCTTGAGAAACATGTCTCAGCCGTCAGTGCTACCTGCTTCTTTCATCTCAGACAGATTCGTCGTGTCAGGCAGTCGTTGGATGTCGGGTCAGCTAAAACCCTCGTGCAAGCATTTGTGACATCTCATGTCGACTACTGTAACGCTGTGCTGGCGGAGTCGCCGAGAGTCATAACAGACAAGTTGCAGAGAGTGACGAATTCAGCTGCCCGCATCGTCACTAACACACCGAAGTACAACAGTGGTTTGTCGCGATTAATGCATGACGAGCTCCACTGGCTTGATGTCACCGATCAAGTGCTCATGTATCGATGTCTCCATGGAACTGCTCCGCCGTACTTGATGGACAGTTGTACACTCACAGCAGAAGTCACTGGCCGTCAACATCTGCGTTCTGCCACTCAGCGAAAGTTGGTTGTACCGCGCTATCGACTGAACAGTTTCGGTTGTCGGCGCTTTTCTGTGGTGGGCCCGTCGACTTGGAATTCGCTGCCAGACAGTCTTCGTGACCCAGAACTGAGTCTCGATACTTTCAAACGTCAGCTGAAGACATACATTTTTGCGAAATATTGATGACAAAATATATTAAGCGCATTAGAGATCTTTTTGAGTATACACTATATAAATCTACACTTTACTTACTTACTTACTTACAAAACGGCATCCCGCTAAAGATGAAAGAAAAAAAAACAAAAATTCGAAAATCAAGTGAAACTAAAGCTAATCAGAGACAGAACATGGTGGTCTGGACAACTGCAAATGTCAAGATGATACAGACTGGGTCAAAAGGTATAGTCAAAAACTGAGTGAACTAGAGAGAGAGAGGACTTAAAAGTTGAGACTTTGTGAAATGCTGCAGCACAAATTGTCTCTTCCTCACTATCACCGACTCATAATACAATCAGATTACAGACAAAAGAATAAATATTAACGTATTACAAAAATGAAAATTGTACACAATGTACTGCAATAAAACATTGAGACCAAGCCAATTTCTTACGAAACTCTGTGTCAATATGACGAAATGAGAAACAATCATAATTACAGCTCAGCTGAGACTGAATGATAAATAAATGACAATAATGATACTAATGACCTCTGGTGATCCTCCATACGGTCCAAGGTCATGGACAACAGTCGCCTGGTGTGGGTCAAGCAGAATACCGAGCCACACGTTGTCAACTGATTCAACAGACGGCGCCACCGTTGTCACATCCCACTGATAACGACATTGTCAGGCAATCGATCAATCATTAGAGATGTGCAAATCAATCATTTAAGTTCGAATCAGATAAGAATTCAATTGAGCATTGCGATTCAAATTCAAATTAAATCAGCTGTATATACTGCTCAACATTTAACACATTCCATGATGGTCTGACAGTCACGATTTTGTCAATTTGTATTCCACCTATTCAGTTTCTGCACTAGAGTTTACAGATTCCTTATTCCAAATTCTCAAACACATTAAACAATACCGGCATATGGTCACTTATAAAGCTAGCGAGTGTGTACGTACTGTACCACCAAGCGCCATTAATGGTTTAAGTGTTTGACTATGACAAGCAATGGGCATTCATTCGGTAGATAAATTTATTGTTATACCAACAATGCTTATTGCTAAGGTCTCAAAAGTGTGTAAAAAGTTCTACTAGAACAACGCTCAAAAGATTAATTCTGCTGATCAGGTGTGACCTTAAGTAAATGGGAAAAAGCCAGTTAAACAAAAGCCTGAAGTAGTAGCCACTGTGCAGATTTACCGCTGCATCAGGTAAAGGCCTTGCGGCAATCAGTGAGGCCCTCTGACCAAAAGCTCTGTAGAGCAGCGCGATGATACGTGGCAGGCAAATCATGATGTAATCTCCACAGAAATCCATCAGAACAAATTCCAGCTTCAGCCGAGATATGACATCACTGTGCAATTCCTTTAGCCGAGAGATCCTAACAGTGTCATACATTTATGTGACCATAAATAATAACAGCAGCTAAAATATTGTTGTTAATTGCCATTTTTGAGACAAAGCTTCTTGCCCTTTGATGTAACAGTATAATAATAAAATACAATAGCATAACAATGCTATGATATGTGCCTTACAATGCAATGTCATCTGAAACTAATGTTAATACTGTGATAATAAGTAAACATGAAAGTAACAATAAAATGTTTCCATAACATCCACACAATTTTTGAAATTTCTCCGAGACACTTCTTTGACTTCTGGTAAATTCCCCAAGTGCTGTCCAATCCCCTCACATATCCAGGCTTTTTAGGAAAAGCAGTCAACCAAACCAAAGAATCAATCAGTCTATTTACTGGAAAGTCTGGTCGTATTTGTGCAGAAATGAAACTGGTTTCATAAACAGATTCTCAAAGGCTGAACTTGAATCCATCGTTTGTACTGACAGCTGTGCTTCTTGTCTTACCTACAACATGTTCAGCAACACTGTCATATTACAACACAAACTGAAAATCTTTTCAGACTCGACGTCCATCTGATGTCAACTAGCAGCAAAAATCAAAAGGGCAAACTAATAAAAAACATCAACAAAGTTTGAAAAATGCAAAATAAATCAAATGCTCACTGAAAAACGTAGTTCACATCACGGACACAGAAAATTTATTACCAGTCAAAGCAGTGCAACCACTGTGCAGACACACATTACTGTAAGAATATTCTGTACAAGTAAAACTGCCCAAGAAAGTAAGGGAGCAAAAAGTACCAAACAATAGTGGGCGGCTGACATGTCAGAGCAGAGATTGACGTAGCCGGTAAAATCAATAAAAACCACATCAAAAGCAGAATGAAAATCCTCCAATGACACACGATTCGCTATTTCTGCTGCGGACCAGTTCTCTGTTGCCATGGTAATGCCGCTACTGCGCCAATTGTGATTGGCTGAAATAACAAGCCAAAATACTGCACGTGACTGACCCAATCACACCCAGTTTTGCACAGTTAGAGCATTTTCAGCAACACATAACAAAATACACTTGGATGATGAAGTAGTAATCAGACGAATAATATAGCGCAATATGACAATGCAAACTTGCAAACAGTATAACTAAAAAAAATAAAATAACTAGAAATTTGGGGCAAAGCCCAAAGTGAGTCCGCCTGGCGCCCTAAGTCCGACTGGAAGGAAATTAGAGGTTGGGGTAAAATTTCCTCAGCACCAAAGTCACGTGGCCCGAACTCAAATGCATTGGCATACGCCGAACGCGCATTGTCGACTTAGGGCAGGTCAACATG
>Ga0209454_1002798_pt1 | contig 12107 bp, 9 predicted proteins | sample WorMetHERISLAND1_2_FD_187400 | JGI IMG/M metagenome (GOLD analysis project Ga0209454, IMG submission 187400) | Marine gutless worms symbiont microbial communities from Max Planck institute for Marine Microbiology, Germany - Olavius geniculatus... | ecosystem: Host-associated > Annelida >...
TTCTATTCTCCTGCCGATACGGCTGCCTGTTCGATCTGGTTTATACGCGGGTGTGATTTTTTGCGGACTGGGTGGCTTATCGGTCTTGCTTCGGAACAGGGTATCTACACCCAAAGCGAGGTCCGCGCGGGCGGACTGCGATGGCTGGATTGTTTATCCGGGGCTTTCTTCTCGTACACCCTCTAAGGCTTTCCGAACCGCGGCTCCCTGCCGGGAGATACGGAAGGCGAAGCGTGCCCATCAACCGTCGATGGGCACGCGGCGCACTATATACCCTCCCAAGCCATCGTGGTTCGGGAACCACCGTGGACTGACCGTGGCCTTGGAATCCGGCTTGCCGGGCGCTTGCTTTGCCCATCCTACGAGATGTCAACAGGTTTCCGTAATCTCATCCGGTGGGCGCAGCCCACCCTACAAACGATTGTGCGCTACGGCAGCACCGCCTGGAGAAACCAAGCGACGCACCAGGGCGGCAGGCGGTCGGTCGCCGCGTCGATCGTCAGGTCGGGGGGATAAGTAAAAAAGGGCTTGCCGGCCGGAAGGTCCGCGGCCGTAACCGGCAGGGACGAGTCGCCCGGATTGGCCACCAGGGTCAGAGTAGAGCCATCGCCCAGGCGCCATTGAACCCACAGCCCTTGCGTGCGGATCAGGCGAAAAGTGCCGGCGTTACTTGCTGTGCTCGAAGGTGCTCGGATCATTGGGGTCGGGAGGTGCCCGCTGTTCCAGGAGCTTTGCGAATCCCTCAAAACAGGCAAATCCCCGGCGGCGACCCGCGGCGACCGCTGCCGCCAAGTCGGGGCCGAAGTCGCAAAAAAACTGAAAGGGCTGGGCGGCGGCGAATTCCTCGCCCATGAAGAGGAGCGGGGGGGCCGGGGCGAGCAGTAACAAGGCGATTGCGGCCCCTAGCCGCTCCGGGTCGGTGAGGCAGTGGATGCGCTCTCCGAACGGGCGATTTCCCGCCTGATCGTGATTCTGCAGGAAGGAGACGAAGGCCGTAGGCAGCAGCAATCGACTGGGCTCACCGCGCTCGGTGCCGTGACGATAGGCGGATGGCTCGCCCTGGTAGCCGAAGCCTTGGGCCAGACAGCGCCCCAGATACCAGACGGGGCGTGCCTTAAAATCCGCACGGCAGCCGTCCGCCTCGCCGGTGAGCAGGATGTGCAGGGCATGGTGGAGGTCGTCGTTCCATTGCGCGGTGTATTGTCGTGGGTGTCCGTCCCGGTCGCGGACCAGATAACGCGCCGCATTGTGGTCGTTCTCCAGAATCAGGTGGACGTGGCGTTCACGGCCGGGGCCTTGGCGCACGGCGGCCGCCAGCTCCGCGAGAAAATCCGGTGCCGAATCGTCCCTGATAGCATCCACCGCATCCAGCCGCAGGCCGTCGAAGTGGTACTCCTCCAACCAATAGAGGGCGTTGTGGATGAAGAAGCGGCGCACTGTCTCGCTGCCGAACCCATCGAAGTTGATGGCTGCTCCCCAGGGGGTGTGATGGCGTTCGGTGAAGAATTGCGGGGCATAGTGGTGCAGGAAATTGCCCTCGGGCCCGAAATGGTTGTATACCACATCCAGCAGGACCATCAGCCCCTTGCGGTGTGCCGACTGGATCAGGTCCTTCAGGTCCTCCGGCCGGCCATAGCTGCTGTCGGGGGCGAAGGGGAGCACCCCGTCGTAGCCCCAGTTGCGCGTGCCGTGGAAATCGGCGACCGGCATCAGCTCGATGGCGGTGATGCCCAGCTCGGCCAGGTAGTCCAGACGTCGGGTGACGGAGGAAAAATCGCCTGGCGGAGAAAAGGCGCCGACGTGCAGCTCATAGACGACCGCCTCTTCCCAGGGTCGTCCGCACCAATCGGCATCGGTCCACTGCCAGGATCGAGGATCGACGACCTGGCTGGGGCCGTGCACGTCCTCGGGTTGAAACCGGGACGCGGGATCGGGTACCCGCAACCCGTCATCGATGCGGTAACGATAACGGCTTCCAACTACGGCCCGGTCCGTCACCAGGCCGAACCAACCGCCTGGCTCGCCGATCAGGGGCAGGACGGACTCACCGGTGCTTTCTTCGAGGCAGAGCTCGACCCGGGTAGCCACCGGGGCCCACAGGCGGAAACGCACCCGGCCATCGGTCTGCACCTCGGCGCCGAAGGGCATGGGGTGAGCCGGGCGCATCGGGTCACGAACGGGTCGTCGGAAGACCGCAGCTCTCGAAGAAGTCGTAGTGATCGATGGCCTCGAGAATGCCGAGAGCGTAGGGTCGACCCGCGAAGTAGATCCGCTCCAGGTCCGCGAGCTGCGACAGCTCCTCACCATGGCGATTGGCGACGACCACCGCCAGGGTATTGCCGCGCATCATGTCTTCGTCCGCCCCGGAGCCGCCAGCGACCAGGATCCGTTCCAGCGGGACACCCCAGCGTTGGGCGACGTAACGCAACGCCCGGCCCTTGCTGGTCCGGGACGGGATGACATCGAGGAATTTGCCGAAGGACTGGATCAGGTTCGCGGTCACGTCCCAGCTGCGCAGCAACGAGGTGAGCTCTTCGATATCCGGGGGCCGCTCCGGGTCGTAATGGTAGGAGACCTTGAAATGGGTCTGCTCACTCCGCGGCTGGAGCTCGAGTCCGGAAAACTCGGACAGGACCCGCCGCACCGTGGTGGGTCGCCACAGGTAGTCGATGTGTTCGTTCCAGTATTGGTCGCGGATGAGCCGCGGGGCATAGTAGACCTCGGTGCCGAGACTTGTAATCAGGACATCGGGGTGGGGAATGCCATGGTGCTTGAGCTCGGTCAGGGCCGTATCCAGGCGGCGACCGGTCGCGATGCCGAAGGTCGCGCATTTGCGGTACTCGTGCATCACCGCGACGAATTGCCGCACGCCCTCGTCATCGCCGAGCAGGCTCTGATCGATGTCGGTGAACAGGGCCCGATCACGGTATCGTTTGCTGCGTTTCGGGGCCAGGGGGATGGACTCGTGACGCTTCAGCAGCGGCTTGGCCTGCTCCAGATAGCGTTCCGCATGGGCCTGCCAGGAGTAGTGCTCGCGGACCTTGGCGAGACCATTGTCGCGCATGCGACGGTAACGCTGCGGATCGGTCAGCAGCTGCAGCAGGGCCGCCGCGATGGCCGTTTTGTCGAGCGGGTTGACCAGAATGCCGTTGTCGCAGTTACCGATGATGTCCACCGGCCCGCCGTTCTCGGTCGCCACCAGCGGCAGCCCGCTCGCAGCCGCTTCGAGGAGGGTCAGCCCGAAGGGCTCGGTGAGGGCGGGATTGACGAACACCCCCCTCCGCTCGGCCGCCAGACGATAGAGCCCCGCGGCCTGGTCCTGCGGGAGCTGCTTGGGCATGGCGACGCGCCCGTAGAGATCGTAGGCATCGATCCCGAGCAAGAGCTCGGTCAGCACGGATTGCGCGCCCTCGTCGAGGTCTCGGATGTCGTCGCGATTGCCGGCGACGATCAGGAGGTTCGCGACCTTCTGCAGGTCATCGGACTCCCCATAGGCTTCGAGTAGGGTCTGGTTGTTCTTGCGGGTATCCGCCCGGGACAGGGCCAGGATCAGCGGTTTGTCCGGGTCTTGCAGAAAACGCCGCATCTGCTCGGAGAAGGTGCTCGGCGGGTCGTCCGGGGCCGGCGGATGGAAACGACTCAGGTCGGTACCCGGCGGGATGACCGCCATCCGCTTGGGTTGGTAATAGTCATAAAGACCGTACTGCTCGTCGATCTCATTGTGGGTGCTGGCGATGACCAGATCCGCGCCGGCGAGCACCTCTTCCTCGGCGTCCACGCGGCGGTCCATGTTATAGGTCTCGTTGATGGCCTCCTCGCTCATGCCTGCGCTCAGGAGCCGCTGGCGTTTGTCCCGACCCAGGGAGTGCCCGGTGTGGACCAGGGGCACCCCGAGCAGGTTCGACAGGCGCACACCTACGTAGCCCGCGTCCGCGTAGTGGCTGTGGATCAGGTCCGGCATCCGCCCCCCGGCGTTCAGGGTCGTCACCAGGTTGTCCATGAAACCGTCGAGGTGATCCCACAGCTGTTCCTTGGCGATATATTCATCGGGACCGGCATCGACGCGCAGGATGCGCGCCTTTTGAGACAAGGGCTCGAGCGGCTCGGCGTAGTCGCCGGATACCGCCGGATCCGGGATGCGGCGCGTGACCAGGTCCACCTGATCCACGTCGTCGCGCTCCGCCAACGCACGGGTGAGATCGACTACGTACAGCGTCTGCCCCCCCGTGTCCGCGTCGCGTCCCAGCTCCAGACCCTTCCCGCGGATCAGACCGTGGATGCTCAGCAACAGGATATACATGGTTTCGGCTTGCTCCGCCTTGGTGCTCAGGTTTAGCCTATTAACCTACAGATTTGCGGGGCTTGCGTCGAGTCGGATTCTGGCACCGCGGATTCGATTCCGGTCCGACATCGACGCTTGCTCCGATCAACGGACGCCGGCGTTGCTTCAGGAAGCGGCAGCCGCGCCGCTCTTTTTCAACCACGCACGCAGGGTTTGGCGAGAAACCCCATGACTCCGTTCGATCCCACGCAGGCTCGGTCGTTCTCGATAAGCCTTCAGAATACGTTCCTTCTCTTCTTTCGTATAGCGCTCCCGGGGCTCAAGCACGCCATAGGCGCCACAGGTTTTACAATGATATTGCTGGTTGCCGCATGCATTGGTGCCGTTTTTGGTAAGCTCTTTGCTGTGACATTTGCGGCACCTGTGTACTTTGGTTTCAACGATCATAACGCAAACCTATCGGTTGAATTCGTAAGCAATTACTATACTCCGGCACTTAAGAATTCACCACTATCCCTGATGGGTAGTGCTTAACATGTAGTGGTCGTGTAGTTCTCCCAGCGGGGCAGCAAAAGGTTCAGCATAAAGCTCATCACGACACGTTAAGCACTACCCGGTCGATAGCGCTCCCGGGGCTCAAGCACGCCATAGGCGCCACAGGTTTTACAATGATATTGCTGGTTGCCGCATGCATTGGTGCCGTTTTTGGTAAGCTCTTTGCTGTGACATTTGCGGCACCTGTGTACTTTGGTTTCAACGATCATAACGCAAACCTATCGGTTGAATTCGTAAGCAATTACTATACTCCGGCACTTAAGAATTCACCACTATCCCTGATGGGTAGTGCTTAACATGTAGTGGTCGTGTAGTTCTCCCAGCGGGGCAGCAAAAGGTTCAGCATAAAGCTCATCACGACACGTTAAGCACTACCCGGTCGATTACTTTCTAAGGGAAATCTCTCTCCATGCAAGCGGAGCTTCTCCTCCACCCCCAGTGGATCGTCCCCGTCGACGCCGCCGAAAGCATTCTTACCCACCACAGCCTGGCGGTTACCGGGGGGCGCATCCGGGCCCTGCCGCCGACCACGGAGGCCCGCGCCGGCATCCGGGCCGCGCAGGAGATCGAGCTGCCGGGCCATGTGCTGATCCCGGGGCTCATCAATGCCCACACCCACTCCCCCATGACCCTGCTGCGGGGATTGGCGGATGACCTGCCGTTGATGACCTGGCTCAACCAGCATATCTGGCCGGCGGAGCAGCGTTGGATGGATCCCGAGTTCGTCCGCGCCGGAACCCGACTTGCCGCCCTGGAGATGCTCAAGAGCGGTACCACCTGCTTCAACGACATGTATTTCTTTGCCGAGGTCACCGCCAAGGCTGCGGCCGATGCCGGTATGCGGGCCGTTATCGGCATGATCCTGGTGGACTTTCCCACGCGCTTCGCCGAAACGCCGGAGGAATACCTGCGCAAGGGCCTGGCACTCCACGACCATTACCGCGACCATGCCCTGATCCGCGCCGCCTTCGCCCCTCACGCCGCCTACTCGGTATCCGACGGCTCCTTCGAGCGCATCCGTACCCTGTCCAACGAGCTGGATGTACCGGTACACATCCACCTGCACGAGGCCCACGACGAGATCGTCCAATCCCTGCGCGACCACGGCGAGCGGCCCCTGGCCCGTCTGGAGCGCCTGGGTCTGCTGGGACCGAATCTGGCGGCGGTGCACATGACGCAGCTCGAAGCATCGGAGATCGCGGACCTGGCCCGCGCCAACGCCCACGTGGTCCACTGCCCGGAGTCGAATCTGAAGCTCGCCAGCGGCTTCTGTCCGGCAGCGCGGCTCCTCGCCGCGGGGGTGAACGTCGCCCTGGGGACCGACGGGGCAGCCAGCAACAACGACCTGGATATGATGGGCGAGCTCCGGACCGCAGCCCTGCTGGGCAAGGGCGTGGCCGACTCCCCGGCGGCGCTGTCCGCCTACACCGCGCTGCGGATGGCGACCCTGAACGGGGCCCGGGCCCTCGGCATCGACGCCGAGACCGGCTCCCTCGAGCTCGGCAAGTCCGCGGACATGGTGGCCCTCGATCTGCGGGACCCCGACACCCAACCCGTCTACAATCCGCTCTCCCAGATCGTCTACGCGGCCGGACGCGACCAGGTCCGACAGGTCTGGGTGGCCGGCCGGCACCTGATCCGCGACGGCGAGTCCACGACCCTGGACGCGGCGGCCATCCTGGGCGAAGCGCGGGAATGGAGGGCGCGGATTGCCACGTCGCGGTGAATCAAAAGGCACAATTCCGAGTCATTCGGCGTTGCCGGGGAGGGTGTCTGAGAGGCTGTCTAAACAGGCAAACCAGCTCGATCCCTTCCCGTAGGCCTCGTACCTGTCGCTTGGGCACACCCTGGTGTCGCTGGATCTCTCGGCGATAGGTGCGGGGCGAGCCCACGCTTTGGCACCGGCAAGCCGGCACCTACAGGGGTTACCGCTGGAACGTAAGAGCCGGATGCAAATGTGATTTTTTATAAAATCAACGCCTTAGTTCTTATACAACCTCTTAATGTCAAGAGCATGCGGATGGAGGTAGTGCGTCAGTTTGGGCGCATGTGCATACGCATGGTTAGGTTTTGCCGGTTCGCTGACGTCCTGCGGATGTTGGGCTAAGCGATGGACAAAAACGGCGGCGGGCTGTGGCTCGCCGTCGCCAGAAGGTGTAATTGTTCAAACTGACGCACTACCCGGATGGAGGACATGATGCAGACGAATCGGGACCGGTTGTGGCGGATTCTCGATGAGAAATCCCTGACTGTCGGACAGGATATGACCCTGAGCGCGGGGCTTTCCTCTTCCTTCTATTTCGATTGCAAGAAAACGACGCTGAACGGGGAAGGATTGGCGCTGCTCGCGGATGTCCTCCTGGAGGAAATCGACAAATTCCCCGAGCGTCCGTCGGCAATCGGCGGCCTCACCCTCGGGGCCGATTTCATCGTGGCGGCCGTCGTCATGCGCGCCCATCAGCTCGGCCATCCGACCATCAACGGCGCGATCGTGCGGAAGGAGCCCAAGCAGCACGGTACCCGCAGCCACATCGAGAATGAAATGCCGCCGGGCACCAGGATTGTCGTGGTCGATGATGTCATAACGACCGGCGGGTCCACGGCGAAGGCGTGCGAGCAGTTTCTTCAGGACGGCTACGAGATTGTCGGGATCGTCGCCCTGGTGGACCGGGAAGCCGGCGGTGCCGAGGACTTGCAGCGGAAGTACGGCTGTAATGTGCGCTCGATCTTCAGGAAAAGCGATTTCCCGCGTATTGTAGGGGGCTGAGCCCCAATGCCATTAAGTCAAGCTCAATCAAAACCCCTCCCCCGGCGGGAGAGGGGCTTGCCCCGCACCTATCGCTGGGGGGGAGCCAGTAGAGAAGCTGCTGGAGCTACCGGCGATAGGTGCGGGGTAAAGGGAAAGGGTGATCAAAAAACAGCGTGCGATCGATCACAAACGGCGTCGGTGATCCTTAGAGGCTGTCTAAAAACTAACCCACTGATTTTAAACTGGTAGGCTGGGTCGAGGAACGAGACCCAGCAAACCAGGCTGGCCCCTAAACGCTGGGTTTCGTTCCTCAACCCAGCCTACGTCCGACTGTGGTCTACAGCCCCTTTTTAGACAGCCTCTTAACTTTTTGACATTGGGTTGAGCCCCATCCCGGATCCGTTCGGCGTCAGGTAGCAATCCTGGGTTGCCTGGGGTTGGTTGTGGGATTGGACGTGTCGGGCTAGGGGGTAGGGCAACCGAATGATAACTGGATATAAAGCAATCGGTTAGGTAATTTGAACCACAGAGAAACAGAGCACGCAGAGGGCACAGAGCGTTTTCGACCAGGCCGTTGTCGGATGGCCGGTCGCTACGGATTTTTTCGCCGGTTCCGAGCGCAGAAACTTCCTTTTACCGCTTCCTCTGCGTCCTCTGTGTCTCTGTGGTTCATTGCCAAGACTATGTTTCAGCATTGATTATTATTCGGGAGCTCTGGGCTAGGGGTGACCTCAATCAACAACCTGAAACCGAGAGGATAAGCTCCAAGGTTAAGCTAAAGGATTATGGTTTTGGTGAGATTAGAAATTGGCCACTGCATCCGCACCCGACCGACCATTTGACGGCAGCGGGGGGCAGGCCATCCCGGATTGCCGCAGGATCGCCTCGATTTGTCGGGCCTCCGGGATCCGCAGGCGCTCGGCATCGGTCAGGGCCAGGCACAGCAGCTCATTGGCCTGGGCGCGCTCCTCGACCCGTCCCCGCTCCAGCAGGTTCAGCGCAATATTGGTGCGGCAGACCAGTGTCGAACGCACATCGCCCAGGCGCTGGTAGACCGGCAGCTCCTCCTGGGTGCGGATGCGCAAGGCCTCATCGAGCTCGCCGCGGGCCTGCAGGATGTCGGCAGTCGCACCCAGGGCCAGTGCTACTCCGCGCCGGTCGTCGTCGGCGTGATAGATCGCCCGCGCCCGCTCCGCCGCCTGCAGGGCCTGGTCCCACTCACCGAGGTGCTCGTGGATGCGCGCCGCTTCCAACAGCAGTCCACCGTCCGCGTGTCCCAGCTCGGGCTTGGCCTGCAGGTATCCCGCGATCTCCTGTCGGCGGGCCCTGAGCCGCTCGGCATCTTCCCCGCGGAACGCGAGGGCGCGATCATGGATGTCCAGGCGCTCGGGTGGCGCCAGAGCGAAGTCCAGCACCGCGGTACGCCAGGCCCAGAGGTCGGGCGCCTTTCGGGCAAAACGGGTTGCCGCCTCCTTGGGCAGCCACAACACCAGGAGGAGGGGGGCGGTGGCGGCCAGGTCTTCCCGTCGGTAGTTCAGCCCCAAAAAGAGCCGCGACTCGGCTTCCGGTGGCCAGTCCTCGAATCCGACGATCTGGACTGCCTCCTGCTCCGGGCCGAGCTCACCCAAGTGTTCGATGAAGGCATCGGCGGAGCAATCGGAGGATACCGGCCAGGTCGTGGAGCGGGGGAACCGGTCGGCCAGCCACTGGATAATCCGGTCGCGGTAGGGCGGGGCATTGTGCTCGGCGAGCATCAGCCGGAAGCGGCCGGGATGCTCCAGTAGCCGCCCCAACCGGATGAGATTGCCGGAGTGCCGATCGTCCGGAAAGGAGAGGTCGTCTGATGTAGGTCGGGGCACCGCTGTTCGCACTCTTCTCACAAGCCTGTTAAAGACTATCTTTTTAGACAGTATCCATTGAGCTAACCGCTTTGGAAACATAGCGTTGATTTTCGTTATCTAAACACTCGTCCCATGTTCCAATTGGACAGGATTAACAGGATTTTTTTCTTGGTTGTATGAACTTTCGCTGCCCGATTACAGGCTTTCCGATATTAATCAGCGCGTAGGATGGGTAGAGGCACAGGCTCAGGCGTAGTTTCCGGCGTGGTTTTCCCGCGCCGAAACGAAACCCATCATCTGGCTGGGAGCGCCGCCTTCCAGGCGGCAGGCATCGCCGAGGCACCGATCCGGGGATACCGCCTTGCCCTCCCGCCGGCCGGTACCCGCGGAAGCCGGCAAGATGCCGGCGCTCCCAGCCTCGTAGGAACGGAAGCGCTGACGGCGGGATGCGCTTCGCTTTCCCGCCCTACCCGTTTGCGTCTCCCTCTCCAGAAGGGTGTCGTAAAGGCCCCTCTCCCACTGGGAGGGAGTCGCAAAAGGGGCACGGCACGCCGTGTCCCGATGAACCCGTTTCATCTGATTATGCTGGTAAGGCCCCATCTCCTACGCCCAACCAGCCGTTGCAGAGACTGGGTCGCTCGAAATCGGGATCGGGATCGCAATCGGAATTTCGATTGCGATCCCGATTTGGGCTTTTACGACACCCTCACTGGGAGAGGGGTTGGGGAGAGGGGGTCGAAGGGTGAGATCGGTGCCTTTTGCGACACGCTCTCCCCGGTAGGGGCTTAGCGGCTGTCTAAACAGGCAAACCAGCTCGATCCCTTCCCGTAGGCCCCGCACCTATCACCGCCGACCGACCGGGGGGCAGCGATAGGTGCGGGGCAAGTCCCAGCCGGAATGACTCTGTGGGGGCTCTACGGTTACCGAGTTGTGGCTGCGGTTAGCTCTGGATAGAGGTCCCATATTTTACATCTATCCCGTAGGGTGGGCTGTACTCACCAAGATGGCGTCTCTCTCGGTGGGCACAGCCCACCCTACTTCTTCCTTGCCGTGCCTAATCTACCGCGCTGGATTCCGGTGTCCCAGCCGGCATGACGGTCTGATGTACAGGCCAATGTCATCGAACAACGAAAAAATCCTGTTAATCCTGAAAATCCTGTTCATCCTGTACTATTGGAGGCGGGCTGCAGGTACAGGCTGTACCAGCTCGCTCTATCCTGGCCGCGGCGGCGGTATACCCCGGCAGATCCCCTACCGCCGGGTGGCTTTGCCACCAGAAGTCGTTGTATTCCAGGAGCACCAGGTCATAGAGCAGGCGGCGGCTCCGGTCGCCGATAGGCGTGTCGCTCTTGTCGGCGGCATCGATTCGCGCCAGCAACTCGTAGTCCTCGGGCTTTACCAAGCGGCGGTAGTCGGTGGACAACCGGCGTACCGCGGTCCTTGCCACGGGCTCGGTGATCGGTCCTGCGTCGATCTCCTGCAGGCAGTAGCTTGCGAGTCGGAGCAGGTCCCGCGGATGACCGCCGGAGTAGCGAACCAGGAGGTCTATCGTCTCCTCCGAGTCGAAACAGCCCCGGGGCAGGCGCCGGAGCAGAAACTCCCGCAGGCAGCTCCAGCCGCCCTCGAAAGGCTCGGCTACTCCCTTGTCGGAGAGCTTGACCATGGGGAGCTTGAAGTCGGCATCGAAGCTCTGGGCCGCCTGCCCTGCTTCGGCGAGGATGGTGATGGGGGCGCAATAGACGAAGTTGGCGCGTACCAACCGTAGCTGGTGGATGTCATGGATGAAGAAGGTCTCGGCCTCGTCGCGTCTCAGCCGGTCGGTGCCGTCGATGACGAACAGCAGGGTCTTGCCGAGGCCGCGTCGGTCGAGCTCCCCGGTAACGAAATCCACCAGGGCGTTGAAGGCGTCCGCCAGCTCGGAGAAGGCGTCCCGAACGGCCAACCGGATCTCTTCCTTGTAGCTGGTGCCGGTGCGGATGGCGGTAGTGAGCGTGGCGAACAGCTTGAGCAGCAACGGCACGCCGCCTTCGGCCTTGGCGCCTGCCTTGAGCTCGGCGGCGAGCGAATGGGTGCGCGTGATCGTTTCGACCCGCTGTGCAAACCAGTCGCCGAGCCGGGTCAGATATACGGACGGGACCTGGATGCCGTGCTTGTCCAGCGCGGCGGCCAGGGCCTCGCCCTGGGCCAGCAGCAGGTCGCTGTAACGCAGATTGTTCACGTCCAGGCGCTTCAAGGCGTCGATGAAGACCACGAAGAAGCGCTCCGGGTGGTGCAGGTAGTCGGCCATGAGGCGCAGCTCGGTGCTCTTACCGCAGCCGCGATGGCCGCCGAACAGGAGATACTGGCCGCGGGGTAGGCTCTGGAGCAGGTTCTGCCCGGTATTGATACCGAGCTGGCGGTAGAGCCGTTCGCGGCTGTAGTCGCCCCGGGCCCGGCTGAGCTCGACCAGGCGCTCGTCGTCCGGCTCTAGCGGCTCGTCGAAGCGCAGGTTGTCCCGGTAGTCCCAGATGGAGCAGTCGGCGTAATTGGTCATGATGTCAGCGGCGCGGCGCCCGGTAGTGCGTCAGTTTGAACAATTACACCTTCTGGCGACGGTGAGCCACAGCCCGCCGCCGTTTTTGTCCATCGCTTAGCCCAACATCCGCAGGGCGTCAGCGAACCGGCAAAACCTAACCATGCG
>Ga0209454_1002800_pt1 | contig 12103 bp, 4 predicted proteins | sample WorMetHERISLAND1_2_FD_187400 | JGI IMG/M metagenome (GOLD analysis project Ga0209454, IMG submission 187400) | Marine gutless worms symbiont microbial communities from Max Planck institute for Marine Microbiology, Germany - Olavius geniculatus... | ecosystem: Host-associated > Annelida >...
ATATAAAGCATTCTGGAGTACTTTATATTTTTGAGCGACGGCGGGGCCCCAAACGTCGCGGGGTCCGGGGTCCCCCTTCTCGACGGTCCTGCATAAGAACAGTCAATACAAGATCCATAATGCTATTAAATATATGCTGATTTTTAATACTTTTCTTGAATTGCTATTTTTTTCACGCAGTATGAAATAATGACAGCTGAGCTGTCAGTAATTCTGATTTCTGACAGTTCTGTGAACAGTTTTGTGTTGCTAATTCTTCGCAAGGTGGCGCTGCTGTTGTGTCGCGGAGACTGAGTGTTGCGATTGAAGGCGGAATCTGCATGGAAGCATTGTTTTCTCGTCGCCTGATTGACATGTCCCGCTATATAGCCGCCCATCCATCGCTCCATCCATCTATAGATCTATCTATCAGCCTGCCTGTTGTCCGCGCCATCATTCCGCCATTCAACGCCGCCAACCGTTCATTCCGTCAATTCAGCGGCGTCGTGCGTTAAAAAAGTAGGCGGAACAAAAAGTTGCATTTTTTCTACAGACGCTGCTGCAAATTTCCGACATAGTTCCAACAGACAGCTACAGATTTTCGACAAGGTGCACAAAATCTTACTTTTCACCTCCGAAAAATTTTTCCTTTAAAATGGGGATGGATTTCAGCCTCAAGTTTTGCATTTTTGGACGAAATTTTTCCGACAAGAAGAAAATTTTCCGATAACTTTCCGACAGCTTAGAATTTAGGGGAGAGAGCAAAAAGACAACAATTACCCTCCCCCTCCCCATCTTTTTTTCTTTTGTTATGATGCCACTGAACGCCGCAGTTCACCATCGCGTATCATTCAGTCACACTCATAGTCAATCTCCATCTCTGACGCAGGAGACCGGTCAATATCTGCAATGAGCACCGCTGGCTGTCAAAGACTCGCTCGTGTCACGTGGTGGAGGTGGGTGTCTTCGTCGACGGTTTCGTTGATCGAATGGGCGGACAGAACCATCCAGTGGACGTGGACGGTCGCCTGACCCCTCGGCTGACCCCTAGCACTGTTTGTCTGTCTGTCCGTCTGTCTGTTTGTCTTTCCGAGCGTCTCGATGTTGCTGGTAAATGGTAAAATATCGCCACCGTTTGTCGCACTCTCTGCGTGGTCTGCGGACGATTGAACAGAAGACGTCAACGCAATGCTATCTGCATGGGTCGCCAGCTGTCTGCGTCATTCACTCACGGTCACACAAACACACTTCTGTCACTTCGCTAGTAATTATCTCAGGCATACTTTTAGAAAACCGAAAATGGGGTGTGACAGTGTGAGAAATTATTACTATTTAGGGCAGTTACCTTTACCTTCCTTTCTTTCCTCTTTTTTCCCTTCATTCCACTCCCCTATTTTTCTCCTTCTCCCCCTTTCTTTTATTTCCTCTTTGACTTTCCTTTTTTACTACAGCTTTCTCACATCCATTTTCCATTTTCCCCTTAGAAATAAAACCTCTAAAATCCAGGTATGGGATTCAAGGGAGCTGGTGGAAACGGTTTCAACGATTTTCCTCAGAAAAAAAAACTACTATGAAAAACATACAGCACTCACGCTATATCATTGACATAACGCTTTGTGGCTCGGCATGCAATTCTAACTGACAGACTGAGGGGGTGTGGTTCCACAGGTGATGGTGTCGGGCATGTGTTGGTAGTGTGCATGGCGGAAATGTAAGTCCGCTATCAGCGGTGAAACTCGTCAGTCGGCGCTGAATTAGCTCGGCTCCTGCACGCTCGCTTCCAATGAAACAATGACACCACCACCACCACCAGCAGCAGCCTGTAGCTGAAGTGTTAATACCACAGCGCACGCTTTGAAGTCGCATCAGATAGAAAGGGCCGCGCTCTGATCGGATGGGCGGGTTTATCGCTACTCATCTTTTGACTGCCATTTTCTCCGCGGCCCGATGACAGACAGTAACGTTGGGGGAGGTGCTGCTGCTGCTGCTTCTGCTGGAAAGAGAGATGAATAATAATAATAATAATCCATAAATTTCTCGGGAATTAAGAATAGATCGGTCGGTCGAACGGGTCGATTGCTCGGCAACATTTCGCGTGTTTGTCCGAGCGCACGCTGCAGACGCGACGTAAACGCCTGAATGCGTGCAATGAACATTAGCCTGTGACTTATGGTAGATACGCTCGCTATCTTGTAGACAAAATGTTCCTGACGAATTTGCATATTTTGATCAATTTCAAGATAAAGATTTGACGCCCATATGCAGCCGTTAAACTTTACCCATCGGTTGTGTTTGCTTTTGCTGAGTGACCAAGTATAAGACGTACGAGAAACGTTGTTAAAATAATTGGGCAAATGTTGACTAGATGAGTTATTTAAAACTGTTTTTGCAAGTTTGAAAAAGATAAAATACTAGCATGATCTTGTTGCAGCTTCTATATCAGTAAGCCCACGTTCGGTTGCCGTTAATTTCTGCCAAGCCCGCCGTTTACTTTACTGGCTTCAAGGCTCCAAGCATGCAGCATCATCTTTGTAACGAATTACGTCACAGTGCAAGATGATCACAAAGGTGCGTACAAGTGTGATTAATCTGCATTAAATCGTCAGATGACAGACAGACAGTAAAACGGCCGGGAGTCGTTCGAACCCTTAACCGGCTCATTATAGCCGGTCCGACGCTGCATATTTGTCAGGCGGCCATATGTTTACCTTTGCTTCTTTGGGGGATGGCCTGGTGTATACGAATGGGGTAATAATGATATGACAGCTGAGGTGTGAGGAACCTTGCGGTTGACCGGGTTGTAAGCAGGCAGGTGGCAGCTTTTCCATTAACAAGACGAGCGCACGCGTTTCGCTCGCTTGCGAAGAAACATCTGTTACGTGGGTGGTCTGGGTGACGACGTACACGCATACATAACCTGTCGTAACGACTACCTAATTATCTGCGTGGGTGGCAAAGATCAGGCCCGTGGGCGCGGGTCCATCTTCATCTCTGCAGGTGTCCAGTGAGACTGTGACGCCCCCGCCATGACCCGTTGGTCACCAGGGCAACTGACCACGACTCGAACCGACCTCGGGGCGACTGAAAACGCGAGAATCGAAATTTTTTGAAAACGCAGGAGTGAAAAACGCAGGAACGATGTGTGTATGACATAACGAAATCAGCGTAGGCCTAGTTCGCGGATTCATAGCAGTATAGTGTTCAAAGGAATGTCTCACAGTATTAACCTGACATTTCACAAAACTGCACATATCTGTCGAATAGTGACATTACTCAGCAGTTTCTTTCCTTGTTTGCAGTTAATTCTAAATTATTGCGATTGTCATTTCAGACCTTACGCTCAGTATGTAGGAGGCCAAGCTTACTGTTACTAGTTTCTTTGCTTGACTGAAGTGCGATTGACGTTTTATTTTATCGTAATATGACGTTTTCGTAATATCATTTAACGTTCATGTATTAAACGAGCTGCCGTTTGTTTTACTATTTTGTGTAAGGACCTATTTCACGCATAGGCCTACACTGTCTTCTTATATAATTGGCATTCCATGTTCCATGCGTTTTCCATGTTTGCATTTTCGCGGTGCCGCATTTTCCGTTTCCGCGTTTTCAGCGTCCCTGCGTCCGGCGACCTGTATGAAAGGGTAATTTGGCGTCACACGCGGCCGGGCTGATTAACCAGGTGCAGGAATTGTGTCTCGTCCGACCTGGTCACAACGGGAGGTCATTCAGGCACGCTTACATCTCGACCGGGCTGGGATAATTGATCCCTTCGGACAGACAGACAGACAGACACTAAATAACAGTCGTTATGTTACTGCAGTCGCAATGTCAATTTCGTCGGCCACTCTCTATACTGACAGATCCGAAATTCAATATCCTTTTAGGTGTTCAGTCAGTTTCGTTTTTGTACCTTTTATTTTATCTTTTCCTCGATTTCTATACTGGGATTATAGGATACAGCAAATTGTAATAAACCTGTTGAAAACGTACAAAATTGAGACTATTAATAGTAACCTATGGCCTTATCTCGCACCGTTACTGAGATACAGCAACTAAGTGGCCCAAAATCGCAAATTTTGCCCACCCCCTCTCATTTAGCGCCCTCGTTCGGGGTGACCCCCTTCGAATTAATAGAAAAACTTTACGGTTCCTGAAACTAGAGTCCTCCAGGCAGGCTGAAGCAGCCAACGGTGAAGATTTGGTGATTCTAGCTTGCACCGCTTTTGAATGATCCACCCGTGTGACAGACGGACAGACAGACGAACAGAATAGCGATGGCTAAGACGCGCTGAAAGCAGTTGCTGCTTTCGCGTAAAAATGAAATGTACCCTTTATAAATTCAATGTCAAAGCATCATTGTGTTCTTAACGTCTAATAAATTTGTCTTTCACAGTGCTCAAACAAGTCACACTATTAGAAACACTATCGACTGTCCACTGTCCGAGCGGCGCAGTCTGTCACTCGTCAGTCGTTACTTTCGCGGATGCCGTAGGCGGTTTTTGACCCGTGAGCAAAATAATAATGCCCGGTCATTATTTTCACCTCCTCCACAGTGCACCGAATTCGGCGCCGTAGCACAACGGTTCTGTCGAATGAAGACTTGAACCGTATGTCATCGCTGCATTTGATGATTATACGATATATGTAACTTATAACCAAATTCGCGAATTTATAAATCAAAAAAATATATAAGACTCCAATGCATCGCAACAAAGTCCAACTGCTAGTCGCTAAGTGTGTTAACAATGCGCTTATTCAAGTCAAACAAACAAAATCATAAGAAAAGTTAAAATATATTACTGAGGATGTGTGTATGTCAAAGGTTAAAGTCATACGACGTTTATACGGTTTTCAACGATTTACCCGGCCGGGAAATCGACAACACAAGATTGTTTTTGTTTCATGGTTAGTCATTTTAGGTCTAGCAAATTTAGCAGTGTCCTACACTTACAATACGCAGCAAAGTTAGCCACAACACAATTGTGACAGTTTTCGTTTCTTTTAGAGTTAAATAAATTTTAAAAAAATGAAGTTTAGTACAAAAAATAATCTTTAAAATTTCAGTTGATGTCATGCGCAACTGTATGATTTCACAGTTTCCCCGAAGCTATGTTTTTCTTATTGATCTTACGTCAAAACGTGCACGGTTAGATCTGTCGTAGTGTGGATGTGTCACATATCAGAATCATTGGCAAGGAGTTCTCTGGTTTAGACCTTTGATGAATGCTGTTACAGCCATGCGCCGGGTACAGAAAGAAACGAGATTGCTGTGAGAGCGTGACGGCGAATCGATACTTGATGTGATACTCGTCTGCAACCAGCCGCCAATCCATTGCAACGAGTGTGCCGCGTGTCATTGCAGGGGGTCAACAAGTGCTGTTCACGTCGTTGACATATTATAGGCCTATTTTGAAGACTTCACAGCCGATCGACCCGGTCCATCGATTTCCAGTCCATATCATCTGCAGTCAGTAAATCTGTCAATCAAATTGTCGCTAACAAATCGCAGGCGCACGTCGAAAATGTCTTTCTGTGTCCTTATACGTCACTCTTCTCAATAGATCTTCCGTACTTGGTAAAAAATTATCTTCAGAAGACTTTTCTATGTGTATACAGCATAGTGCATACAGGCCTATAGTTTTTACGCGCGAAAGCAGAATGCTTCGCGCGTCTTTGCCATCGTCTGGGCGTCTGTCTGTCCGTCTGTCTGTCTGTCTGTCTGTCACACTCGTGGACTGTATCAAAACGGTGCAAGCTAGGATCACGAAATCTTCATTGTGGGCTGCCCCAGCTCTCTAGTTTATCGTGACAAAATTTCCTGCCACTGGGTGCAGGGGTTTCCCTCGAACGAGGGCGTCAAAGAGGGGCACCCTCTAAAAAGACGTCATTTCGCCGTTATTGGCTCAGATAATGTGAAAACGGTTGCAGATAGGTACATACATGCTGCTTATCAAAACAAGCACTGGTGACAGGCTGTTTGGATTTATCAACATCGATGACCTTGAACGACCTTGAACTCCCCAAAAGAGGTTTTTAGTGAATTTTTCGCAATTTTTGGATGCAGCGCACATTTCAACACTGAATTGCGACGAAATGGCTGGAGATAGACCAAGACTACCTGCGTATGAAATTTTCAGCATTCAACGTGGATTTTAGCAGTTCAAGTCCCGACCCCCTAGGTTCAAGGAGGCCGGCGCAGGCGGGCGTCAAAGACAGCTACCCTCTAAAAAAGTGGTTATTTTACCGCAATGCTTTCGCGCGTCTCGTGAGCTTTGCTCAAATTACTTGTTCATTATAGCTTACCGGACACATCGGACCTAAATGTCTCAGACATTTATAGTGGTCTAATGGTTTTTTGACTAAAATTAAAGTTAACTACTTAGTTACCTGCACAGGCTTACGTCTTGTTGTGTGAAAAAAATGATGGCTTGTTTGTGGAGTCAATCTCATTTTGTAGACCTATAGCAGCATGAAACTGATTCAAATAGGCGTACGATATAAGACATGAGAACGTACACTGAATTGCAACAAACGGTCAATCCATTTAATTCATTACTAACCGAATGAAAGTAGGATATATAAAGCACATATTATACCGATTTCTGCAAAATTTCTTTTTCAGTGTTCTGCAATGAGGTGAGATTATACAGGCTAGCCGGTCTACACGCGTCGGCGTCAACTAAGTCCGAAGTGTCTGGACACTTCGGACCTAAGACAGTTCGGACTTAAGACTCTAAGTAAGTAAGTAAATTTAATTTATAAAGCGCACAATGTCAGCGAGAAACTCAGTGAATGGCTAGACGTTGAAAAATAGAATGTTTTGAGTTTACGACGGAAGGAAGCTAATGAACAGCTATTGCGGATGTCAAAAGGAAGAGAGTTCCAAATAGTAGGGGCAGCTACAGAAAACTTCTAGAGCCAAAACAAAACAAAACAAAAACAAAAAAAGTTAGGTCCGAAGTGTTCGATTACCTTTCACGTCACTTCAGAATGTTCACTATAGTGTCTATACTTTTTCATATTTCGAAGCTATATCAAATGCATCGGCTATACAACAATTTATCTCATGACAACTGCTTGTTGATGATTTGTTTTTATTTGCTGTCGTTGAATGACAAAATAAAGTCGAATATAAAAGCCCTATATCTGCATCTTCTTCATCATTATTAGGCCGATAAAACACTGCAACATCATCAGCACCAGCTGCTGCAGCAGCTAAACTACGTTGATATTGTTCAGTTTTAGTGATGCTTAACGAGCTGCCGACCGATAGCGTGATAACGTTACTGCCAGTTAAGTCTATCGATAAACTGCGAGCGACTAAGTCAACAGGAAGCTGTCGTCACCAGGGACATCGTTGGGCTATTTCTAGCACGCAGATCGTCTTTTAGTGCTGCGTGCATACGTGAAGTGTACTTTGTTTACGTTGAAGTTTAATGGCTATCATTTGTCGACAGTTGCATGCAGAGTCCTGGAGATAAATGGCATGCGCTGCAGGAAGCAAGCTTGACTGATTAGTAGTGTTGGTGCAAATCAGATATCATCATCAATTAGCCGTTGATAAATGGATTCGAACGATCAGTGCATGATGAGTGTTCTTTCGTTCCCTCGTACACTTGAACCGAGCAGCCGTCACCAGTGCACATTCACACTAGCCCTGTCCGTCGTCTTTTGGAAAGGCGAAGTTCAAAACATGTAACAACCAGATGCTTCTAGCAACGTAGGGATCATTCACAATACTAGATAAAGAATAAATGTATTGTCGGTGCTTTGTGTCATGAAGCAAGTAATCGTTTGACATCCCTGCATGGTGACGTCCCTCCCTGGTGTCGAAGTGACATATGTTTCTGACGTCCGCACTCACGCAGTAGTGAGACGTATAACGACGTCGTTTCTATATTGAGTGTATCATCGATGCATCAACACTGATTGTAATTGTAACTGCTGATGACTGCTGACACAGTTTGCCGGTGTCACATTTTAGGTCTCCCCCGGCCGACAATTTACCGGCAAAAATCCGCCCCGCTCGGCGGCCGCCCGGGCGGGACGGATTTTTGCCGGTAAATTGTCGGCCGCGGGAGATTTTTCTGGGAGGTGATCCTATATCCATGGGGAGACTTTTTATGGGCCCAGCGATATTTTATATTAAGGAGAGGCATATCAAATCCGTGATTATCTTTCCGCGCCAGCAGATTATTCATGGGGAGACATTTTAATGTGACACCGGCCGCTGTCGCTGCAGCTATAGGCCTAGCGTGTTGTTGTCCGTGGAATCAATAGACGTAGGCCTACGTGCGTCAGTTACAGCTGGCGTCAACTATGGACCGTGCTCTCCGCGCAGCCAGTTCCCAGAAGTTATCGTGATTCGTCAGAGCTCGGCAGCGCGTCAACACCAGCAGGTACTTGCTGTCAATCAACCACAGGCCACGCCCACACCGGCCACGCTGTTCGAGGAAACGACGACTCGATGAATATTCATTCATTCGTCCGTCGTCTTTGTTGTTATTGTCGAAGACGGACGGACGAATCCATGACGCGCGCACGCGTAGTTCAAGCGTGAAGATATATCCGGTCTGCAGGAAGTGCAGTATGATCACATTCAATCTGCGAACGTATATAACTAAAGGACTATAAGCGCGTAATGCTGACTAATGCGCTACACGCCTGTACTATACGGAGAAACGGCACTCCTGTTTACGTCTTAACTATTGAATGAATGCACGTTGTGTCCGATTCACACTTACACGACGACGAGTCGCGTCGTAGTGAATCGGGCATTATTTTGTGAACGAGTCGACATACACGGCGCCGGCGATAGTAATGCTCGACATTTTTTGTCGACTTGACGTTCACAAGTTCACAACAAGCAAAAAAAAACTTTATTCAAAAAGTGCCTGTATATTTATTCTGCATGTCAAACATTACAATATATTTAGCTTGTTGACTGCAGATCTCACATAATAATCCGCGCCTCATGGCGTCGCCAGAATTTGGTGCGGAGGGGGCATGAATCAGCGAAAAAAGTTTGAGAGTGGAACAGAAAATATGTCACGAAGTATGAGCCCCTATGGTCTATATGCGACAGTATTATTGCGGAACTGATGTCCCAGAACATGCAAAATAGTTCATATATGCAACCAGATGGAGTCCAATGTCAGAGTTTGTGTGGCGCTGAAGTCTGAAGTGACCCCAAAAAATAAACAGTTGCAAGTCGAGGGGCACGTGGCCATGCAGTGCCCATGGCGACGACAGTGTTCACGCTAACAAGCCAGTAAGCTTGTACATACAACTACCTACAGTAACTTGAAGTTGCTGTATCGAACTTATTTATTTTTTGATTTGAAATGCGGAGAAAGCCATTGCGTGCCTAGCTGTATTAATTAGACGTATTTGTCTGCAATTCAGTGGAAGCAATCAGACAAGATAGATCATCATTCTAGTCGGTCGGCGAAGTGGCTATACTCGACTGACATCAGCCTATACACGCGGTCGCCATTAACAACGTCGGACGAACAGTCGGTCATATTTTACGAGCTATAGGAGTATCTCAGCGGAGCGGGTTCAGATGAAGTAAGTTCGGAACGATTAATTACAGTGCTGTAAGCCGTCAGTCACGCTGAACACGTGTATCTGTCGACATTGTCCAAGTAAGTACTCAGTGGCGCCTCCCTTTCCCCTTACTTTCCGTTCCCTAATTCCGTCCCCTTTCGTTCATTTTTTCCTTTCCCTTTTCTTTCTCGCCTTTACCTCAACTTTCCCTTTTCTTCGTCCCGTTAGAAGTAAGACCATAAATTCCGGCTTGGGGATCTGGAGAAGCGCTGCGAGCTCCACACGAAGTGTGCGATGCAGCGCAGCCGAAGTCAAATCGGGTGCATTGTATGAGATCTGGTGGCAATAATTCTAATTGTTTTCCTGAGTTCCCAATATCTGTTATCCCTGATATCCATGATTGGGGAGGGGCCCCGGGCCCCTTTATCCCTTTGTCTACGCCACTGATAGTCTATGCCCAGCTAGGTAGGTAGGCCTACGGCGCCTGCATGACTGCATGGCGTGATGCCCGGCTGCAGGTGAGATGGACGTTAATGGTGCACTTGATGATGAACAGTTGCACGTGGGACGCCATCTTTCACCAATTGACGAGATGCTCACCACGGGACATTTGCCTACGAGCATGAAATGTAACTCGATAGTCCTAGGCGTGGGTGGGCGGCAAAAGCATAGACGCAGATTAACCGTCCTATGCATAGGCCTATAGAGTATGCCCAGCTGAGTAGAACATCTTTATTTCGTCGTCAACTTGTGCTAACGCATAGCCCATAGCCTAATATCGCGCACAAAGCTAACACAGGCTTGCAAACTGGTCAGTACTTTTTTGCATCGGCCTGTATATAGAAACACGCATGCAAAGTATAGACCTATGCATATGGTAACGGTAAACGGTTATTCAATTATTCAAGGGAGATTAAAAGGTGGGCATAATAATTTTAGTCGTTACCATACCGTTTTCATTACACTTTTGGCTGTTGGCATTGAAATTTAATTAGCCTACCTATAGATCTAATGAAATGTACTTAATCATGCTATGTAGGTCCTACTTACGACATTGCAGTGAAATCAGTGTTTTATCAGTGCGCACTAGGCGCCGTTAATTCGTGCAAGGCAGAACGCAGCCGCTGCAACCGTGCCGAGAAATTGCTAATAATAGAACTGACGTCATTTGTTGGTGCGGGCGGGCCGATAACAACAAGTGCGCGTGAGAAGACGACACCGAACGCACGCACGTGCGGCACGCCCCGCCCGCTCATGACTATGCTAATGAGCAATGACTGACACTCGGCCCACACACAGATAGAGGGCCCGGCCGACTGACACTGACACGAGCAATGGCTGGCAGCGGCAGTCGCCGTAATGCTTATATAAGCGGCTGCAGCCAACTGGAAAAGTGCATTCGACACTGGAAGACTCGCTCTTGATACTGTTAGTCGTGACGACCGTCGTGGCCACGTGTAACGCAAAGAGGTAAGAGATCTGATTCTGATGTTGTGTAATCGCCGCGTGCCTGGGCCAGCCGTAGTTATCTTGACCGCTAGGCAACGCTCCTAGGGTAGCCTACAGACTGTGGGTCGCTATAGCGACAACAAAGACCTATCTATGCCTAGGCCCGGTGTTCGTCTATCGACGATTGCCGTTGTCCGGCCGTTGATCAGGCGATTTCCAGGCACGGTTATTAGCAGGTGCTCGTCATTCCACACCGGTGGTGCGCCGGTGGTTTCTCACTAAGTAGTTCATATCACTCGGCACCGTTTTGATTACATCAGTGGACCGTCCGACACACGACACGGGGCCGGGACTGACCCGTTCCCACGGATCTCGCGTCCACGTGTCCATGATAGTATACTATAGACTAGTATCGTTACGCAGGCTTCTAGGTGAACGTTGAGGTCGCGTAATAGAGTGACGAGGGCAGTCTAGACGCTGACTGTTTAGACACGCTCGTGACGGGAACGCTGAATTTGCGGAACCTGAAAATGATGGACGGTCGTCAACCGTTACAAAAACTGCAGACTAGTTACCAGCGTATTTATGCACGGCAGACGTTGGGTCTAGTTAAATCGGCATTAAAAATATTTTGTGTTCTTTTGTGCTGCAAAAAATCAGGAACATGACATTGTTTAGTCACAGAAACATACACATTGGAAGAAATTCAACGAAACTTACGCCACAATAGAGCTTTGCTATGAATATATAGTGTGAATAAAATTTAAAAAATTTTTAAAAAGCGATGCAAGCCTTACGGTACAAATTATAGCAGTGTCGTCTGTAGCCTACTTTTGATAACACTTCAGGTTAAAATTTAACTATACTTATAGGCCTACTGAAATGTAGCATAACACTGCGTAAAATATCAGACTTTTAAATATAATTTTGTTTCAACTACATGCAACACGAGTTGAAATTTACACATTATCTAGGCTACTTGAAAAACGATTTGGTCCTGCGTTTTCCAACCGCTGTGATTGGGTCCGTCATTTTCTCCGTCCTGCATTTGCCAGGTCGTGCATTTTCAGTCGTCCTTTCGTGACGGGCAAGCCGCAGGGCGCTGAATGATCGGCAGGTAATATAG
>Ga0209454_1002801_pt1 | contig 12103 bp, 10 predicted proteins | sample WorMetHERISLAND1_2_FD_187400 | JGI IMG/M metagenome (GOLD analysis project Ga0209454, IMG submission 187400) | Marine gutless worms symbiont microbial communities from Max Planck institute for Marine Microbiology, Germany - Olavius geniculatus... | ecosystem: Host-associated > Annelida >...
AGTTAACCTTCTACCCTCCGTGGGACGGTAAAATGAGTAGTAACTCATTTACATGGATTACGGAAGGTGGGGACCTTGGTACAGCTGACTGGGGTTGCCTAGCCGGCTGCTGCGCCAGCCTGTGTCTGCAGGCTGCACATGGTGGCCGTGCAGCAGGCAGCTCTGATTAGTGACGAAAGTGCATTAGAGGTGTGTTTGCAACAGCGCGATATACAAATTGATGACCTTTACCTTTATTCTGGTCTGTATAGTTTAATTGTTGTCATTCTATTTATCTGTTGATGTGTTGTTGTTTGTTCATTGCTTTAGGGTGGAATGCTGCAGGTTTAGCAGATAGTCCATCAGTTCTGCTGTCATCCAGACCTAGTACGTTTATCACTCTTGAGAGTCAGTTTAGTTATTTGGCTATACTTCATAAAATATTGCAGCACAAAACAAACCAAAAACGGTTCTAAAGTTCGTTAGATCAAGATTATTTTCAAATGAACGCTGATTCTATTCAGTGCATCTTTGTAAGGTACTGGTACCCTATAGTCACGCTTGTATATAGCTTGAACTAAGAAACGGTTAAACTTAGCATATTTAGTGTTGTAGACCTTAACGATAAGCTGCTTAAACAGTAGCCAGATGAAATAGGAATTGTATTCCTATACCGTGTCCCAAATTTAGTGCCCCTTTACAGATAAGTTAGTGTAAAATCGTTAATACATGACAGATTTTTACATTTATTTTGAACTAGCATTTAAAGTTTGAGCTTAAAATGACCACCATTACCCTTGACGTCAGCTCTTAGTTTAAGGCAGGTACGCTCCTGCTTGATCCCTTTGTCAATAACAACGTAAATTGAACTTATTGAACATAAGCTTAAGGTAAATAAACTGATGTCACAATGATGTTACATTGAGCACACATGGTAAAGTGCGTATGTCATAATTGGCGCGATCATAAATAATGTTAAAACAGTTCAGTGTAAGATATTTCATTGAAATCCATGAACTGCAAACCGAATTAGGTGTGTTTGAAGCAGTGGGCCGCCAATTTTGGAACACAGTGTATATACATTATACAGATATGAATTCTGTGATTGGTGAATGTATGATTTCTGTTTAGTCGACTCCTTTACTGACTTAACTAATTATATCCGGTCTGCTGACCACAATTTCCATCAGTTCACAAAAAGTTTTTTTCTGGGTTGTCCAAATCATGCGAAGTTTTGTACTTAGCTAGAGGTCAATGAGTGCTATCTGGCAATGTGCCATGTGACCCACTCTGACATCAAGGTCGTGTGACTCCACAGTTAAAATTTTTTCTGTTATTTTCAAACTTCATCTTCTCTGTTGTTTACAGTGGAATCTTCTGAATCCTAGTAGGATTCTGATAGGGCCAGATTTTTGGTATTTGGCATATTTTTCTTGCCACATGACTTTGACATTTACTGGTAGACAGAAGTTGTCTGCAGTCTTGTGCATGGCTGTTTTTTTTCCATCTTGTGTCATCACTAACCTGTGTTGCTGTCTTAGTGCCGGAGGTCTGGTGCAGCATCACGTACTTTGAGCATGACCATAGAGTCGGAGAGATATTCAAAGTACCATTGAGTTGTCCCGTGGTGTCGGTCGACGGGTACACAAACCCTTCGAGTCGAGATCGCTTTTGTCTTGGCAAACTCACAAGCGTTCACAGAAACGATGTCATTGAGAAGGCCAGGTGATTGTTTATTTGTTATCTATCCATGGTTAGGTGATTAGACATGCTTACGATGTATCTTGCATTATCAGCAGAGCTGTGCGGAATGTTTGTTTTTTATTTATCTTTGATCAACATATATGCCAAGACAAATATTTAAATGTCACATGGTTGCACATCTCTTATTTGCTGTTTACTGGTTACTGTCATAAGCAAATTCCATCAACTGGCTTCTTATTTCTGTCTTCAGAATAATTTGCAGTTATTTTGTGCATTGTGAAAATCTGTTTATTTGCATTTGCTTAGAGTTTCCACAGGATGCTGTTGTCATTTGTCTAGCAGTTCTGCTACTCCTACTACTTCTATCACTGTTACTACTACTATTGGTACTACTACGACCATTACCACTACTAAAGCTGCTACTACTACTGCTACTACTACTACTGCTACTGCTACTGCTGCTACTACTACTGCTGCTACTGCTACTGCTGCTGCTACTACTACTGCTGCTGCTGCTACTACTGCTGCTACTGCTGCTGCTACTGTTACTGTTACTGCTGCTGCTACTACTACTGCTGCTACTGCTACTACTGCTGCTACTGCTACTGCTACTACTACTAATGCTACTGCTACTGCTGCTGCTAATGCTACTACTGCTACTACTACTACTGCTGCTACTACTACTACTACTACTACTGTGTTGTGTAGGCTACACATAGGCAAGGGAGTGCAGCTAGTCCTGGAAGGTGAAGGAGACGTATGGGTGCGGTGTCTAAGTGATCACAGTATCTTTGTACAAAGTTATTATCTTGATCGCGAGTCGGGCCGCCAGCCGGGCGATGTCGTCCACAAGATCTACCCAGCAGCTTTTATCAAGGTTCTTACGGCATATTGTACTAGTTGTTTTTAATACTTGTGGCTGAGTGCTCATTGTTCAAGTACATTAGTAAAGTTTAACGTTAAAACCAGATTTTTATGGCACCATAAGGCTTTAAAAGGTTGGAGTTAGGGTTGCATTTGCAGTGCAGTATATAGATGGGCATAATTAATATGGCGGCATTTGGTTGGTTAAAGTTTTCTGGTATTTCTGTGGTTTGTTTGATTGACAGCTTATAATGTATAAGTATATAATGCTCTAGCATTTGAGCGACAAGAATTTTGTCCACTTCTGCCGAATTATCTGGAAAATATTTTTTGTGTTAACCCGCCTAACATGGAGTATCTCTAGTACACCGTGTCTTGATAAAAAATGTGCCACTTTTATTTTTTGAATAACGTTGTGAAACATTGGCCAATTTTAATAATTTTTGGCACACAACATTACGACACATGCTCAGTACGAGTTCATTGTTGTAAACGGCCAATCTACGACTTCTAAATTTCACAAGGTAGTGTAGCAACATTATTATGGTGAGATGGTCTAGACTATAGTCATTTACGTCAAGTTTCTTCTTGATGTTGTATGCCCAAAATTATCAAAATCGGCCAATGTTTCACAAAGTTATTCGAAAAATAAAAATGACACGGTTTTTGAGATGGTGTAATATTGGTTTGTGAAGGGGAAACCAACAATAGTAATCAGAATTTTGGAGAAGACTAGTGGTTGATTGGGTTAAGTTCTGGGCAAGCAGCTTGCACAAATATGGTCGTGGTTTTACAACAGACAAAACGTTTTTCAGTATCTGCTCCGGTGAAACTTTTGGTTGATTGTTTTCTGAGAATCACAGCTTGATAGCTCATTACAACAGACCCATACATTATAACCCATACAATATAAATTGCATTGCATGGTAGGACTCAAAGTAAAAGTCTGACTTCTGATCAGGTTGCTATCAAGCAGTTACTGCTTCATTACGTGATTGTCTGCAAACAGGTAAACTGTCTTTGTATGTAATCAAGCACCAGGGTCAACTCAGCCTTACAGCCCTCTGGGGTATGTAAATTGAGTACTGACCTGTCTGGTTGGGTTAAGGTAGGGCATGTTCAGCTGTGTCAGATGGCGTGTTTCTGACCTCGTATGACGGGCGATGCTTCGTAGCTCCGAGACAGAGAGCCATAGAAAGGTTTTCACGCTTTAACTTTCTGTCTGTAGGTGTCTGGTCTAAACCAGTATTACAGTCAAATGCATCAGTGGGCTGCAAGGTCACACTGTTAGTAATGGTTGTAGTAGTTGTTGTTGTAGTATTTGTTGTGCTGTCCATAGGTGTTTGATCTGAACCAGTGTTACAGTCAGATGCGTCAGTGGGCTGCGATGTCACATTCAGCTGCTGTAACAAATGCAACAACTACAACTGCTCTCAGCAGCAGCACTGACATTACTCCATCTGCAGGTCTGTAGTGGTAATTTTTAGAGTTGTAGTTTGGTGGTGGTGGTGGTAGTTGTTGCTGCTATAGTTGTAGTGTAGTTGCTTCTTAGTGGTCGTTATAGTTATAGTTGCTGACTCTGTTGTAGTTTTCATAATTGTTGTTCTTTCGTTCTTGTAGTTGATTTTGTAGATATTGTAGTAGTTTTTTTAGTAATTGTTGTACTTTGTTTTCATAGTAGTTGTTTATAGTAGTTTTTTGTAGTTGTAGTAATGACGTTGTTATGCTGCAGTAACGTATACTGTGCAGTGTTCTAGAAATGTTACCTTTGGCCGTTGGCGTCAAAGCAGATGATCTTAGTCAACTGCGTTTTTTGTAAGAGTAGTGGGAGTCATTGTAACTTGTTGGTTTGGTGGTGTAATGGTAGGGTTCCAACCTACGATCGAAAGATTGTGGGTTTGACTTCTGGTTTGGTTACTACTTGGATGGGTGACTGACTGTCAGTGGACACTGAAACCATATAGGTATATAACCAACACCAAGCTCAACTCAGCCTTCCATCCCTCCGGAGAAGGTAAATCGAGTACCGCCTGTCTGGCTGGGTTTAAGGCAGGACGCATGCACCTGTGTTGGGTGGCAGGTAACACTGTGTGATCCCATATGACAGTTGATGCTTTGTAGCTCTATGATGAGTTTCCAGTAAGGAGCTATTTACCAGTTTTGTCTTTTTTAACCTTTTATTAGTAATAGTAGTAGTAGTTGTTGTTGTCATCAGCCATTGATATCAGAGCAGGTGACCTTTGTCAACTGTGTACTTTTCACATAAGTAGTAGTATTTGTTGTAGTTGTGGTACTAGTAGTCGTAGTAGTAGTAATAGGTGTTGTTGTTGCTGTAGAGACATCAACGTCAGTGGTTGGTATTGGAGCGGATGACCTTCGTCGATTATGTCTCCTGCGTATGAGTTTCGTGAAAGGCTGGGGCCCTGACTACCCACGACCGACCATCAAGGACACTCCGTGTTGGATTGAGATACAACTACACCGGCCACTACAACTACTGGACGATGTACTGCAGATGATGATTGCCGTCGATGAGACGAAGTTTGCTACGACACGCGCTTGATACTACTGCTACCACACGTGACTGCTACAAGCATTATTACAACTACAACCACTTCAGACGATTAGTGCAGCCCGCAAGAGTGAATTCACTAATACAGATGCTTGAGTTGAGTTATACTACTACTGCTACAAGGATACCACTGCAACTACAACAACTACTTGGTGATATGGCTGAAATGATGAATTTTATAGTGGCTGCAGAAGAGACCATATTCACTAATACACATGCTTGAGATTAAAGCCTTGTTTTTAGCTGACGAAGTGGGGATTTTGCTGTTCCTTTTGTGGGCATTATTAGATAGGTCCGATGGTAAACAATGAACAGTGTTGCTAGTGAGTAAACTGTGGCTTTTGTATGTCATGCAGAAGTAGAGCGCGTGCCCAAAGGAGGCAAAGAATTCTAGGAAAACAACTGTTTTTGGCATCAAGAGCATCAGTTTGAATTTATTTTAAAATTTGGTGGGGAAGGAGGGCCAAAGTTTTATCTAGAGGCAAATTGACATAGGTCCTGAACGCTCAAAGGTTGAAAATTGAGGCTGATGGTTGACTGCGGGGGTGAGCTTTTTGAGGTGGGGCAGCGAGTTCCATCCCCACCAGATTGGGTCTCAGGAGGACTGTAAACTCCCCCACCAGGGTCTAGGCCCTGTTTTCAGACTCATTTTGATCATAGAAGAGTCCAGAAAATGGCCAAGACCGAGTATCAGAAAGATACTTCTGTCTCAGTATTTTTATCTCCGCCAAGATGAGCGTAGTGAACATTGGAGGAGATTATGAGTTTGGTCATTCTGTTCTTCTGTCTGTGTGTGTACATGATGACTCGTAATGGCAACGACATCATTGCACCAACAGCGCAAGCAGCAATGCCGGCTATTACTTTTTCCTTTCTCCGGGAAGCAGCTCTTTCTTCTCCCTTTCCTTTCTTTGTTGTAGGGTGTAGGGTATAGTTGCAGTTGTAGGCGTAGTAGTAGTAGAAGAAGTAGTAGTAGTAGTAATGTTTAAATCACTTCACTGCGTGGAGATATGCACTCTCTTGAGTGGCTTTTAGTTTCTTCTGGTGATTACCCCTCTTTCCTGTTCTCCAGTGCAACTGCTTGGCATAGTACATATAAGGCCCATGTCAGACATGCGACAAAGTTGCACAATTTTGTCCCACAACTTTGTTTAGCGACAAAATTGCCTGTCTCACATGGCAAGTTGCACAACTTCTGACGCGTTGCGTAATAAATTTGCCAAATAGAAACCATCTCTATTCCTTGGCGATTTATCACCGAATCTCTGAGCTCTGATTGGCCAGTTTGTTGTTTACATGTTATTCTTGTGTTGCTTATCATCTGACTCGTAAGTATTGGCGAATCAATTCTGACGTTAGTACTAATTTTAGTATTAAAGTCACCGAAATAAACATTTGTTGCACGATATATTTGTTTAATTGTGTTGTACAGTAGCCACTTAGCACACAGAGCTGTAATTACGTTCGAGCACAGGATTCGAGGCTGTAGCAGACAACAAGCTAGCCTATGTCTATTTTTAGCTGCAGGCTGAGCGAGTTTATGCCAGGAAATTCCAGAGTTAAACTTCCCAGACGTTGTCTGCAATGCTGGAAGCCATGTTTTGTTTGGCGTTTGTTTGTTGATAGAAATTCGACATTTGCCTAGGCAAATTTGTCGCGCGATAAAGTTGGGCGATTTTGTCACATGTCTGACGTGGACCTAAGTTTTGGAGTTTTCTTTAAATGTCTACAACCAGATTGTTTTAGCACAGATGTGGTTTATTCATCGGCTTTATAGTTTTCTTGGTTTTTTGTTTAACCTCTCATCTGTGTTTTCTGGCAGCTGCAGTGCGGCAGCTTACTGTTAACCATTTCAAAGTTCATTACTAAGTACTCATTTGCTGGATGATGTGTTAACGTGTGTTATGAACCAATGGGAAACCAACTTATTGTTTAGCATGACTGCCCTTCACTGCACTTAGCAAGGCTAATGGTTTCCAATACTGTCTGATTGCTTGATCTGTGTAAAGTCTGTATATACTTCCTACATTTCTGTGTTCCACTCTATAAATGAGACACATGAATGATGCAATCTCACAGAACTGTGTACGTATGAATCATTTACTGCGCAACCACAAGGAGTAAAGGGCCATGTGCCCCTTAACTTTTTCAATTGGGGGCATTTGGTCATTTTTCCCCATTTTTATCTGTAAATTAATTTCTGCTGTTGATTTTTTGGGCTTTTTTGAGTGAAAAGCAGTAATAAGTGTGGCAGCAGAGTGCAAAGTGTGCAAAATTAAGCCAAATTCTTACTTACTTATCGTTTCAGCTTTACGAGGGGAAGGGGGCTTTTTCCCCCACCATCCACAGGGTTTCTGAACCCATGGGTGTTCTGCCCACAGGACCTAGTTAAAGGCTCATGCTTCATGCTTGCAGTTTCAACAAGGATTTTTCATGGTCTATGATACGTGTGTTTGTTGTCTGTAAATGGTTTGCCTTGCTGAGTTGACACAAACAAGTGTTAGCTCTAAACTGTTTATCTTGTTATGTTGATTTGGCTCAAATGATTGCTTTACTGATTTTTAAACGTTTTGGCAACTACTGTCGCCCTCTGTCTTTGGAATGATATTTTGTCTACCATTTGATGGTGCTGTAATGAAGAACTGTTGTCGTAGATATGAGGAAATCGGTGGCATAACGGTAGTGTGTTGGACTTACGATCAAAAGGTTGTGGGTTCTACTCCTGGTCGTGTCTCTATCAAGTGATTACTACTTGGATGGGTGACTGTCTATGGACCAGGGATGTGCAGATCCTGAAATTTTTGAGTCCTCGTCAGTCCGCATATTTTGACCAAGGATCCGCTGTCAGTTCACGTCCGCAACAAGAGAGAAATATTGGATCCGCATCCGTCCACGTCCGCACTGAATAGGCTTGCCTCTAGTCATTAATACATAAGGTAGGCCATTATGCGCCTAGGCTTATAGCAGATTACAATTTGCTGGTACCAGTGCTACCGTGCTACGCACGTCTCAGTACACACCACCTCTATCTGTTTTTAAATTTTATTACAAAAAAATGCACTCGACACAGAACAGGATCCGCGTCAGTCCGCATCCACAAATTTTGCTATGGAACAAGATCTGCATCTTTCCGCGTCTGCAAAAAGTCTCGCAGATCTGGATCCGTGGACTGACATGTCCGCAGTCCGCACATCTCTGCTGCAGACAGGTAAACCAAACAGGCATATAACCAACGTTAGGGTCAACTCAGCTTTCCATCCGTTCAGCGTAGGTAAATCGAGTACGGGAACATGTTTACCTGTGTCAGATGGTAGGTAGTACTGTGTGATCCCATATGGCAGGTGACCCTCCATAGCTGTGAGATGAGTTTACTATACAGAGCCTTTAACAACTTTTAATCTTTTAACCTTTTATTTCGCTTTTTTATATTATGTTGTTTTTGTGATGCAGGTCACTTTTTAAGCATTCAGTCACAAATTTTTGTACTGTATCTTTTACGTGGTCATGAACAGAGCACTCAACAATCAAATAGAAGAATATGCTTTCTGCTAAGATCTGTGCAAGTTTAAGGAGCTGTGTCAGCGACAGCTCAAAATGCTAGGCCTAAACAGTATAGCGTATCCATAATAAAATCTAAAATGTACACTGTGTGAGGCATAAAAATGCACAAAATTTTTTTACCATAACTTGAAGAAGGATTATACAATTTTAATAAGTTTTGGTACACATATTTATGACACAACTGGCCATCAAATGGCCGTTCAGTTTCAGCAATAATACTCATGGTTAAAAATGCAATATTTTGTTTGTTTTCTTTCCTCAGGTAGTGCAGAAACAGACAGTGGGTGAGGTGCGAAACTAAACAGACATTTGATGGCCAGTTGTATCAGGAATATTCTTAGCAAAACTTATTGAAATTGGATCACTTTTTTCAAGTTATGATTTTAAAATTGTGGTGTAATTTTATGCTTCACAGTGTAGTAAGTATACCCTGGTAGGTTGTATTTTGATGACTTTGTGTAGCTTTCCAGTTGCCTTAGTTTTCGGCTTCTGAATTCTTGTGTTTCAATAATGCCAGCTTGCCTAAGCTCTGGTTTAGCTTAGCAGGGTTTGTCTGCTTGCTAAAGCTATATGAGTGTATCTGTGTAATATGCTTTTTCCTGCTGTAATCAGGGCTTTATTTGTGCCAAAAGCTTTACGGATGTTAGCTATTTGGTGTGCAGCATTTTTTGGTTTATCAGGGTAAAGTTCGCCATAAAAATAAGCCACTTCTGCCAGTACATAGTGCTATATCATCAGTGGTGCGTATTTCAAGTTGCCCTAGCTGATCTTTGTTAAATTTTTACACAGTGTTCAGATCCATCCTCTCATACCCCAGTGTGTAAAAATTCTGGGGGTCAAATTTTAAATTTTCTTATTTTGTGCTTTCTTGGTACTTTTGCTGTGTTATTAGAAAGAAATGTATTTTAAATTTTCATCTTGAACGAAGAGTAACGTTTGGGTTCCGTTTTGTTGGCTTTCGTTTTTAGTTTTTAGTCCATTTTTTGTTCATTATTACTCAACGTAAGACCCCACTGCCGTCTTTTTGGTGTCAGCGTGCCGGTGGAAACTGTAAATGATGTAAAATAGTGTATTTTTGTGTGTGTACATATAGTGACTTTTGTTTTCAACTTGTTGATTGCTGCTGCGTCAGATTGTTAAGAAATATCATTCGCTTATTTTGAATCCTATACGGGAACCATTCGTTTTGTCTGTCTGTTTGTCTCTGCATGTCTGTCTGATTGTTTGTCTGTTTGAGATTGTTTTGGTTGTCATTCGTTTAATTGTTGTGGAATAATATCAGGTACGTTGCATAATTTTTGATGGACAAATTGGCCGTTATTATTATGCATGCGCAATTATTTACGCATATATGATTCGGCAGGTATTTGCATTTGTACATCGCACACGTAGCATAGAGATTGTTGCTGTTTGTGTACATATCTGTGGTGCTGTGTTGTCTTTGTCATAGCCATAGATGTAACGTAGATGCTAAAGAAAATAATTATGAAAAAGTTGCGGAATACGTATTTGACTTAATGCATTGCATCTGGATGCATTCTTTGTACTTATCAAATTTTTGATAATAGCCGGTACATGTAAGTATGTAAATTTAAGTAAAAAATTTGTTATTTGTTATTTTTTTGTCGTTATTCAGTGAAATGGCAAGCAATTATGTCAAGAGTGTTCTGTGGTTGTCATTTGATTAATTATTATGCAGTCATCATAATAGGCCATATTATGGGTCTTCCCCGTTGGTTCGTCTGTCCAACCATCTGTCTGTCTGTCTGTCTTCTACAGGGGTAACCTGTGTACCCAATTTTCAGTTCAAAAGATCAACAAGTACGGTCACAGGACGTGAAAAGCAGACCTCTAGAAAATGATGCATCGCTCACATGACTCAGATTTATTTCTTAGTGGGTGACATGTTGGTTTACCCACTGCACACTATGTGCAGCTAGCATGTACGCATCAGTAGATGGATGGCCACATTGTGTGTCGCCACAAGGCCTGGCACGGTGACAGCTTGTATCTTTGCTTGTAAAGCATCTTCAGTGTTGCTAGTGTCCACACATCTGCGTGTCTTGCTAGGTGGCTCTGGTTTGCACAAGTTTTGTGCTCCTTTGAGTACAATAAGTTTCTATTAATCTGCGTGTTACTAGTAATAATAAAGCTGTTGATATTTGCACTCTATTCCCCACTTGTTATATTCGGCCGTCCTGAAAAGCCACATTACAGGCTTTGCCTATCTGTCTGTCTGTCTTTCACGTACAAGCTCCTAACTCGAAACAGAAAACAGTTATAAAAAAACAGAATTGGCATGAACGTTCCTTGGGGTATGGGAGTAAAACATGGCATGCTGGTTTTCAGTTCTAAAGTTCAAAGGTCAAGTTCAGGGTTGTGGTTTGTTGGAGTTAGGCAGCGCAGGTCTAGGCAGATGGCCGCATAATTTGTTGGCATTGCGTTGACAGTTTTTTTAGTAGTTTCCGCGGTTGTGGAACTACTGGTGAAGTCATTATGCTGATATCAAGGGTGAAATGTACATTGAGTATTGTGTATAATTGATGATGATTGTTTTGTTATTAATTACTGCTGCTGATGGCTGTCAGGGGCGTATTATCCACAGGGTGGAGGGGCTCCTGCCCCTGGCCCACAGCTCGATAGGCTCCTCGGAATTAGTAAAACTGTGTCAGCGTAAAATTTTTCATCTGATGTACATCTGCCAGAAAGACTATTTTTCACTGAGCTGAACAATAATATTGTAAGAAATTGCTAACTTTTTGTTGCATGCAAAATGGCAAATTTATCGCCTTAGAAATTAGAATACAGCAAAACAGGTTGTTTTGAGATTGAAAATTTTCTGGATCCATTCATGCCTCAGTTACCATGACAATGCTCATGTGGGGAGGGGACGATGGTCCCCGCATCACACCTCACTTGATGAATTACGCATTGAAATTGTCAGGCCTCGGCCTGCATGGGTCAGTAGGTATGTACAAAGCGAACCGACTGAACTGAACTGCAGTGTATCAGTGCAGCGCAGTACAGTTTATCTGAGTTGTGAATGAACTAATAGTTCAGTTCCGTTCGCTATGTACACATTTTTAATACGCCCCCGTTTCCTGCTGCTGATGATGTTTAGTTACCGTGACAACGCATCTGCAGGTAATTCAATGAGATCAGGATTCGTTTGCTGATTGCTGTGTAATGTATATAAATCCGTTGATTGTCTGTAGTTTTCGTCTCGTGTTGATATTTTATATCTGTCTTTGATTGCTTCATCATGGGCAGGAAGAACTGTACAAAAGATGAGCAGCGTCATCATCATCATCGACAACCGTGGGCTCAATGCCCGTTGGTGTCTGACGCCATTGTTACTATCGCTGCCCACCGCTGCCTATCTAGGGCAGCGTGGCTTAACTCCTGCAGGGTTGTCCCACACCA
>Ga0209454_1002802_pt1 | contig 12100 bp, 7 predicted proteins | sample WorMetHERISLAND1_2_FD_187400 | JGI IMG/M metagenome (GOLD analysis project Ga0209454, IMG submission 187400) | Marine gutless worms symbiont microbial communities from Max Planck institute for Marine Microbiology, Germany - Olavius geniculatus... | ecosystem: Host-associated > Annelida >...
TTCCTAAGTAGTGCAGAAGCATACATTGGGTGAGGTGGAAAACTGAACGGTCATTTAATGGCAAGTTGTGTCAGGAATATTTGTGCCAAAATTATTAAAATTTGATAATTGGTTTTCAAGATACAGTTGAAAATGTCGGGGATGTTTTTTTTGGACACAGTGTAATTGCGCGCTAATGCTAACTGCTAACTGCAGGAATCGCTGCAAATGTGTGTTCAGTCACGTCTGATATAATACACGAATAGTGAAGCTGACAGCAGACAGCTTATAGTGAATGTCTAATTACTCGACGGCAGCTCTCCGTTCCCATCGCTCCAAATCGGACTAATTTTGACTTGACTTACTTTTGACTTGACTAATTTTACTAGCACATTTATCAGAGGTGACGATCGATCATCGAATTATGTCATCCATATCTCACATATTTGTAACGATGAATCGTCACAATATTGTGAACGCTTGTCCAGATATGAAATTACCCGGCGGTTTGCCGTCTTACACTTGGCTGATGAGGAGGCTGTTGTCTGGCACGGCATGCAGAGCACACGCTAAGAAAATCTAAATGTTTCTTTATACTTTTTTTTACACGATCAGGCAAAAATCAAGCAAACATCAAGCAACCATCAAGCAAATGTATTCAAAATACATGTGCACGACGTCATGCTTTAATTGCTTGATGTTTGCTTCATCGTGTAAACGGGGTATTACCGTCGCTAAGACGAGTGGTCTCTTTTTTCAGCATCAACAGTAGCAATGGTAGTGGCCGATTTCGCAACCGGTGCATGCATGATGGTATTCTAATGAATGACGGTGCATGTGGTTGTCTAACGATATGCACCGACATGCGGTAGGCCTATATCTGTCGCTAATAGTTCGATCGCCAACGTCGCTTGTGGTAAAACTATTACCGTTAGGCTACGCAGAAGTAAACCGTACATTGAAGCGCTGGAGAAGAACTGTTCGAAACGTTTATAACAAACTCAGTTGACCATTTCAAAAGTATCTATCATCGTCGTTTAAGATCTAGTAATATGTGCTTTTCTTGTAAATATCGACGCCTTTAGTTTTCTCCGAGAATGACGGGATGACATTTGCGACCGGTGTGCAAAAACGTAAAAAACGTCGATGCCTTTTGCCTTTTCTCATCAGTTAATTGTGCTGAGGTGGTTTTTGAGACAGCCTATCGCCCCTGGACGTAGTCGGTCATTAGAGCGGGCTTTATTGGTTGGCTTGACGAGCTGCAGTCGTGCCGTGCGCTGCTGAGGCACGCAGATGGCTTCGTCTTCTTGCGATGTACCCGACAATGCTTCGAGAAGGGTTCGTCGACCTAGCCCGGGATTACAGCGAAACAAGTGGGCCCCTGGAGGTCGGGGCGGAATTGCCGTGTCGGTTTCACGGCCGGTGTGCATTACGTACGGCCTTCGCGAGTGAGTGCCACGCCGCCGACTTGGCTGGCTTTGTAACATCGGGGCGCGCTCGACTATTCTTACGGCATGGCCATTCAGCGGTCGACGGCTTAATGGTCTTTTATGACACGCGGCGGACGCTACATACTTTGAGAGTGCGATTTAAAAATGCAGCGCTGCTTGGAATGACTGGAAACGAACTGACATACATGCCGTGGATGCCAGCTGTAAAATGTTTTATGCGTTGTTTTTCGACAAATATCGGCCAAAACATTACGTTTTTTGATTGTCTTTACGCAAGTGCACCCGTGCGTCCCGTGTCACAAGTTCTGCTGGCACTATGTCGCAAAAGCTAGTGGAGAGAACTTCGTAAAAATTGGCTGATCTGTAATAGATTTTCAACTCGAACGGTCAGATACTAGGTCGCGTCAAGGTAGTACATGTATGTTAAAATCTTCGTTCTAGACGTGGTTACGTGTAAAATAAAACAGGAAACATTTGCCAAACTTTTGCTACACTCGTTCTGTGTTCGTGTGTATAACTACGGCGCAAGTGTGCCCGCGCAGGGCTGGAAAAATTGATCTTTAAACACCTAGGTTTTAAAGGCCTTTTTTAAAAAAACACGAAAACCTCAGAAGTTCAATTTTAGGTTTCTAAAGGTTTTTTTGTTTGTTGTAAAATCTATTACCTATCATATTGTATTTCATATTTAAGTCATATTTTAGTCAAATGACGTAGGCTTAAATCACTTCATTGTGTCATTTACTTATGACTGTGTATAAGCTGTTTTTCCTGCGTCGTAATTATGTGTACAGTGTTCGCTGGACACTAAACCATTAAAACCTGAAAAACCTAGAGCCTATAAACCTAGTTTTTTTCAGTCCTGTGCACGAGATATACAACCAGTCCACGACACATCGAAACGACGTAGAGTTTGGGCTTAAACACCAGATCGAGGTGACGGACGGTAAAGTGATGGCGGGTGCTGTGCGTTGTTGTTCATAGAGGATGATGGAGTCGGGATATTTCCAGGATCAGCTGAAGCAGCACTTGACGGATGACGCGTCGGCCACTTCACGCTATGTCGTCAGCGTGTTTCTCTCACTACTGAGCCTACTCGGCATGGTCGGTAATGCCACCGTCCTGTGGGCGTTCTGGGCTCGTCGCCAGCAGGTGGTCGCGACTCTGTTCATCGTTGTTCTCGCTGCTGTCGACTTCAGTACGTGTCTTGTCGTTATGCCCTTTACCGTCTACATGGAACTCAAACATTTCCACGTCCAGTTCGACGCCACCTGCAAACTCTATCAGGTATTTTTAGTTACACGATTGTATTATTTCATATCTCAGTACGTTTCGTATTTTCATGTAGGCTACTTCCATCTGCTGCAAATACACAGTGTGAGTCAGAAAATTTTATCTCTCTAACGTGTTTTAAAATTTATTTTTCTTAGACTGAAAAAAAGTTAAGCGTTTTACATCCGTATTCTGGATTCCAATCTACGCCATACTAAAATTTTTCAGCTTTTGCAAAATAAATGTCAGAACAGGTGGGGGAGTAAAATTTACTGACTGTATATGGATGGACTTTAGCACATGTTGTGTTCTCTTGTCTCTGTTTTTATAAGGGCTGTTTTTTTAGCTTTTAAGCTTTTGACTATTAACTATTATTTCACGTCAACTGCTACTGTGCATTGCGCTTAACGGCGGTGTGTCTGTTAGTGCTGTCAATAAAAACAAGTCATCATTAACATAGCATGTTTTGTTTTATAGTGCTTTTTTGTACATAGTACTATTTTTAATGCCTGCACGTGCGAAATGTGCCTGCTCTAACACCACTGTTTCTGTTGTTACAAATATAGGTAGAAGCGCTTGAAGAGCACAAACCTCCGCTGAGATGTTTGCTTTACTTTACAGTGTCAAACCGCCGCTCTCAAACCGCTTATCACGAAAACCGTTGGCATTAAAAGCTTTATGGCGTTGATGCGCTATATAAATTCACATTTTTAGTAAGTAAGTCCAAGTAAGCAAAACGTGAATTTATGTAGCGCATAACGTTCGTTAAAAATTAATCTCTAATGCGCGTACTTAGTTACTTACTTACTTATAATAATGCTGCTACTTGGCAAATAATGGCAACGTAATGCTATGCCACTGAACGTGAAAATAGCACATAATAAAGGTCGAATTTTGGCTCAGAATGTTAGCTGTTTTTACCTTTTGGATCAGAAACAACTGTGCAAATTTTCACTAAAATGCGTTTCTAATTTTTTTTTTAGAAATCTGGCAGAGATACAGACACAGGCAAAGCAGCACTTACTTGCTTCGGTAGGCCTACCTAGGTAACAGGATAATAGAATGTAATAGCCTATAATTGGCAGTGTTCTTTTGTTTGCGTGGTGGCGTGTGCAGTTTCTGATAACTTGCAACATCCCGTTCTCGCTGTTCATCATGGTCGCTATCGCCGTCGATCGTTACCTGTGTATCTGTCATCCGTTCACTCGTCTGCTGACTGTGTTTCGCGCCAAGTTGACGGTCGTCGTGCTGGCCCTGTGCGCCGGCGCAATCGGCGTTTGCGTTGCACTCACGTACGGCGTCTACAACCAATTTCCGCTGTATGCCCTGATGGCAGCCGCCTCGGCCAATCAGACTCTGCAGCCGGCCGCCGCAGCCCACGACGTTACGCCGGTGTCGGCCGGAAATGACGTGAGAGATTGGGACGGGGGTAACGAATTAGCGACGTGTGGAGTACGGAACTGCAGCAATCACCAGGCGAGCGACGTCGAGTTGTACCTGCTCAACTTTGGCGTCTGTCACGCCAACGGACTGCTGCTGAGCTCCGAGTTTCAGCGCCACTTCCAGTACTTCTACTATGCGCTGTTCACGCTGTGTCTGCTAATCATGTCCGTGCTGTACGCTCTCATCTACTACTCGGTGCTGGCCAGGCGCAGTCGACGTCACAAACAGAAGACGGCCAGTCTTGCTGCCATGAACTCGACGCTTAGACCGGCGGCCACCGTCTGCGACAATAATTGCGAGCAGATGATGATGAGCGCGCTGAAAGTCCGCACCGACATTGAAGCCAGGAAAACTGACTTTTGATTGCTTTTTACTCCACTTCAGCAATAGAAATAAAGCTGGCTCTTTCTTGAAGCCAGGAAGACGAACAAGAAACCTTTTTCCTACGCCCATAATTGGAGAAGTAGTACCACTTTGGAGTAGCGAAGCGATGGGTATCCGATATCGGACATTGGGCCAAAGTAATGTGACAGTAGGCGGCGAGCCCGCTGTTGTCAGGGAAAGGGAAGTCGTGTGGATCGAAGACAGTGAAGCCAGGAAGACATCGAGTACAGCAGAGATCGCTGCACGGAGAGGCTCCGACAGACGGACCGTCGAGGAGGAACGGAGTAGATCGGTAGTAGCCAGCGCTAAGCTGACGTTGCAGGAGCGGTATCGGATGGCTAATCTAAGGACTGCAGCGATGCTGTTTGTCGTGACTGCCGTCTTCGTTATCGCCTTCCTGCCCGCCTCTCTGATCTCGCTGGGCGTCATGCCACACCAGATCTTCGTCTTCTACCTGTATTTCGTCAACAACGTCGCCAACCCGTTTATCTACTCGTTTATGAACAAAAACTTCTGACTGACAGCATCGATATTGTTTCGTTGTTATGTTGTGATTTTCAGCCGAGATAGCCTAGTGGTGACTGTAGCTGAAGCTAGAATGTGCGTGAAATAGCTTGAGGTTGTACGTATGTTTGTGAAGCATGTATATACGGCCCAGATTACGTGCCGCATTCTCCGATAGTTTCATGAACAAGAACTTCCGCGACCAGCTGTACCCACTCTTTCTCTTTCTCGTTCTCTCTGTCTCAGATTCCCGGTCGGGGGGAAAGGCGTCACCGCCCCGATTTTCTCCAAGAAAGTCCAGCTGTACCCGCTGTTCTGCGGGGGCGCTGGCAAGTCAGGCGGTGCGTCCTGTCAGCTGTCACGTGATCACCGACACACGACGTTCAAATTGTCACGCAATCATCACGGAGGTGGACGTCGCTGCTGCGCCTGCTGCCGCGTGCCCGAAACCGCGGCCCAACAGCAAAACAACACTCATTACTGACTTTTACACGGCTGACAATGCGTCAACGAATCATCGCATTAACAACAAATATAGGGCCTAGGCCCTATAGGCTACTACGAGTCTGTCTTGTTGTTAAGGCGTGTTCAAAGCGGCTGAATTGAGATGAAATGAAGTCCATTGGTCAGTTCAGTTTAGCTCGTTTCATTTCCGTCGCTTTGAGTTTGAACATGCCTTTATGCGGCCTTTCTATCCAGACCCGTTGCATAGGTATCGTGCATTAATTGTGGGGTGGAAAGTTTGCTAATTTCCGACATAGGAGATTATAAATGCTCGAAATGTTTTTGCCCAATTTCCTTAAGTTGGGGATTTTCAGCCCCACTTTTTGCAGGCTTACTTTTTGGAAAACATTTTCCAACAAGACGGTAAGTTTTTCGCCCGTCCATCCATACCGTCAGACTTCTAACTCGAAGACTAAAAATGTATAAAAAACCGAAATAGCCACGGTAATTTTTTTGCCTCAAACGGTCAAAGTTTCGCAAAAGTCAAACATTGCTCGACGATGACGCATACCGCGTCATTTGCAGTCTATGAACTGCATCCGGATGTCAGAAATTAACGTTAATATTTTCATTTGACGCTTGTGATGGGAAATTCCGACTGATAACACGGACGGCCGCATATTATGTCGCCACTTGGTGTCGACATTTTTTTTCGTTGTTATAATTTTCAGTCGAGATTGTGGCGACTGTAGCTGAAGCTAGAATAGCGTGAAATAGGCTGAGGTTGTGCAAATTTTAGTAGGCTTATAGCATTGTACCGCATTCTCAGACGTTAAAAAATAAGTAAGTTTTCAGCAGTCACTTGAATTCAGTCAGTTGCGTCCATTGTTTGAGTGATACGGAACGTTTCTATTGGAATTAAGAGTTGAATTAAAGTTAATTAAATCGAGTTGTTTTCAATACTGATAAACAATGAAAGAAGATATTTAGTGGCATAATGTGTGCTCACAACAATTTAAGCAGCTGTACGAAACCGGAACAGAACGGAAAACACTAGACTATATAATAGAGTGTTTACACGATCCAGCAAACTTCCAGCATTAGCACGTGTATTTTGAATACATTTGCTAGAAGTTTGCTGGACGTTTGCTGGATCGTGTAAACACCCTATAATGCTGGTGGGTGTAAGCAAAAAAGCGAATAGTTTAATGACAGTTTATTGCACACAATACAAACTCCACAGCGAATTCACGATGTCGCACATTAACAAAGGCAGCGATTTATAACGGATTTCTTATCTAATATTGATAAACTGGAATTAGGCGGCCATCACATTGCACAACTATAAGTAGAGCTGTAAGCTTATTATCTACTCGGCCCCACCCAAAAGGATACGGGCACTCTTCCAAACCGCCCATCTGGGATTAAGGTAAAGTAAAGAGTGTCATACCCCACAAGGGGGGGCATTGGCGAGGTGATCATATCCCTTTCTATAGCCGTTGAGCCCATATGTAGATAGACCACTGAGTCTGTGACGCATGGCCAGTGTGACGCCAGACCTACGGTTAGGTGGTGAATGGTGCTACAGCTCTTAATGGAAGCCCATTCCAGAGCTATGAAGCGTCACCTGCCGTATGGAATCAGACAGTGTTACCTGCCATTCGACACAGGTGAACGCGCCCTCCCTTAACCGCAGCCAGATAAGCCGGTACTCGATTTACCTATCCCGGAGGGATGGAAGGCTGAGTTGACCTAGGCGGCTGGTTACATACCGAGATGGTTTACCTTCCCGCAGGCAGTAACCCATCGCAGTACTAACCCGGCCCGGCGTAGAGTAACTTCGTTGATCGGATGAAATGCGTTACCGCTAATAGGGTGTTTACACGATCCAGCAAACGTCCAGCAAACGTCCAGCATTAGCACGTGTATTTTGAACACATTTGCTGGAAGTTTGCTAGAGGTTTGCTGGATCGTGTAAACACCCCATAAGTCATGCCACCAACCCAGCCGCAGAGCATCACCACCCTTTGACCGGTACCAAATTGTACTGATTGGTGAACAGAGGCACGTGTGTGAACAACTTGCCCAAAGTTGTTACCTGGCAGTGAGTCGAACCAGCAACCTCGCGGTGACCAGTCCGGCATGCTACCGTTACACCACCAAGACTGGGTCGACGAAAAACAATTTCCTCAAGTAGGCTTCAATGTGACTGAAGAGTGAGCGGGCAACGAGAGCGACTGCATTCGCTATACCACCCACCGCTGCAAGTAACAAAGATTAATAGCCTGCAAGAACTAATAAACGCCATATTAACCGACCGACTTCTGGTTAGCCTACATTGTATCAGGCTGGCCTGGCTGGCTGAGAATGCACCAACAAAGTGTCACGTAAATAACGACAGCTTGACGGTGGTCATTCGCGGATAACCCAGGGCCAGTGCACTAAGGTGCCATACTGTGCCAGATTAGTTGACGAAATCTGACACTCGCTTACTGCCAATCAATCTTGTAACCATTTTATTTGTTGCGTACATTTATCGCCAACAGTCATACAGTCATTGCTTCTTCACTAAATAATGACTTATCAAACCAGTCTCAAATACACACGACCGTCCCTCCCTGCAAAATGGCATATCCTTCTAACAAACGAACAGAATGCATGAGTGAGACAGACAGACATACAGACGGACGGACGGACAGACGTACAGACCACGCTACAGTAACCTCTATCGCAATAGCCGGCATCACTGATACGTTAGCGGTGTCGCTACACGCAGTGTTGCAAATAGGGCATACATGTATTTTCATTTTTCGTATACGGCATAGCAGCATCCGCAGATCGAGTCTGTGGGGAGGGGGCCGGAAACGATCAAAAGCTACCGGTATAAAAGCTTTACGTACGCTAATAAGACTGTCAAAGGGCAAACAAAAATCGCAGGCGAAATCTTACGGAATGGACACAAGCACGATGCCGAGAGCAACACGTAACATTTAACACTTGGGCCTTGATCAGTTAGACGCGTAAAAGCAGCAGCAAGCAATATTTTTATATTATGCTTTATCGCGAGAACTGTTAGTTGAGTTCACGAACAGTTTAGTCACAAGAACGTGACACAAATTGCCAGCGCGAATTTGGTTACTACGCCGAAATAAGGGATTTACGCGCAAAATTTCGCACGCCAGCTAAGTAGGCCTACTATAGGTAGAGATCAATCTTTATTTACGTAATTTCCGTTCTGACTGCGACATTTTATGACCTATCTAGGCCTATGTAAAGCGTTAATGTGACAAAATTTTATTTCATGGAATTACTGTCAATTTGGTTTTAAAATTGTTTCACGGATATGCTGCCAACTCTCTGGAACATTTGCAGTAAAGCAATCATTAAAGATCACACAGTGCCATGAAAGACGTCACTAAACTAGACTAACGTGTGATATACACGGTGCATGTTTCATAAAAAGGGACCTTTTTTTGTTTTTCTCATAATTCACTTAAATGATGATCAATTTATACTAAATTTTTACCAGCTGTAGCGGAAGAAATATTAATTTAAAATATTGCAACAAAATATGGCAGTTGATTAAATATTTTTGGTTAGTGGTAACGTAATCCGCGCCTACGATTCGAACTTCTGTTTTGACATATGGCGCGTTACAAATGCAGACTACTTACTTACTTACTTACGTAATTCTGACGTCATAATGTGTCACGGATACAAGCTTGATAGTCTCAATTGGTGCTGTCAATTGCTACTCTGCTTCGATGGTGAGCTTAATCTGGTTCGCTAATAAAAAATGTTTATTGTGTCAGCACTAAGCAACATGGGGACATGAAATCAGGCATCTTGCGATCCAAAAATGTAACCATTTTGCAAGCTCGGTGTGCTAGTGCACTGTCTTGCTCGAATGCGTAAAAGTCCAACTATCCCTACAGACACGTAAATGCCATCGTTATGGATGTTTTTGTAACTATAACTGTAAAACTTCAAAAAAATTTTCATCAGCGAAACCAATTTTTTACCATCGAAGCAGGGTAGCGATAGACAGCACCAGTTGAGACTATCAAGCTTGTACCGGTGACACATTATGATGTCAGCATTACGTCACGACTAGCAAATAATATTTAATTAACTGCCATAGTTTGTTGCAATATTTTGAATTAGAATGTTTTCAGCTAGAGCTGGTAAAAATTTTGTATAAATTGATCATCGTTTAAGTGAATTATGAGAAAAACAAAAAGTGGTCCCTTTTATGAAACACCGTGTAAATATCCGAATAGACTAATAGCGTGCCGTACGTAGCCTAGGATTGTGCGCTGGCGAAATGTGAACATTTTAAAGTTTAAACATCAGAATGATCAAACGTGGTAAGTTAATGGTGATCAAAGCAGCATTGACTGGAATGATTAAAATCTTTGTTTAATTTCGCTGCTGTGCAAAAACGATGATAAATTACACTAATTATTTTTTTAAATATTTTTATTTTACAAAGTAGCCGGCCTAATGTAGCGACGCAGAATAGAGTTTATATTTTATTGCAATTTTTTTCCAGGGAGTGTATGGTAAAAGAATTTTGAAAGTCTGTCGGAGATTGAGCGGTTTCTTAACGCTACATCGGGACCATCAATATAGGCCACCCAGTGCCATAAATAGTAACATCAGTTAATTTGTATGTTGATCAGAAATGACAAAACAAGGCTTTTAAACTAAAGTAAAAATCTGCCAGCATTTTGTAAAATCATGGTAAAACACGTTGCTCAAGTTTGTGAATCGGCACGTGGGGTCATACCAACTTCCTCATATCTTTGACTATACATGTATACTTGTTGTGCGTCGTAGCGACACCTGGCGGACAGTCGTTCCGACGAAGGCAGCAGAGGCTGCCAATAAGTCAACAAATAATTTGTATTTCGATGAATTTATAGTACAGTAACTTATTAGCTACCGTTTCACGGTGTAATGTCAGCTGGGCCGCAGGATATTTCGGCCGAAGGTCGACTCAACCGCACATTGAAAGAATATTTAGATAGTGTTTTTAGGAAGATTAGCCCAATCAAACACGTAGGCTTAAGTCATTAAGTTCTGCTATCCCGCCAAACGTTTTACAGGATCCAGACGCGATTTCAGTCAAACATTGGCTGGATGAGCTGACGCTCCGCGGCCGAAACGTCCTGCGGCTGAACCGTCTTTTTACATCGTTTCAACCCAAGAGTCTATTCAAAGACAATGTTCTACGGCAACGGTGAAGAATGATGCCGGCAGAGTGGCCGTGTCTCAGAGACTCTCATATATGTAGTAGCAAGAATAATTGGCGCCTTCTTGTCGTGACTAATGAGGTGCGGTGGTAGCGGCGGACCTACGTCGTGATGACGTGACTGGACTGGCACTGTGACGCGTCGACACTCTGGACTGCCAGGCTCTGCTGCCGGTCTCAGCACTACGAGCTGACGCCGTCATTGGTGTGTCACTAGCGGCTGTAGCAGCCCGGTCAGCTAAGCGCGGTGCACGGGCGGCTGCTAATCGTCCTGGGTGCTCGACGCGTGTCTTGTACGATGACTGCGTGTCGTATCGAACATTCGCCCGTCGCGTCAGTCCGTCGAATCCCTAGAACACCACACCGCCACCTCGCACGTACTTCAGTAAAAACAGGAAGCCCAGCTGTCTCTAGGAAAGATGCGCTACAGCCTATACAGTTGCTGTTGCACTACTGACTTTCGAGGTCATTCAAGGTCGATGATTTTTGTGTCGACTGAAAGCCGATATGCAGCTTCCAGTTAGTGATCAGTAGCAAATACAATAAGTTTAGCTACCGCCTGGAAAACAAAGTGATAGAATCAGAATCAAAATCAGAATCAAAATACAATTGCATAGCGCATCTACAAATGTCTATAATGCGCAAAACTATAGAATTAAAATACTGTCAATATTTGCTAAATGAAAACTTATACATATCGTTTCCTCATAAAAGCTCATATATGATGCTACGCTTAAAAATTTGGCTTTTTATTTGGTTACGATCGGCATTTCCAAAAAAATCTACTTAACAACGGATAGCCCTCTACCCTGCACCTATGCACAGTAAGTTGTTTGGCGTGTTCTTTCCGAAAAAAATCATGCTGGCCGTATAAACAGTATACCAACATAAAAAGTTTATGCCGATGAAACTTATAGTTCAAGGTAGTTAAAGGTTAAAGGTAGTGATATAGCTCTTGATGGGAAGACCATCTTAGAGCTACGGAGCGTCACCTGCCGTATGGGATCACACAGTGTCGTAACAAAGTGTTACCTGCCACCCGACACAGGTGAGCGCGCCCTCCCTTAACCCCAGCCAAATAGGCTGGTACTCGATTTACCTACTCCAGAAAGATGAAAGGCTAAGTTGACCTAGGTGGCTGGTTACATACCAAGATGGTTTACTTGCCCGCAGACAGTCACTCATCACAATATTAGCCCGGCCCGGCGTAAAGTAACTTTGTTATGGGATAAAACGTGTTACCGCTACGCCACGCCACCAACCCAAGTTACCGTTATACACTGTGTCTCAAAAAAAGCATGTGACTACATTTTTTGCAATAACTGGAACAATGAATGTCCGATTATAATAATTTTTGGCACACTTATTAATG
>Ga0209454_1002803_pt1 | contig 12099 bp, 7 predicted proteins | sample WorMetHERISLAND1_2_FD_187400 | JGI IMG/M metagenome (GOLD analysis project Ga0209454, IMG submission 187400) | Marine gutless worms symbiont microbial communities from Max Planck institute for Marine Microbiology, Germany - Olavius geniculatus... | ecosystem: Host-associated > Annelida >...
ACAAAATACACTACATTAATCATATCTAAAGCGCAACTAGCACACAAGCAACACACAGACGTACGTTTTCTGAGATTATTGACGTACGTCCGGCGATTTTAATATTACATTTTTTATCAGAATAAAAATTGGTACAACGGTTACTACTATAACTGCCCCGATAAACGTTTTCCCCAATTTTGTTTAGTACACGTTTTCGAATTACGAGAACATACTGGACAGACGGACGGACGGGCGGGCAAGGCGCCTAATGCGACCAACATGGCATAGGCCTAAGCAGCGTAAAAACAGCGTGTTATTTTACTGATACCACCAAAAAGCACTGTCTGCAGTGCTGTAGCCTATTATGTTCGCATCGTACGGTGTCGTCGTTAGTTTATATGATCCACTTCGCGCAAACACAATCTCTCGAGCGGGTCTTTTTAGGTAGTTTTTGCATAGCGCATGAGAACTAGCAAGATTCGCTGTCTACGGCCGACTGTCGTTTGCTACCCCTTTCACAGACTGTAATTACTGTTGGTGCGATATTCCAGTAAGATACGATGAAAAATATTTAAAATTCACACGGGTGCTTTCTGAGGTAAGTTCTAGCCTTTCACAGTACACGCATAAGCATTACTCGTTAAAAAGAATGGTAAATTGCAGAGATTTTAAGACAGCTTTTCCCTCATGCTTAGCTATCGTAAACGTGCAGGCCTAACGTATTTGCCAGGTTGTTTGTCTGCGACAATAATTGTCGTTATGCAAATGCTACATTTTTATTTGAAAATAATCATTAATGCTTGAGTCTTAAGAAAACAACAACTTTGAATGTGTTATACCAGTGACAAGAAAGGTACTCAAAGTAAACAGGATGCTTTGATCTGCCATAGAATAGACCTTAGCAAATGCTGATTTTATGTTGTGTAGCCGTATAAATAATTTGTTCACTAAAACGACGTTAATGCTGCTGTAGATCTGCTGAATGTTAAAAACGTAAGAAAAAGAAATGCTGTTTATTATTGCTCTTCGTGGGAACTACGGAGCGTTACCCGCTAGGCCCTATATGAGATCACACACTTGCCATTCAACGCAAGTAAACGCGCCCCACTCCGACCACAGCCAGAGAGGCCGGTACTCGATTTACCTACCCCAAAGGGATGGCAGGCTAAGTTGACTTCGTTGGCTGTTGATACATTGCATAAACCCTTAACATCCAAGCGATGCGTATCTGTCCGCAGATGGAGGACGTTGACGAGATCTGGAACAAGACGTCCGAGCGGTTTCCGACGTCGACTGCGACTTGGTTGAAGATCTGTGCCGGCGGCGATTTGAACCGAGCCAAGAGCGCCATTGCAGACGCTCTCAGCGGAGGAGAGAGAAACATTCTACATCGACAACAAAAGGCAGTGGCGTCGTGACAGGAGGGGGCGTAGTGGGAGGAGGGGGAAATTGCCCACCCTAAATTTTGGGGTTGTCGGAAAAATCTTTTTTTTCTTGTCGGAAAATGTTCGCCCAGAAATGTAGGCCTAAGTGCGCGGCTGAAAACTCCCGTTTCTACGAAGAAGAAAATTTATGAGCAAAATTGAACTTTTAAGCACTCAGAATCTACTATGTCGATCAGATAATAATGCTGCTGTCTGTGAGAAATTTGCAGTATCTGTCCGTCGGAAAATTGCCAACTTCCTGCATGCCACAAGGGCTTTATGCTTACACCTGGTGGGCGCAGCTTGCGCCCTGCAGTGAAAAATAGGGTAGTAGAAGCATTGTTGAGGGTGCACGCAAAATTGCTATTATTAGAAGCACTGTTAATTTTAGCTTAAATGCACCACAAATCGTTTGGCGGCCGGGATCTGCTCGGACTTGTTCGGGGAACTTACAGCGTTGCCACAAACTTTCTAGTTGGACCAAGGGTGCGGGACCCCGGAAAAGAAAGAAAAGGAGGGACAAAAAGGAAAGAAGAAACGAAAATGGAAAGATAAATAGTAAAAATAGGGAATAAAAGACGGTGAAAATAGGGGGAAAGAGGGAAAAGAGAAGGTGGGACGGAGGAATGTAAGCACAATTTCGATTATAGATTTTGGGGGATAAAAGCCCATGCATGTCCCGCCTACTTTTTCAAACTCACGACTCTGCTGACAGAAGGAAAAGGACAACGATAGCAACTACGACAACTTTGAAGATGACGACGACGACAGTTGTAGTAGTAACGACAGCAGTGGGGACGAAGCCGATGCGCCGGTCACATTGTTAAGACTAATGACAGCACAGCCGAAGTTGACATCGTTGATAACATCGTTCTTGAACGGCCGTGCTAACAACGACTCGGCCAAGGTCAACCCACGGTCTAGTCGTGAGATCCACATTCTACACGTGGCCGCCCAGCACGGCTGCATTAGCCAGCTGAAACGACTCATCACACCCGACCAGGTATAGTAAACGTTTACAAGTGGTATTTATAGTTTTAGCCGACCCTATACTTAGTAACGGTGAAGTTATCGGCATAGTTGTCGCCTGTCTGTCCGTCTCGTTGTCTGTCCATCTGCCGTATCTCAGTAAGGAATATATTATGGCTAAGGGTTAGATTTTACGAACACTTGTCTTACACACATAATTAGCCATGTGTCTTAGGCATAGGGATGCAAAATTCCACTAATTTGGTGCAAGAGGAACACTTTTAAATTTGAAGTTAAATGGAAGGGGTAGAAAAATGAGCGTTTCTCAACGGAAAACTGGCCATATCTAGGAAACGGTGAAAGATAGGACCAAGGTTGCTAATCACTAAGAGGAAGTCGCACATCGGCTTTCAAATGATATGTAAATCATTGACCTTAAATGTCAGTACTGCAACAAGAACTGTATATGCTATAGCGTTACTTCCCTAGCGCTAGCGAGACGTTCTTGTTTTTTTGTTAGCGTTTATTGCATCTCCGTGTACTGGAGCTGTCGAATTGACGCGTTAACTTAACGCGTTAAAAATAGGCCTTACTCGCGTTAAAAAATAACGCGTGTTAAAAATACGTGGATTTACTAAATTTGCAAAGCAGAAATGCCAATATTCTGTTAAACTGCGGTTGACGATAGAATAATAGGCCTATTTGGATAACTGAAAATTATTGTTCTGTTGCCGTTCCGTATTTACTGTCACGGTCCTGCGACACCGGCACGAGTTCGTTGTGTCGGTCGTCATTCCAGATACTCTGTCGATGTATTGTAGTCCACATAAAACTTAGCAATATAATTATGCATTAATTAACGCGTTAACGCATGCGTTGAAAAAATAGCGCATGCGTTAACGTCATTAAAAAATCAACGCGTCGATAGCACTATTTTGTAGCCTATTCATCAGGTGGACGTGCTGAACCAGTACGGTCAGACCCCGCTCCATCTGGCGGCAGAGTTCGAGCACCTGGATGACGTGAGGATCCTACTGAAGCTGGGTGCCACGCTCAAAGCAGACAAGAACGGCTGTACCCCGCTACACTCGGCTGCTCTGGCCATCACGCCAAACCCGGAGATCGCGCGACTTCTGGTTCACTCAGCTGCCCATCGCGGCGACAATTTCCGCCTGCTGAACCAGCGAAGCTGCCCAGAGTCCGGGAGGAATACCGCCCTTCATGTAGCAGCAGGTAGTTTTTCTTACAATATGTAATAGCCAATCGCTGCAGGCGTCGAGCAATTTCCCCACGTTGAAATTTGGGCTGCTGGAAAATTGTCGGTGAATTTTCTTGTCGGAAAAATGTCGTCAGCATTTTTGGGGAAACCTAGGGGCAACATTACCCCCCACTGGCGTAGCCATAAGGAGGGCACTTGGGGCACGTGCCCCCTAGGAGCCTACTCAGTTACTAAAAATAGTGCCAAAAATTCGTCATTTTCACACCAAAAATTCAAAAATTTTCTTGGAAGGGGGCAGATTTTTTCCCCATGGGGAGGGGACACCCCTTCCCATGCCCCATCCCCCAAGTGCCCCCACTACAACTAAATCCTGGCAACGTCACTGGTACACCCTGTCAGAAATGTGCATTATGCACCTAACTGTTCGTCTGAATTCCGTCAGAAAATCGCAACTTTCTGCCCGCCTACCTCCTAGGTTAACATTGTGTTGTGCCTCAACAGTACGTCGTAGAGGGTCGGCGATGACTCTGTTAGATAGAACGATGGCAAGTTACTACAGGATGTCAATATTAACCATGTGGCCATCTGTAGCGGTTTGGTAGCAATTTTCAACGCATAGTTTCTGACTCCCTCCATTATCTACGTGCGGCAACCAGAATTCAGACAGACGGTACGAACGGCCGGCCAACTCTACCTAGCGACAGCTGGGTTTCTTGTAGATCTACAAACTATATAACTGAATAACATCGGCTGCTGCAGGGAACGTGAACGTGACGGCGGACTTCTTTTTGGAATTACGTGACGCCGATCCGCGTCTGCAGAATTCCGAGCTCGACACGCCGTTCCACGTGGCTGCTAAGTCCAGCAATCCGAACACCATCATTCACCTTCTGACGACCTTCCGACCGACCAACGCCGGCTGGGACGTCGACCGGGTCGACGAGAATCGGGTCGATAAAGCCGCCACTTTACTGAGCACGTGCGCCGTCAATGGCAACGCCGAAGCCGTGGCTTTGCTCATTCGGCACGGCGCCGACGTGTCGCGCGGGGTCCTGCACGACATCATCATCACATCCGTCAAAAACCCGGAAATGACGGAAAAGTTTCTGGCTGTCTACCAGGCTGTGGTGGACAACGTGGTGACCTGGAGGTGCCCACTGGCGTCTTGGCTAAGGGTTCAGGGGGAGGTTATTACGTCCCTTAAATTTTGGGCTGTCAAAAATTTGTCGGAAAATTCTTTCCTTGTCGGAATAATTTTTGTAAAAAATTAAAATTTGGGGCTGAGAACCCCAGTTTTGGGAACATTTGGGGGCAAAGTTAAAATTTTGAGCACCCACGATCTCCCCTGTCTAAAATTTGCAGCTGTCTGTCAAAATTCTGTGGAAAATTTGCAGCAGCGTCTGTCGGAAAAATGCTACTTCATGTCTCGCCCTCTTTTTAAAACCCACGACGCCATCTCAGGTGCCTGCGGGACAACCGGAAATGCTTGATCCGCGGCTCGGCGGACTATCGCGAGATCCTACGAGAAACGATGATCCACCTGACCACGAAACCGTTGGCGGCAGACGGCAAGAACATGATCCAGCGAGCTATTGACCTCGGAGCGGCCGAGATGCTTACCGCCATTCTCAACACCGACGGCGTCTACAGGGTGCGGCAAAACATAACGTCCCATGAAGTTAATTACTATTTTCTCAGCAACCGTGTAGAATTTTAACGCAAAAATTGTGCACGCTTATTAACAATTACTATGTACCTATCAGTGCTGCAGAGCATGTCGTTCTCTATAACTGCGACGAAGTTATTAATTTTTTCTCCAACCAAATCGTCATTTCTTGCGTTCACATGTAGCAGAATGCGTGCCGTACGAAAGGCGCAAGATGATTGCTCTGTATAGAAAAAAAACGCTGTTATTCGAACAACACAGTAAAGAAATTTACAATGGCATGAAAACTCAGACTGCTTATCGCGAGCTTTCACAATAATATAACATTTAATTTCTTAGTGGAGCTTTTAACAGCCAAACGACGTTGTTCCAAATCATCTGGAGTGTTTGTTTGAGATCAGCGACCGTAAAAATAGCAGTAACACTACGATCAGACATTTAAAAAAAACTGCACAGACTTGGTTTATAAACATTACGTCTCTTTGACACTGAAAGCAACAAAATGCACTCGACTGTTTTCAATACATATGTAGGTCTAAGTTTTCGAATCTGTAATATTACGATGTCGTCTCGCCAAAAATTAACAGGGGCCTATGTAACTTTGCAACAGTAAGAGAATAGGCCCTATGAAATGCCGCTTAACCAGTGCATGCGCGTATAAACAGGTAATAAATGCGTTGATTGTATTCTGCGTTAAAAGTTAAAGTGGTTGTACAGAAATAGCAAAATACTTCAAAGGATGTTTTTGCCGCATCGTGTATAATAGTTCGACGAGTTTGGCGTTCGGAGGAACGATCGTCGTCTACGCGTGATGTGCTCATACACATGCTTCGACGTCACCGACTTCGTCAGCACTCAACCACCGGCGGGCGTCGACGCCAGCCGAACGACAAGTGATTGCAATTCCGGCATTTCAAATTCCGGGATCCTGGCCGTTTCAGGCAATCCCGAATTCCGGAATTTTTGAGTTACAAAAATCCGTTAAACTATTACTTTGTCGAGTGCTAGGCTATATAGATTTTAAAATAACAATTTTAGCCGTATCGTGAAAAATTTTGCGCTCAGGAGTTCTTGTTGTGCACTGTAAGTTACATTCTAGCAGTCGATCACAGTCACTCCCTACACTAGCCTATCGGTAGGGGTCTACTATATAACTGTAGTCTAAACGTTAAATAATGACAAATCTGTACGCCTAATCTCGAAAACCTGATCCCGGGATTCTGCGATTACAAATTATTTATTCCCGAATTTCGAGACTGAAAAATAAATCCCGGGATTGCAATTACTAGGAAAGACATTGGTGGAAAACCCGCCCGATGATCCTCCGGACGCCGCGGATCAGGATTTTAAAGTACCTCATCGACCGAAGATCCCGTACCTCCAGGAGCTTCTGCTGCACCGCGATGAGTGGAAGAATAAGAACATTCTCGCCACCCAGCCTCTAAGGAAACTGACCAAGCCGTACTTCGGCCTAGTCCAGCGCTACTACCTATTTGTCGGCCTTATCCAGCTTATCTTCATGATCTTCTTCTCCGTGTTCTACATCCCGGATACTTGCACGCTGGCGCACATGTTCGGTCCGACCAATTCCCGCTGTTACGCCGCGCCGTTGGGTGCAGCTAACGGAAGCGGAGTCACGGCGTCGTCGGTTGCTAGGCAGCGCGAGTCGCCGCGCGTGCTCTGGCTGATCTGGCCGACCGTCGTGCTCTTCGGCGGCTCGACGGAATTCTTCTTCCGGTTCCTGTGGAACACGGCCGTCTATCTGGCGCAGTACGCGCGCAACAACTTCACGCACGACAGCTCGGGGCTGAGGGTGCTTCGTCGTCTGAACTTCGCCGTCTGGCCGACCAAGATGTTGCTCGCCGCCGGGCACAGTTTACCGCTCATAGGCTACTGCGTCTCCGTCTTCATCTGGTTCCACAGGCACGGTTAAATTTAATGGCCGATTCACATCTACGACGTCGACGCGACTCAACCCAACAGTTGAGTTGAGTCGCTTCGACGTCGTAGGTGTGAATTGGCCTTTAGTCCTTTACTATTAAACAGTGGCGTCCTGGCAGAGGGCAGCGAGCAGTTGCCCTCCGCCGCTCCTATAATGTCAGTTTGTCGGAAATTTTTTTTCCAAAAATTTTCTTCCAAATATACAAACTTCTGGAATAAAAATTCTCTATTTTAAGGAATTTAGAATCAAAACTAAACTTTTGATCAGCTATTATCTTTTCCGTTTAAATTTCCAGCATGTCTGCCGCAACTCAAAAATTTGAAACTGCCTCTCGGAAAATTACGAGTTCTTGCGCACGTCTGCACCCCTCAGCGTATTAACGCAGGCGCCACTGCTACTGAAATATATTAATACATCTTTATTCATCGAAAAAGACAAAAGGTTAACACATATAAATAGAAAGTCAATAGCATTAAAATACTATTGAAATAATTTAGATGTAGTTACTGTTTGATTTTTACAGGTTTGGAAGTAGGCCTAGTATTTTAGAAAAGTGCATAGTTGATCGCTTTTAGTTCTATAGGCTAGTATAGTAAGTTTCACAGCAGTCTATGATCACTTCACGTCCGGTTAAGTTAAGTTTTAAATAATTTAATCGTGAATTAAGGTAAATTGGCCATTGACTGGTCAGTGCATACATTAATATTTAAATAATAAGTACCATAACTGATGATTGTCAACTCTGTGACGACAGGCACGGTCACTCGGACGATCGTCAGCTCTATTTGGAAGCACTGTCGATGGTGTTTCTATTCGGCTGGATGTCAAACTTTGTCCTGTTCAGTCGCATCACTGAGCATTTCTACGTTTTTCTTATCGTACTTAACGAGATCGTCGTCCAGGTTGGGCTCGATTTACCAGAAAATTTTTAAAGATGATCTTGAGACATATTTACGAGCTAATTCACAAAATACTTCTTCATCATCATCATAGTCAGTATGGTTTAACGAGCATTTGCAAATAAAACATCAGATGTATCAAGTTTAGGCCTAACAAATGTTATAAGATTCTGTCAATAAATTTAAAAAAAGTTTCTTAAAATGTGCTTCGTGTCTCCGACTGGCGGAGAGTTTCCGAAAGTCGGTTCCAAACATCACGGTCAGCGTACGAGCGTACGACGTTGGCCGAATTTAGTTTTTAGATATATCTTAAGATAAAATCTTATGATTGCGTTCGATGTCTTCAAGACAATTCGTAAGTTGCTTATACATAAATAAAAAATATTTTAGTACATAGGCCTATTAGCCTAACTGTTGTTTTAGGATTATGCTTTTAAGACATAGGTCTAGGCCTATCTTTAGATAAATCTTGCGACAGTGTCTGTGAATGGAGCCGCTGTGCTTAATTCATAGTCATTTTTGTAATTTTTTAAAATACAGAATTTGTAGGCTATCAGACATTAATCTACGATTTGTCACAAAATTGCATAATGTTGTCTTAAGACGTGGCATAAGATTCGTCGTTGTTCTGTGCGTGTACGTGTGGAAACTGATTCAAGATTGTCTTAAGATAGGGGGATTCTGTGAATTGATTGGGCAGGACATCGTGCTCAGCTTTTTCCTGGTCTTCGTCTACACGGTCGTCGGCTTCGCGTTCTCGCTACACGCGCTGCGCATGAAGATCGAGACCTCCAAGGTACGGTGGTACACGGCGGCCTCCTTCCTACAGAAACTCACTCCACTCTTTTCCAGAAACTTATGCGAGTTACGTATTGCACGAGCAACCTCCAAAAAATAGATTATGCGAATAACGAAAAATAGGACGAGAGTAAGGCCTAGTAAGCCGGAGCTTATGGGAAAAAAGCGGGGTGTGTTGCTGGAAATAAAATGGAGCGAGTTTATATAGAAAAGTCGTTTGCATTTTGAAAAGAAAGGGGGAGTGTCTGTTTAGAAAAATACTTGGGTATGTTTTCGGGAAACCAGGGGAGTTGTTTGTGGAAAAAGTGCTGTTTGCGTTTAGAGAAAAAGTTCGGTAAATTCACGAGAAAAAGAAAAGTGAGTTTTTAGCGAGATGGCCGCTACATGTGTACCACTGTGCGAAGGATGTCCTGGTTCGTACGACGGTCTACGATGTGCTCATCTCGGCGCTGGGAATCGGGTCATTCTTCGAGGAGACTCGCGAAGAGCTGCACGAGCGCATGGGACTGTTCCGCATCGTGTTTGCCTTCTACATCTGTTTCACGGCCATCATCCTGCTGAACGTTCTGATCGCCATGATGAACAATCGCTATGAAGACGCCAAGAGACACGCCAAAGGTAACACAGTAGCTCAGAATTAGCTTGCGACGCGTCAGCTCAGGGTCTTAGTACGGCGTTGTCCAGAGTTTGGCATCTTCAAACGGATATATCTCAGCAACCGAGCATCGGATACACTTCGGTGACCGATGACGTCACGTGACCCCAAAACTTCAAACTCGTGACCCCGATATCTTTGAGGCTTCATGTTTCTATAATCGTGCAAAATAGACGCACACATGATGGTGATCAATTGTCATTGATCACAAAATAGGAAATCACATAACGTCGAGTCCACTCCATTGGCCACGTGATCTTCAATTAGTTTTATCAAAACTTGATTTTACCTAACGTCACTTGTCTTGTATTGCTATAAGCGACCCTTGTTGTCAGCAGCGTGTGTGTGGGTGTGACAGGGTGTCTGCGTCTGCTGTTTGTCTGTCTCCAGTCTGTCCGCAAAACTGCAATCGTTAGTAGGGGCCTAGGCTAGTCGCAATCCACGTCGCCTACCGGCTTGTTTATTAATGTGTGGCAGACACACATTTTAGCAGTGTTAGAAGCACTACAACAAATGACCAAAAGTATTTTAAAACAATAATTTTTGAGCCAAAAATGTAAAATCAAAAGACGTCTACGAAACGATTGTTTACGGAGATAGTGTTACACACACGTTAGACAAGATCGTGCCAACGTGCACGTAGACTATCAGAACGCTGAGCGCAGGAGGTCAACTACAGTTCATGTAGTCAGTGGTTAGATTTTTTGGCCGATCGTTAAGGTCGAGTTTTTGGTACGATGTGTCGTCTGTCTGTCGTCGTCAGTCTGTAACGCATGTATTGTGGCTAAACGGTAGCACGACTATTTAGCCCGCTGTCTCAGCTCTTCGAGTGCAAAATTTCTGCGATCAAGTGCAAGGCGAACACTCTCAAATTTGAGATGGGGACGGGGGGGTTAGGAAAAATGTGCGTTTTTTAACGGCGGGCCCCAAACGTCGAGGGTCCCGGGTTCACTACCCACCGTTATTCCCTTCTCGACTTGGACTGTATTTTGTTGAATAAGTGTTCTGCAGGTGTCTGGAGGTTCGAGATTATACGAACGGCGCTTATCCTGGAGTACTTTAACGTGCTTAAGTATCTACCGGCCACCAAGCACTTGCCGATCACCAATCTCTTCTACTGCTCCGCATACAAAGATGTTTACGAGGATGCGAAAAGACCCGGAAGAACTTTCATAGACGTCAGACTCAAAGTGGAGAACGACGACTAAACGTTGTGTAGCAGTTTCGAGCAATTTCGAAATCTGACTGAATGAATTGCTTTTTTTTCTTTTATCGAATAGGTCTAGATCAATCTGTCTGCATAAGTTTTTAAATCGCTCCATCAAACGCTTGGAATTAAGGCGGCGTTTGCCTGACATCGAGCGCATTAACAAGAAAACTGAGCTAATGCTCATGAGACGCGCGACAGCCTATTGCAGTTCCTGTTCTCAGGTTGTTTTTACCACAGCCGGAAATTGCAAAAAAACAATCAAACTCTTAGGATATTTTGGGTGTTCAAGATCATTCAAGGTCATCGATACTGATACCACTAAAAGCTCGTCAACAGTGCTTGTTATGATCAACAATTATAATCTGTGCCTATCTGCAACCGTTTTCACGCCAGACAAGTCAATAGCGGTGAAATAACGTCTTTTCAGGGGGTAATCCACTATGACACCCTCGTTCGTTCGACAGAGACAACATTTTGTTACCAGAAACTAGAGGACCTACGTTATCATAATAGTGAAAAGCCGGAGTCTCTATCTGAACTGGGCATGATTTGGTGCCGGGTTATGAAAGACCGACAGACACTCAGTCTAAAATACAGACACAGACAGTCGGACGTGCGGACAGAATTACGATATCTAATATGCACTGTAGCATGATAAGTTTCGCGCGTGATAAGTTTCTTTTGTTTTAGTGTAATATTGCAACTTAATATGTTTTACGTAGGAGAATGTTTGCGTTGAATTGATAATGTATGTGTTAGTGATTAATTTTGTAGCAGAAACCTGTCACCCAGACTCAGGTTCAAAATTCCTTACCCGTTTGCAAAACTCAAATCCGACTCTGCTGTACCCCCAATAAATGTCGCCGCCTATGGTTAAAGGTCTGCTTTTATTTTAACCTAATATTGCCTACTGTTAACTAATACAAAATGTTGATTATTTTTGCGATAAAAAGGGTGCATGTGGCAAAAAATAGCCCGCTAAAGTTTTTCGTTATTTTCTCAGCAACCGTTCAGAATTTTAATTTAAAATTTTACACGTTTATTGAATGAATCGTTTGACTTCTAACTGCCAAGCAAAATTTGATTTTGTTAAAAAACAACGAAGTTGATGATTTTTTAACATAATGGCCTACCGATTTTTCAGTATTAAAAATGTTAAAGCTAAAACTGCTATTTAATTTTCAGAAACAGGTTACCAAGTTACTGCCGATGACGTCACAGTGACGTTTCGATAAACAGTAACTTATTTTGTTTATAAATTATCACTAAATTATCGTTCTTTTAAAGCAATTTCCGGCCGCCCACCAAATTTTATGCACTAGGCCTATATTGGAT
>Ga0209454_1002804_pt1 | contig 12097 bp, 4 predicted proteins | sample WorMetHERISLAND1_2_FD_187400 | JGI IMG/M metagenome (GOLD analysis project Ga0209454, IMG submission 187400) | Marine gutless worms symbiont microbial communities from Max Planck institute for Marine Microbiology, Germany - Olavius geniculatus... | ecosystem: Host-associated > Annelida >...
GCCTAATGGTTTTCTTTTGATGCCAAAACATTGCATACTCTCTAAAATTGTCATAACTAAAACCTCTGTAACTTGGCAGAAACGTCGACGGAATAGGTCTGGAAAAGTGAGTTTAAGGTCCATGAAAAGTCCTTGAAAAGTCCTTGAATTTTTTTCTTTCCAAACTGTGGCCACCCTGTCCAAAACTGAGCGACCAACTAACCAAATGGCTGGAAGCCAGCTGCTGTCGAAGGGAGCTGCTATCATTTTTGGCACCAAACAGCAGGTGAGCGCCGAGCGTGCATGTCATGCAGTGTCATGGTATTGCTGATAAGAAACACCTGGAAACACTGAATCCAGCTGGCTGGCTTTATATAACAAAGCAAGTTAAGATGACAATTCTACTATTATTTAGGAATGACGTGAACGTTCTTCTTATGGTGCAAAGGGGAAAACTTTATAACATTATGTAGCAACTAATTTCACATCCATCATTTGGTTATTGTATGTAGACTACAAGACATGAAGTTAGCAATCTAGCTCTTTTGGGGCCGATTTCCTGGAAGTGGGTGAAAAATTGAACATTTAAATCAGCTTACTCCCTGATAATATGACAAATAAAACATGGCGATCTAGCCCATTGTTTCTGAAAATTGCTTGACACTAATTTGCCCCCCATAAAAATGGTAAAATTTGTTTGAATGCTCTCCCTCATTGCCCATTAAGTTTGAGGGGCTGAAATTTTGCTGAAACATGCCCCCTTTTGGGCCCACTATGGAAAAAAATTTAGGACCACAGTTCTTTAAAACTGGAGATATGGGAGTTCAAAGACGTTTTCTTCTCCATCTCTAGATGTATTTGTCCAAAATTTTGCCTGTAGCTAACTTTCAGTGGCAAACACGGAGAATTAGGTGCACAGATGGTCCATAGTTTCTTTGGCTAGGAATAACAAGAAATCTGAGCTAATGCTCGTTAGATGCATGAGAGCTTATAGCCATTCCTGTTTGCAGGTAATCTTGGTCTGTTTCCGTCCATTTTGTTGCAATTCACTCTTTTGCAGCCAAAAATCACCAAAAAATCACTAAAAATCCTTATTTTTAGGGTTCAAGGTCAATCAAGGTCATCAATGTTGACAATCCTAAGAAGCTTGTCGCCAGTGCTTGTTATGTTAAGCGGCATGTCTGTGCCTATGTGCAATCATTGTCACGCTAGACAAGCCAGCAGTGGATAAATAACCACTTTTTAGAGGGGTACCCCTTTTGACACTCGTGTGCGCAGGCCTCCTTGAACCTAGAGGGTCCGGACTTCTATTGCTAAAATCTGCATTCAGTGCTGAAAATCTCATACGCAGGTTTTTTTGGTCTACCTCCAGCCATTTTGGCACAGTTCAGTTTTAAAATGCGTGTTGCAGGCCGAAATCGCGAAAAATTCACTAAAACCCCCTACTTTGTTGGTTCAAGGTCATTCGAGGTCATTGATGTTGACATTCCTAAGAAGCTCGTCGCCAGTGCTTGTTATGATAAGCAGCATGTCTATGCCCATCTGCAACCATTTTCACGTTAGACAAGCCAATAGTGATAGAATAACACTTTTTAAGGGGGTTCCCCTGTTTCTCCCTCTCGTTCGTGGGGACCCCCTTCACCCAGTGGCATGAAATTTTGTCACGAAATACTAGAGCCTCTGGGCTATGATATAGTGAAAACCCAAAGTTTCTATTTCATCTGGTCTTGGAATGGTACCGGGACGTGACAGACAGACACCAAGACAGAATTACCATAGCTAATAAAGGTTAAAAGGTTAAAGGTGGTGATATAGCCCTTAATGGGACGCCCATCTCAGAGCTACGGAGCGTCACCTGCCGTATGGGATCACACAGTTTGACCTGCTACCCGACACATGTGAACACGCCCCACTTTAACCCCAGCCAGATAAGCTGGTACTCGATTTACCTACCCCAGCATGATGGAAGGCTGAGTTGACCTAGGCGGCTGGTTACATACCAAGATGGTTTACCTGCCCACAGGCAGTCACCCATTGCAGTACTAACCGGGCCTAGCATACAGTAACTTTGTTGATCAGATCAAATGTGTTACCACTACACCACTCCACCAACCCAATACGTACTATGCTAGCTTTCGCACGTTAAAATGTGGGTTGAGTCATTGCTGGGTCTAAGCCTTTGTCTTTTCCATAAGGCAGAGTCAATCTATCGCTCCTCCACCATAGTGACAGAAATAAATAACTTTGATCGGTTTCATTTCTAAGTTTGGAGCTGTTGGGAAATGCATATGATGCAGCACCAGTTGATGTATTGTTGCTGTCAGTTTTATTTTTGGCTGGCCTCACTTACTGTCTTGCTTGGGCACAGGATTCTGTCTCTGTTGTTTGTCTGTAATGCCTGTATTGTGGCTAAATGGCACATTCTGCCGGAAAATTGCTTGTACTTGTAAATACGGTTGCTAGACAGCAAGTACCAAGTTAGTTTATTTACCAAGTTAGTTTGTGCATATTGTGCAGGTTCAGTTGAGGTGAAGACAGAACCTGACATTGATGATGAGTGGCCACATGTTGAGAAGCCAAGGCCGCATGTGTGTTCAGTGTGTGACAAACGGTATAAAACGAAACAACGTTTGAATGATCACAAAGAAGTGCATACTGGGGAAAAGTTGTATTCATGTACCCAGTGTGAGAAATGTTTTGCCACTCGCCATTACTTGAAGCGACATATGATTGTTCACAGCAGTAAATACAAGTGCACTGAATGTAACAGAGACTTAACAAGGCACAGGCAAAGACATTCTGGAGAGAAACCATTTGAATGTACTGTTTGTAGCAAACGGTTTGTGACATCGTTCGAGCTTGTTCTTCACAGCAGATGTCACAGTGGAGAGAAGCCATACAAATGTCTTGAGTGTGACCAGGCATTCAGTGTGTATAGCAGTCTTTACAGTCACATGAGAGTCCACAGTGGAGACAAACCATACAAGTGTTCACAGTGTGACAGAAGTTTCAGCCAGTCCAGCCACTTGCAGAAACATAAACATCATGCCCACAGCAACAGGACACCTTATGACTGTCGTTACTGTGGGAAGCGGTTTAAAGGTAGCCAAGGTCTGAAGTATCATGTTTATACTCACACTGGTGCAAAGCCGTACTCATGTACTCACTGTGAGGACCATTTTGCATATCACTACCAACTCAAGGCACATCTGCTGAAGTCACACAATGAAGGAACTTGGTTTGCATGTCACATTTGTCAGAATAAATTCAGCCAGAGTGGTAACCTTAAGGAACATGTAGTTCGTCATGAAGGTGTGAAGCCGTATGTGTGCAGTGAATGTCCAATGTGTTTCATTACAGCAGCTGGACTGAACCGTCATCAGCAGAAACACTCAGCTTACAAGCAGTTTTGTTGTGGATCATGTGGTAAATATTACAAATACAAATATACTGTTGTGAGTCACTTCAACAGATGTTCCGTTAAACTGGGATTTGTCAGCATGTTTGATGATGTCTAAACCATTCTGACAAGAGACAGACAGAAGATGTCAACACAAAATAGAATGTATACAAGCTGATGTCCACTTAGTTTGAACACGGAGATACTTTGAATTTCTGTTTTTATCACTTATCTTTTTTTCTCATTGTGCAATATTTTTGCATGGCTTACCGCTGTAATACGTCGGCATGTGCACTGAATGGTAATTACCCGTAAGCACAAATTAACATAAAAACAGATCTACCGAAGGGTGGCAACACCTCTTCCTGGAAATGTTTTGATTAATCTTTTTGCCTGAAAATGATGTAAGATAGAATAGCATGATGTTGCCAAATAATGATGGGTGTAAAAATTTTGAGTTTCTTCTATTGTTTTGACAGTTTGTGATTAATTGCAGTTGGTTCACCAGCACCAGCACTAGCAGTATAACTGTAAACTGGTGTGTGTATAGTTCTAAGGCGTAAAAAAATTCCTGTGTTTCTGGCTTCATTTCTCCCTGTACCCAAAAAACATCTATTCCTAAAATTGTTACTGAGCCAGCAAAAATATTGGTGCAGTTTTTGGTTTCCTAAGCTTTCAGAGTTTTACTGGAACTATTCGGAATTGGTACTATTCGGAATGTCTGTTTTTGTGACTTCTTGTAATGTTACCAAACATGTCATGGAAAAAAAAATTTATTTCCAGTGGCCCTCATTTTTGTTGTTTCTCAGACTGCGAGCAGAAGCACCGGAATTTTTAAAGGCCTGATGCTGCCGTTGTTTTTCTTAATTTTTATGCGCGAAAGCAGCTGCTTTCAGTGCGTCTTAGCCGTCGCAATTCTGTCTGTCCGTCCATGTGTCTGTCACACGGGTGGATCAGTCAAAAACGGTCCAAGCTAGAATTACCAAATTTTCACCATCGGCTGCCTGGAAGACTCTAGTTTCAGGAACCGTAAAGCTTTTTCATAAATTCGAAGGGGGTCACCCCGAATGATGGCGCTAAATGAGAGGGGGTGGGCAAAATTTGCGATTTTTGGCAAATAAGTCGCTGTATCCTAGTAACGGTGCGAGATAGTGCTTAGGTTACTATTAATTACTAATAGGAAGTCGTACACTGGCTCTCGATTGCCACCAATTTCAATGACCTTGGATAACCTTGAACGCTTAAATAAGGCTTTATATGGATTTTTTGGCGATTTTGGGCTGCGAGACACTTTTCAAGAGCGAATTGCACCGAAACCAATAGAGATAGATAGACAAGCAGCGTATGGAATTTTAAGCACTGAACGTAGTTTTCGACGGTCTAAGTCTCGATTTTCTAGATTCAAGGAAACCTGCGCACAAGGGCATCAAAGAGCGGTACCTCCGTAAAAGTTGTTATTTTACTGTTTTTGGCCAGTCTTTCGTGAAAACAGCTGGAGATAGACTGACAGTTTGCAAACAGGAACTGCTATAGGCTTTCGCGCGTCTCGTGAGCCTTAGCTCAAATTTCTTGTTATTTCTCAGTCGTTCTCTGACGATGCTGACTTTCAGATGGAACTGTTTATCGCTGTATTTTCTACAATCTCTGTACTCGAGCTCTGTGGTGTTTCATTCTGAAGGTCCAGTCACTCCAGTGGCATCTTGGTGGGGGAAGAATCCTTCCCTCGGAAATTCTAGCGTGTCAAAAAATTTTCTTGTCGTTGAATTTTTATCCAAAACTGTGCAATTTGGGACCGAAAATCCCCAGTTTTGGGGGAATTGAGGGACAGAATCGAAATTTTGATTACCCATAATCTTCTGTGTTGAAAATTTGAGATATCTGTCAGGAAATAGTAACTGTTGTGTCCCTTAACTTTTGTAAGTCACTACATTGCTGTTAAGGTTTTTGTTTTGACATAGATCTGGTAATCTTACTCAAGGGTATTTGTCAAATATTCAAATAAAGACCAGGGGCATTTAATACAAGTTTTACAGTATTGAGTTTGTGTAACTGATGAGTGGTTATTTTACGCTGTTTTTGCTGGTTACATTAATGGGTTTATCATAGACACAGATTTTTTGTTCATCATTCATTCAGTTACATTGATTGGGTGACATTACATCTAACTCAGACTTTTGCTGAGCCATTTCGCTGAGTAAAATCTGTACTCAGACCAAACTTCAATTAAACTTCAAAGTATGTACTTAGACCAAACCATGGGCCTACTTATTAACTTAGACTTTCACTGAGCAAAAAGTTAATTCAGACTCAAACTTCAGTTTGCATTCAGCAAAGTCACTTTGCCTAAATTAGGCCTATGTATTTAGACCATACTTGAGATTAGTAAATTGGCTCAGAAAAAGGCTAAGTCAAACAAGTACACACTTTGTCATCCAAGTTACACCCTATACAGACTCTATAAAATATAGGACTGTTCTAGCCTTAGCATTGCATTATTAACGAGATATAAAATATTCAGTCCACTGTTATTGCACAGTAATTATGCACAATGTGATAATACAATATAAGCATATCTGCAATTCGGCGTACAAAAAAAGATAAACGTTACACATAACTGTTAATCAAATATCTGCATCAGAGAGACAAAGCACAAGGCAGAACTGGTAACAATTGCAGTCACAATAATTAGTTAAAGTCACAAACTAACGAAACAGTATATTTGTAAGCAGTAGCTGCTTCGAGTATGCTAGACATAGGCCACAAAGTCTGCATAATGACAAGTATCAGTCACGACTGTCTGTGTGTGGCACACAACGATCCACGTGTGGATCTGCCACTGATTTTAACTTAAGTTCTAGTAAATTCAAACAGTCTGGGTGTTCTTCAACACATGGACTTGAGCAGGCTGAACTTAGGCATGTTCGAGGTATTCGGCTGAACAGAGTTAGGGGGCGACATTTTGGACCTTGAAATTCGATATAAATTAACTTGGCTAATTTGAATGACACTGTCTTTCATTCTGCCACTCATTGCAATGCTGAGCTGCTGACCAACAAACCAGAAAATGATGCAACCAGATACGTTTTGCGAGCCTACAATGCAGCAGAATAAGCCCCAGAGCCCACTAAAAAAGCTTACAGCACTCCCCCAAAACCCATAGCAAGTTTTCAGGGGGCCGCTTCACTTAGAGGATGGTCAGGAGACGGGATAAAGGGAAAGAGAGGAAAAAGGGAGAAAAGAGAAAGTAACAGGGAGGAAGGGAAATTGAAGTTTACTCTGATGTGCAGTTGAAACAGGACCGCTGGTTGGCTAAGGCTGGCCTTGGGCTCAAGTATTTTGCGGGGTGTACCAACAAACATTTCCCTGAGTGCAAACTACTGAACCATCACAAACGGTGAGTTTGTGGCAATAGCAGTGTCACTAAATGATTAAAAAAATCTGTACCTATCATTAAAAAATATCAGTGTAATATTACAATACACTTTGTACTACAGGCTGTGACAAAAATAATTGGGAATCAAATCAATCATGATCATCATCAAAAAATAAACATGCCTTATCACATAAATCATGAGTACAGTCAAGAGTCAGAAACATGGCACCAAACTTTTGAACGACGAATTTGCAGCTGGTTTTACTGACTTAGTATCACGTCATCTGAAACGATCATATTTTCTTCATTTCATCTGCACTTAGTTTGCTATGGCCGTGCTTCAGTCAATGTAGTTTTTGAAATTTATTTTTCATGTGATAATGTAGCAACATGCTCGTGTTGTGGTGAGATTTGTAATGACATTTCTATTGCAAACTGTCTGTCAGAGTGTGAAGGTGAAAGATTTTCAAAACTTGATTATATTTAGCAAGATATAGACAAAAGTTGGGTGACATGTTTTCGTTGACTCGTGATCACCGTATATGCATAGGCAATCATCACAACGTTACGTTGCCACAGGCGAACATTAACAATAAGAATATGAGCAATAGCAGCAGTAATAATAACAAACACGAACTATGCGAGTCAAGATTTGCTGCCCTGTGATTTTCACATCTATGATATCCACGCTCAAGATACCATTTAACAACACTATCCATATCATTCTGAACTGAAGGACGATAGCCCAGCTCCATCCTTGCCTTGCTGATATTGAAGTAATGAGTTACACCGGTCTTGTACACCTAACAAACCACAGCAAACCAGCAATTACGGTACATGACACACATGAGTTCATTAAACACACTTGCAGCTAAAAGCTGAACTGCTGAATAGAAATACTGCTACAGCGATTATAAGTTACTTTTTTCAGTCGCAACATGTAATGACAGTAAAAAGCTGGTGTTGTCTTGAGCACAGTGACATCACATTGTAAGTGGGTTCAGAAAAAAACACCCATTCATATTTTCCTCTACATCTCCCTGGAAAATGCTAAAACTTAAACAAAATTTTCAGGAAATATTTGTAAAGAATTGGGTATTCCATCGACGTCAAAATTAAATATCCATTCTATACAAAAGTTAACCTTAAGTGATTTCAAGCATAGATGCAAAAAAACGTTTTTTAACGTTTTTTATTTTGCTCAACGTTTTTTATTTTAAAAAAACGTGCATTGAAAATCCCATCAAAAGCTTTGTGAAGCACTTTTGGGACCACACAAACGAATTAATAAGTCATAGTGATGTAGTTTACTGAGTTAGTCCAAATACACTAAATAAAATGTTTTTAACTAGTATATTTAGTTAGTTTAATGCTATAGTCTTATGACCACACAGCTGAATTGAAATTAAATGAAGTTCTCTCTATCTAAACTATAATTCCAGGTATACTGCACTTACAGCATTAGGCATCAGGCAAAAAACTGAACACATTATGGCCAATGTTTTTTATTCAACGTTTTTAAACGTTTTTTATTCTTGTCACGTTTTTTAACGTTTTTTTAAAAATTTTTCCTGGAACGTTTTTTACATCTATGATTTCAAGAGTGAGTTTGTGGGTGCAATGGTGGGGGATTGCATCCACAACAGTCACTGACTGCATTGCATATGAGAAACTGGGTACTCGTATATTTGTACAAATTTTTGTTGCCTATTGTTACGCATTAAAGAAAACTTTACATACTGACTCTTTTCCAACCTGGTGACCTATCTGCCAGCTTGTATAAAAACCGATTCAGTTTCAGAGCATACACCCACGAAAAAACTACAATATTCGGCATGCGTAAGCTTCTTGCCAACAAGTTATTTAACGAAAAAACACAAAATCCATCATATTAAAATCGTTTACCTCTGCCCTTGTAAGTAAGGGTTGAAAATTCCATAGTCTTCCAATCAGCAAATGAATCATTTCGATAATGAAAGCTACAAGCAACAACACAGCAGAGTACACTACAAACTGTTCATGCTTACCCAAGCCATGAAGCAACAACTGTTAGCAACCTTCAAACAATTAGGGATGTTGGTTATATGCGAATATGCAATCGCACATTTTGCCAAACCAGCATATCGCATATTGTTCTGCATATAATGGCATTTTCAGAATTGCATATGCGAAAATTATGCCGCATATGCAAAAATTCGCATATATGCCGCATATTTCCGCATATGCGATCGCATTTTTCAGCATTTTCCTTATCAAACATTGTTTTAAGACTGCTAAATATTTTTGCGGCAAACGATTACCGGTATTTGCAATTAGACGTTGAATAAGAAGTCAGAAATGTCAAAACTGTGCAGAAAAGGCCTATTAATGATCATGATTATGATTCTCGGTCACTCGAATTTGCATATGTCGGAAATATGTGGAAAATATGCGGCTTATGCGCCACAATTTCGCCAAATTACGCATATTTTGCCTCCAGAATTTCCGCATATTTAAAAAAAAATTCTCTGCTATAAACCAACATCCCTAAACAATGGCACATTCAGAGCTTCAAGTCAACCGTAGGACACCTTTCATGCTTTGTCTTAACCAGTGCTTAAAAGCAGTGGCCCTATGCAAGTCACCTGTACAAACTTAGGCCAAAAAATGTCTTCGCTTCTGGTTGCTGTGCATCCCCAAAAAACTTTGTCCCTAAAATTTTTATTGGACCATCCAAAATATTTTTTGCACTTTTTAGTTTGCTGAAAAGTCTTACTAAAAAACTGTTTGCATCTAGTCCATTATGCTGTGGTATCTTTACCTTAGTTCTCACAAGTACTGTTTAATGTGTCAACTTGTTTTTATGAATTGTTGTGCAATATTACACAAAATGTCATGATGTAAAAACAAAAATTGAAATTTAAAAAAATTTTATGACCCTATCCCTACTGTTTTGTCAGCAGCAACCGGAAACAGAAGAATATTTTAGGCCTAAGCATAAACACATGTAATTATGTCATGCTATTTTCATGTGCTCTGACTTCACGAGTTGCATTTTCATATCAGTCTAAGTCAGTGCCCTGCGGTGTGTTGTTCAATGCTGCTACGAGTTTATCAACCGCAAAGCAACAAAACCAAGCAGTTAGAGAAGAAGTGTTGACAAAGACGTACCGATAAAATAAACAACACGAAGTGGAATACGCAAGCGAGGAAACTTGTAGCCAAGACCTTCAACCTAAACACAAAAAACACTTGCATAGGCAAGAACCTCTAAGAGCCATGTTTTTAGCAGTGGCCTTGAAATGCACATGTAGTTCAGCACATGTTTCACCACAGTAAAACAACACGTACAGCCAGTAGACATGTTTTCTCGGCTCTTAATGCGTCCAAAATGCATTTGCATCAGGGTTCCACACTAAACCCCACTGTGGAGCTGACAGCACACCACAAAACACTCCGCAAACCTCTAGCTGGTTTTGAGACGGCTCACTGCCCCATAATCAAAAATTCTTCCACCAATTATTGCCTTTGGCCTCAAATTTTGGCCCACGAGTGCACCCCAACACAAATTCCTCGCCATGCCACTGCATCACGAGTAATTTGAGCAAAGCTCATAAAACGTGCAACAGCCTTAGGAGTTCATGTTCGCAGGTTGTCCATGTCTATTTCTAGCCATGTCGGTGCAATTCACTCTTGAAATGTGCATCACAGTTGAAAATTGCTAAAAACACCAAAACCTCCTATTTTTAGAGTTTTAAAATCATTCAAGGTCATCGATGTTGGCACCATTAAAAAGCAAGTCACTAGTGCTTGTTATGATAAGCAGTATGTCTGTGTCTATCTCCAACTGTTTTTATGCTAAACAAGTGAATAAAGGTAAAATAGCCAGTTTTTAGGGCAACAGCCGTCTTTGTCTCGCACCTCCGCAGGCCTCCTTTTTGGGGTTCAAGGTCATGTGAGGTCATCGATATTGATAAATCTAAAAAGCCCGTCATTAGTGCTTGTTATGATATGCGGCATGTCTGTACCTATCTGCAACCGTTTTCACACTATACGAGCCAATAGTGGCAAAATAACTTTTTTAGGGGTACCCCTCTTTGACGCCCTCGTTTGAGGGAAAAACCATCATGCAGGAGCACGAAATTTTGTCGCAATAAACTAAAGTCTTTGGGGCAACCCAAAGTGAAGATTTCGTAATCCTAGCTTGCACAGTTTTGATACAGATCACGAGTGTGATTGACATACAGTTGGACAGACAGGCAGATGGATGCCCATGCCATAGCTAAGACGCACGAAGCATTCTGCTGTCACGCGTAAAATCTACTACCCGCTATCAAACAATCATGCAGCTATGATATTTATTAACATGTGACCACAACAACTCGTGTACAGACAGAGCAGCAATAGCAAACACTTTGAAAACCGAACGTTCCTGGCAGAACTAATTACTGGCTACGATAACCTCTTTGTACATGTTCACCATATAATCACAGACTATCACATCTGTAACGTTTAATATTTTACTACCAGCACACGACAAGTAGATTTCTAGTGTTCACTCTTTTGTTCTAAAGGTAAGGAATTAAAACCAAATAGTGATGCTACATGCAAACAGGGCTAAAATAAGCAAATTACACTGCATATAAAAACTGCTTCAACGACAATGTACAGCGTTCCAAATGGTTAAAATAAACACCAATTAATCACTAATGCAAAAGAATGATTATGAAATTACACAAAACTTACAAGTCCCAATACACATAACTGAATACACAAATGCTAGCATAAAATGTATTATCAGTGAAATCATACCAGAGGCTTGAAAAAGAGGAAGCTATTCACGGGCGAGCCATCGGACACAAAATAAGCCTTGCCAGCCTACAAATACAACCAATATAACATCCTATAATTCATGCACCGATTCGCTAGCGATCAAACATATTACACATAATGTAAGCTGCTTGACTTAGCAGACTGCAGAGAACTACCATAGTGATGCTAGCACACATGATTGTGAATTGTCATTCTAGACTTGAAGTATTGAGTGTAGTGTGTTTTCTGCCTTAGAATAGGCCTATACCTGCTACCAGCAAACAATGCTGTTATGTTTAGCCTGAGCTATAATTGATGAGTAATTTTGCAGTTAAGTGGCAAATCATATTTACGAGCATAATCTGGCCTTCAGACTGCAAAAACTGAAAAAAAACTAAACTGAAAATCACGTGTTTTTGCAAACCAAAAACCAAACTAAAAACAGCAGTTTTTTTGCAAAACCACACCGTAAACTGAACTGAAGTCATAATCTGCAAACCCCACGCCCAACAATATTGCTATCACGGTTCACTTCTTGATGCATTCAGTCATCA
>Ga0209454_1002805_pt1 | contig 12094 bp, 9 predicted proteins | sample WorMetHERISLAND1_2_FD_187400 | JGI IMG/M metagenome (GOLD analysis project Ga0209454, IMG submission 187400) | Marine gutless worms symbiont microbial communities from Max Planck institute for Marine Microbiology, Germany - Olavius geniculatus... | ecosystem: Host-associated > Annelida >...
ATTCTTTAATATGTTGTGTTTCTTGTAGAAGGCCAAATTCACAATATGGACATAGGATCCGTAGTTAGGCCCTGCTGAACACAGTAAGGCTACTGTCACTGTTGATATTTTCTGGTGCCGTCAATCTCATTACAAGTCATTCCAAGTCGGCGCGATATAATTTTGCTCCCAGCAGTTCCTTTTCCATCCTCACGAAACTCATCTGATGAGACACTTCTGTATATTGGTGAACTTGTGGCTGAATAGGTGTGTCGATCTGTGCACGTGAATACTGGCTGCCGCTGAGATGCTGCCTTAGATCTAGGCTACTTCCTAGCTGGTGGCACTTATGCAACATTTTCATCAGAATGTCCAGCAACATCACTTGCTTCTCTCTGTGATTTATCGTGGCTGTCAAATAGAACTGCATCATAATCACTGTCATCAGCTGATTCAGCGCTGTCAGGGTCACTGAAGATTGCAGCCAACAGCCTTTAGACGTCCACCCACAGAACCCGTTTTACTGCTACTAGTAGCCTACTAAGTACTGCTGATGGCGTCTACAGCAAAAGACGAGAATATAAAAAGTCACAAAATGAATTTTAAAAAATGAAAAGCTGAAAACTCCATATGCACGCTTTTACAACACGGTGATATTTGGCTTGGTGCCTGGGTGTGACGGCTGCAGCAGCTGGGCGACGACATCGCCGATTGACTGCGGACATCACCTTGCTGCCTTGTCTAGCCCTGCCACAGACCCAGGCTAGCATTTCTCATACACCTCTGGCTAGTTCACTAGAGGGCAGCAGCAATGTGTCTGTGTGTGAAACCGACTATAGACGGCACCGGCGGTCAACACCTGTCGATGTACGACCGTGACCAACTATAGTCATTTCCGGCGGCCTGCTAAAATGCAGTGGGAACCGAAAGGGTTTGGTTCCAGTGGTATAAGGGTTAATAATGAAATTGAGCTAAAATTGTACAGTAACAGTGAAATGGGACTGCAGCTGAAAGTAATTTGTTACATAATTCTTCATCCTTTTGTCTTGATAAGTGTTCTGATGTCTTTGCTTGTAGATCCGTTAAGCTGCTGGTCAGCCGATGAATGTGCCAATTTTGTTAGTGGACTACGCCAATACGGAAAAGATTTTTATCTAATACATCAGAACAAGGTAGTTTATGTGCGATGTACAATTGTACATTTACATTTATCTACCTACCATACAGTATTTATAAAATAGCGTTTAGTTAGAAAAAAACCGAACAGTTTAGATTGCATGTGCTATCTAGATACAAATATCTAAATGTGAATTTGTTGCCTGATAACTGATTTGAAGCTTTTTTGCATGTATATGTTGTGTACATTGTACAATAGTCGCTGCATATGTTGTAGGTTCGGACGCGGTCAGTTTCCGAAATTGTTCAGTTTTATTATCTGTGGAAGCGAACGGACCAGTACGCAGCATATAACTTCAAGATGTCTGCTGAACGTCGGCGGTTCTCGTACTCTTCATAGTAAGTATTGTCCAATGTCAAGTTTTAGTTGTGTTTCTGATGTCATAGATATCATGATATTACTATAATGTTGCTGTTTTTGTGTATTAATTGATAGTGGATATCTATTGTAATAATAGTAATTGGTGACTGGCTTTTTATGGTAAGAGTTTATGGCTTAATGTAGCAATTAACACAGGTCTCTATGAGTTTAGTTAAACTAGAAATTTGGGGCAGAGCCCAACGTGGGTCCACCTGGTGCCGTAAGTGATTGGGGGGAACATTTATGAGGTTGAAATTCTTCTGGTAGCAAAGTCACATGGCCCGAACTCAAATGCATTAGCATACGCAGAACGTGCATTGTCGACTTAAGGTGGGTCAACATTTATGCTTATTACTTTTTTGTTAGTAGATGAAAGGTCACCGAATTTTTTGCTGAACCTCCTAGTGATTGCTGTCGATCAAGTTTGTTTCCAGTTTTCGATATCTTTACTGGTTCTTGAGTTGTTCGCAGTCAAAGTCAAAAGTTTTTTTAAGTCACGCCAAATTTTGGATGTTTTTGCCCTTCTAAATTTTAAGGGGCAGTGTCTTACAAAAATTGTACATAAGTGATAATGCCCACCTTATGACACGTAATGTGACAAAGTTTTGTAGGGTCCCATAGTTATAGGTGCGAATATGCTGAATTTTGAGCTAGTTTTTTACCCCCTCTTAGAAAAATTTGTAAGGGGGACCCCATCTCCGATGAGTAGCGTGCTGGTAAGACATGGTTATTTTTTAGCGTATGTAAAATATTTGGGTTACAGCACCGCCCATTGACCAAAATATGGTTTTCTGAAAAGTCTGTTTTGATGCGTATAATTTGACCTTTAGATCTCCAAGGTTAATGGATAACGGATGCTCACCATACTTTTTCTCCGAATGTAGTTGGAATCTTGGTAGATCACATATTTTTTCCAATTTTGAATATCTTCATTCGTTCCAGAGATATTTGCCACCTTAGTTTGAAGTCGTCCAAAATTGCGCAAAATTTTGCATGTCTTTGGCGCGTAAAATTTTTGTTGAGGCGGCCCTCTGAAATTTTGGACCAGGATTATAAAATTGAATGCATTTCTGATCAGTTGATCAGTGATCACGGTGCAAAATTTCGCAGCGATCGGCTAACGGAACTTGGATATCTCGTGGTGTAAAAAGTAATAATAACCACTAGCAGATATAAGTCCGCTCCAAAAGCTATCGTTTCTGGGTAGATTAATAATGCCAGGCCTGGTTAGTACTTGGATGGGTTACCATTAGTGTATAGGTAAACTATCTCACCACCTTACTAGCCACCACAGTCTATTCTGCCTAGCGATCTTGTTGAGTGTAGGTGCAGTGAGTACCATCAAAACTGGGACATAAACATTACATGATGAATTGGTGTCTGGCTGATGGCCAGGAAAAAAAGCACCTTGGGAAAGCACTATGTATGTTGGCTACATTGGCTTCGACCAATTGGCGGGCAGTAGGCTGGTACCGGTACCTGGTTACTGTAGTACAGTACGGTCATACTGCGCTGGCATAAATAGGGCAGTTGAAGCAGGTCTGTCGAGAACTGCTGTGTGTCCGAATGGACAGCGTGACTGCCTACTGTTTGAAAGGTCCCGGGTTCGACTTCTCGTGCATGCAGACTTTTTTGCAACTTTTTTCTCTTCGCTGTCGTAATTAATTTTTGATGTAGTAAATGTCTGGCTTGACTTTAAAAATCGTTGTTGCTGCTTATTCAGTGTGAGCATTCTGTTACTGATGTGTAATTATACAAAGTCAATTGGTAGCCAATTTCGGATAGTGCTGTTCTGAGCGTCTTGTGCCAGGAAATGCAGATCAGCAGTGCCTCGTAGGTAATCAGTAATCATTGAGGCTTGGGAAAGAGCGAAGGACTTCACTATTTCCTAATAGCAAATTTGCCACCTGTAACCCACAGTGAAAATGCTGTTTGTACTATTTTGGATTCGGTAGCTGTATACTGTTCAGTAGTTGTTGTGTTGGGCATTTTGCAGTGAATCCATATTGGATGATGCGGTGACGTCACGTGATATGTCGATGTTTGAGCGCCCGCCGAGCCCAGGCATTCACACGTTACTATACGCCGATGCCAAGCGACACGACCACCACATGGGCATAACCGCTAGTTCACTTGAGGCTGTATCCACGCCTACGATGCATTCTGTTACACCGCCATCTTGGATGCTTTCACCGCTGCCTCATCTTGCCACGTACCCTCGACATCAGTCCATAGCGCACTTCGACCCAGTTGTTGACTCGTACTCAGTTCCGTATCCCGTCGAACACTTGTCCGTCGTTCCGTACGCTAGAACACATTACTGTACGGATTCTGTTACGGGTTACGCAAATAGTATTTCTGACTCTTGTTATTTTGCACCATATCACGGTACTGTTTGTGCACCGCTGGACTACGGTGTCAGCGTGCTAGAACCGCCCATCAAGAAACTGTGTTCTGGTTCCGTGGTCGTTGACTCGTCGCCGTTGCATGCAATGGCACCGGTTGAGTACGTTTCGCCGCCAGTCAATAGCTCAATAATTTATGCCCCGCCGACATTTTCAGCCGACACGAGCAGCATGTACAGTTGTCGGCAGATGAGCATGTCGTCGTGTGTGACAGCTAACAGGCCATGTCGAGAGCCGGTATCAACTAACAGCCTCTCGACCAGCGATGTAAATTCATCATGCTACGCAGCTGTCGTCACCAGTGAGATGCTAGCTCAGTGATGCATTTGAATATTATGTGAATTGTTGATAGTGTTTTCGCTTGATGGCTGCTGGTTAAATTTAGACTCCACTGACTGTTGCAATATAAATGATTCCGTTCATTTGTAACTTATAACGAGTTGTAAATCGTTACTGCTATTGATGCAGTCTCTCTGTATGTGTGTGTGTGATTGAAAGTGACTAGCTTCATATGCATTGAATTTAGGTTTCCAGCTAAATATTGCAGTTTTTGGTCAACCGTGATCTCCACGTATGGCTGGTAGGTTTGTAATGCCACTTTGCGGTGTGTGTTTTTAAAAGAAGCAATCTAATTATCTTGTTCGATGAGTTTTTGTTATGTTCGCTTGTTTTTTTTTCATGACAGCTATGTCATTATGTAATGTTCTCTTTTAGACTCTGTTTGGTTTAACCGTTGTAGTCATTCTATACTCTGGGGTTAATATTAACCAGTCTTTTTTCAATGGACAGTGCAGGTAAGTTAGACCTTGAGCAAAATCCCCTGTCCTCCAATAGACAGCATTATCACATTGATGTCTGTCTGGAGGATAATGGGGAAGATTGTTAGAACTACCATTATGTTTATTACATATGCACACGTAGAATCCATTTGAGTTCATACATTTTTAGGTTTAGCTTGTTTTTTATATCTTGTGCTTTGTGTTTCTGTAAAGGTTAAACTTACTGTTCCATTATTATGTGTTTTTATGCAATCTGCCTGGAAAGGCGGTCCCTGAAATGACCTATACTGTGTCGAGTGTGACGTTAAATCCTTCTCACTCACTCTACAGAAAAGCAGGATTGTCACAGGCCTGACACCCAACAAGAACATTCATCCACTGTATGACAGGACAGTAGCAGTAATAATGATCATAGTCAAATTGTTGGTTTTGTTTATGAGAAATTATGGTTAGAGAAATGTTAAATTATTGCATTTAGCATTAAACCTGAAGCGAATTGTCCCCGCATTTTTATATGTACAGCAGTAGAAACTGACAGTGTGTAATACTCCAGTCCAAGCCAGCGAAGCGTCTAATGGTCTCTGCCTGTTTGCCCATTCTAGAAACTTGCCTAATATAATACCCATAATTTGGCAGTCCTCCTTCTCATGGCAGTTTGCCAATGCTGGTATTAATAGTGATGTGGCATGGGGGGAATTGCCCACCCCAAATTTTTGGCTGTCAAAAAATTGTCAGAAAATTTTTTTGTCAAAAAGTTTTTGTTTAAAAATACAAAATTTGGGGCTAAAAGCCCATGTTGGGGAAATTTATGGCAAAATTGGTTTCTTGTTAGAGATTTCAGCTGCCTGTTGGAATTCTATTTGAAGTTTGCAGTGCCTATCCCCACCTACGGTACTTTAGCAATGTACGATGCTGCTGGCTGGTATGTCCATTGCTCAATACCCACACATGTCAGTCAAGGGCTACTATGTCCATGAATGTTTTGTTGCAGTATGAAGTTATAAAACTACATTACTATTAACTCTTGTATTTGCTTTAATGTTTGGTTAAAATACTTCGTAAATATTTTGTTCACAGTACCTTTGATCTTTGCAGTTGATCTTAAGGTGATCTTTGCAGAAATCAGAATGAAATTAATTAAACGAAATGTGATTATTGGTACAAAGCAAGTATTGTGTGGTTTTGCCACGCTGCAGCATCTGGAAGTGTCTACTTTTCAGGTCATGTTTTTAGTTTTGTGTTGTTTTGCATAATTGGCTTTGTGTTTATTCACCACTCAGGTTCAGTGGACTGTTATTTGAGAGTAATATCATTACGTCCAGTACTAAGTAGTAAAGGAAAAATTATACTGTTATCATGTCACATCCGATGAATTTTTTTTAACTACTCAGTCCTCAGCTATTATCATTATATTGTCATTTTGGCATTTCATTTGTGTGATTGTGTGTAAGTTAGCTGTTCTGTATATACGAAGAGCATTCAAAAAGTTTCGCAACTTGATTATAAAATAATCAAAGTGGTCATAATACAGAAGATTTGTTGGATTATTTATTATTTACGTCCGAATTCAATGTATTTCTCGCAATTTTTGCTGAAGTATTTATGTTGTAGCAATCAATTTTTATTGCTGTAGTTTAAAGTCATTCTTTATCTTAAATATTGTCGACATGGGCAAGTTGAGATTTTGAATTTTGATATCGATAATAATCACTGTGGGTCCGGTCCTTGCTGTGTGCAGTGTGATCTAATTGTACTAAGCCAGTTTTGGTCAGGGTGCCACATTATGTTACAAATTTTGTTATTTTCTGGAAGTTAGTATTAACAGTTAGCTTTTGAAAGCAAATCGTATTTTGAAATGGCTTTATAATGCTTTTGTTTGAAGCATGCACAAATTCATGATATTTTAGATTCAGAGTGGTGAAAAATTTTTAAACATATCCATTGGGGCTCCTACAAAGTAGATGTTTTGCGTCTCACATTGGTAGATCCTACTGTACAGGGTGTGGCAAAAAAAAGTGGACCCCTAAAGTTTTTTTGCTATTTTCTCAGCAATTGTTCGGGATTTTAATGTGAAATTTTACAGCTTTATTCAATGCAACCTTCTACATCTAACTGCCAAGTTAAATGTGATTTTGTTGAAAAACAACGAAGTTATAGACTTTAACATGACCGCCTACGATTTTTCAGCATTCAAAAATGTTGAAGCTATTGTACCAATGCAACATCTTTAAAACAACACCGTTAACTAATGATCAAATGCCAGAATTTCATTGTCAATGTGAATGATCAAAATGTCCACTGCTAGCTAGCTCCAAGCTCCAACACAAACCTTCAGTCACTTACTTTGATAAGTCTTTCACAGCCTTGTCGATCGGTCCTTGTGACAGGTTGCCCCAGATAACCTGAAGCGCTTTCTTGACTTTGTCGATTGTTTTCGGCTTTGTTTTAAGCTTGCAGTAAACCTCCAACATTGCACCCCACACGATAGTCCACTGGGTTTATATTCGGCAAATTTGGAGGCCACTGGTCTTTTGTGATAAAATCTGGACAGTTGGCCCGCAGCCCGTTCCGTGCCTGCATCACACTGACTGTGTGTCAATGTGCTGCTGAATAATATCACCTTTTGTAATTTTTGCTGTTCGATGTGCAAGTCCTTAAATGTTGTCGTTAACAAGTGTACAAACTAATGTTTTGTACATTTATGTGAAGTAAGTTATGAGTGCACTTCTAGACTTTGCTGGTAGAGCATTTTCAGTCTAATGTATCAAGTTGCAAAATTTTCAGAATGCACCTCGTGGCAAATGCTTCTTGCTGTGTGGGGCTGAGCCATCAATAAACATGCTGCTGTGTGTGGTGAAGAATATGCCTGTCTTGCTTGTTATAGTCTTGCTGCTCAGTGTAAGTGCAAGGTGTGTTGCAATCAACTCTAGGACTATCATTGTTGGATAATGTTATTGCTGCATATGTGAGCTACAACTGTTACATAGTTATTTATGTTACGTATTGTACTGTCACCATGATGCGCTAGCAGCAGGGTGTATGTAATATACAGATATGAGTTTTTGCACAATTTGTTAGTCAGTTAATTTACAAACTGCTGTGTATATATAGTGAGATATATAATGATTTGTTGTGCAGAGATTTCAGTTTCATTAGGTAGGCATAGTCCTACTCGATATATTTGTTGCTATAGGGTGACACAGTAGGTCATGAACGATATTAAGTGACAAATTAAGTACGTTGAAGCTATGAAATAATTATTAAACTCTTATCAGCGTTTGCGGAAATTTAATGCAATTTTGTGTGCAAAATATCACAACTGTTTGTTACTTACTTGATTTATGCAAACCAACAAAGTGACATCACCCAGTGGACATATACACTCATGACTTGATGTTAACGTTTATCAGTCTACTGATGTGTACTTTTAACTGTGGTGTAGTATCATGTCACCCTATAGTATCATACATGTCGAGAGCCATTATGTACACCACAGATGATTTGGTGAGTAATATCATTATTTGAGTTGCTTGATACCAGGTAGTGAAGTGAGGTTGTGTTTGGCTGATGCGAGAACTTGTTATTTATTGCCACGATGATGAATTTTTTAAGTACGATGTATATCGTACATTTTTGGATTTGGCAATTTGCCTACATTAATTTTGTAACAGTCATTTTCAGATGTTAGCAGAATATTTCTAGTTGCTCACAGTCTGGCTGGTGGACTTAGCAGGATTTTTTACATGTCACAGTATTGAAGACTTATACATGTATCCTGTGCTGGAATTCTGATATACAGAAACCTGACGTTGATCATAGTTTTTAGGGAGATAGTTTCTGTCTTCATAAGGCAAGGAAGCCACCGAAAATGTGATACACTGCTGCCTGTGCTGTCATGTAAGTTTGTCAAACTGCTCATCATTTTTGTTTATTTATTTGGTGAAAATTTGAAGATGGAGAGAAGGAAAAACATAATTTGCGAAAGGCTTCCATAGTTTATTTTCAAAATAGTATTTGTAGGCTGCAATTTTGCCTGCTTGTGCTTGCCAGCTGGTGTAAGTCTCGCTTTTGCAATGTGTTTATTTTGTCATCAGTGAGTCAGATTCTTCACCATACAGTACACATTTGCATAGTTATATCTATCATTTTCACTGTGATGTTCAGTATATGTTCAGTCGGTTCTGTTTGCTTATTATGATAAGATTTAACATTGTGCAATACACCATCAGCGTTATGCACAATTTGTGTCCCGTAAACTGACGCAGTAATGCTCATAATTATTTTCATAACTATTATGCTTTTTATAGTCATACCACTAAAACTGATCTGTTGATTCTAGTGCTGTATGAAAATTTTGAGCGGAATTCTTGGTGATCATGAAAATATGGCACAATATTATTCAGAGTTGGTTCTTTGCTCAGTACTGCAGCTTATTTGAAGGTGTTATGACATCTCCCTGAGTCCCGTGCAGTTTCTTTTTGCACATACATTTCTTTCTCTTTGCTCTGAGCTGTTCGTTTGACTCGTTTAGTTTGTCTGCTACTGTGCAGCATCTACTGTTTTTTATTTCACTGTTTTTAGTCACTGTTACGGAATGTTAGTTATGCAGAGACTTGCATTACAGCAGCCCCAGTCTGTTCGCTCTCAGAAGACTGGTCGGCTAAAAATTCAATTAGCATTATACCTTGTTTAGAAACTGGCCAGTCTGCCTTTTTGCATGCAAATTGGAAGTTGGGTACAGTCTTACTCTGGTGCTGTGTAGTTGGGATTCCATCATAGTTGAGTGGCAGCTCAGATAGCATTATCACTGTGTTAATAATCAAATTGTTAGCAAACGTTGATAATGTGACTTGCCCTGATGAACTGTTACAAGGTGGTATCGTCTCACTGCTGGTATATATGTATGGCACCACAGGTCACTACAGGTCTCCACTTGTTCTTATTATATTACTCAAGTTCCAGAAATTTGATGTTTGTCTTCAGATTCAGCTTGCTGATATTGTACACCTTACAAATGACTATATTATTATTATTATATTATATTATTATTATAAACGTCCTGAAATTAGCATAGACTTGTCCTGAAAATCTTGCTAAATTAAAAAAAAAGAACTCAGTAGAAGTTTTGACATGCATGACATTCTAGTGTCCAAGTAGATTTGTCATATTTTCTCCAGTTAATGAAATAGCAGTTTCGTATTTTGGCATTTCACTTTTTATGCACTGTTGTTGTGTTTACTGGATTAACTAAATGGAAAATGTTCTGATACATATCCTGAAATTTGAAAGTTATTTTGTCTTCTGAAAATGATTCTAGAGTGGAGACCTGCTAACGTGGTTTCTGTGGCAGTGTCTGCTTGCAGTTGCTGCCTGTTATTGTGATGATTTGTCTGCAATATGTCTCTGACATGAGGTGGATGAGAAAAACTAGGTCATTATTGTTGGACGTATCAGTCCAATACTGTTCTGCTTTATGTTGTGTGATCCAGTAGTAGTAATTTGCCAAACATTTGTGTTAACTTACATTGATGTCACACGTTTATAAATCATCTTTTGTTGCCTGTGTGGCCGTATTACTTTTTTTACTTACAGTAATATTAAAATGTTTCATTTTCCCCATTCGTGTATGTTGTGGATGTATGAAAATTACTAGTTACTATTATTGTTATTTTTCACCAGAACAAAAATTAGTGTAACTGTTTCAACTCTTTGTTATTCATATTGAAATGCATTTCATTTCATATTGTTCACTGCATAATTTGATTGATTATTCAAAGCCAAGATATTTGTGATGTTATGTGTGTGAAGAGTAATAAACAAAATGCAATGGAAAATATAGTGTATTCATGTGTTGCAAGTTTTTATGCACAACGGCAACTACTGCTGTAGCACGTCTTAGCCATCGCAATTCTGTCTGTCTGTCCATCATGTGGGTGGATCAGTCAAAAATGGTGCAAGTTAGGATCACCAAATCTTCATTGTCGGCTGCCTGGAAGACTCTAGTTTCAGAATCTGTGAAGCTTTTCCATAAATACGATAGGGGTCACTCCCAGCGAAGGCGCAATATGAGAGTGGGTGGGTGGGAAAATTTACGATTTTCAGCCAATAAGTCGCTGTATCTCAGAAACGGTGGGAGATAGGACCTATGTTACTATTAATCACTAATAGGAAGTCTTACACTGGCTTTTGATTGGCATCGAAAGCAATGACCTTGGATGACTTTGGACGACCTTGAACGCCAAACTAGAGGTTTTTATGGATTTTTGGTGATTTTTGTCTGCAACGCACATTTCAAGAGTGAATTGTGCCAAAATCTCTAAGAGACAGACCGGGACAGCTTGTGTATGAAACTTTCGCTAGTTTACATTTCGCCCCATGCGTTCAAGGAATTCTCCGTACTGGGGCGTCATACTTGGGTATTCCCTTAAAAATACCCCCATTCCGCCACTCGAACGGCAGCAGCCACGTGAGACGGTGGCGCCATCTGGCGTATGTGAATGCATTGTACCCAATGTCATTTGCGCTGAATATCATCTTTATCACTCAAAGTATTGGTTATAATGTGTCCTAAATATCGGAAAGATGAAACAAACTGCAATAGTAAACTTCCCAGTGTAAAAAAGCGGAAAAGAGTTACTAACCATTCTGGATCTATGGACTGAGCACACAGTAACAGATTATCAATCAGAGTCTGCAGACCTCTCTAAGATATGGAGATAAAATCACAATATTATCAGCGTAAGCTAAGATATTTACTGTCATACAACCAATGTGAGAAGCAGAAATGCTCTGCAGCAGACCTCTGAAACTCTTCCTGGCCTAGTACCATTACCGACAGAAAAACAGCCTCGCATTTGGAACAGTTTACCAATTACCATTCGAACAGCGTCCATTACCAACACTTTTCGACGACACCTCAAGACTCATCTTCTCTCCGGCAACACCGCCATCGACTAACTGTTACCATCCGCGCCTACGATTCGAACTTCTGTTTTGACATATGGCGCGTTACAAATGCAGACTCCTTACTTACTTACTTTATACAACAACACCATTCCACTTCACACACAGCGAAAAACATATAATCAAGGCCACCGGGAATTCCCGTTCGGGAATTCCCGGGAATTCGCCGTTCGCAAAATTCCCGCGGGAATTCCCGGGAATTTTTATGAATTGACATTTTTGCACTAGCCAATACTGTTTTCCCTTAGTTCTCCTCGCTGGAAGCGCCTTTCCCCTATCGGGGACGGACCGGTCTTGTAGGAGCCCCGGGTTTTTCCTGGGATAGACCACGGAAATCTTCTGATAGTTTTCAGGCCCATCTAGCAGCAACACGATAGCGCTTTCTGCCTTAGCATGGAATGGCATAACTATAGTTTAAGGCAGCGCCCGTC
>Ga0209454_1002808_pt1 | contig 12085 bp, 7 predicted proteins | sample WorMetHERISLAND1_2_FD_187400 | JGI IMG/M metagenome (GOLD analysis project Ga0209454, IMG submission 187400) | Marine gutless worms symbiont microbial communities from Max Planck institute for Marine Microbiology, Germany - Olavius geniculatus... | ecosystem: Host-associated > Annelida >...
TCACTGCTCTCGGTGCAAGTCGAAAGCCCGTGTAAAACTTTCGATTAGTGATTAACATTAACCTAGGCGCTGTCTCGCACCGTTTCTTAGATATGGCGACTTACTGACTAAAATCGCAATTTTTCCCTATTCCCCTCTCATTTAGCGCGATCGCTCAAGGTGACCCCTTTCGAATTTATGGAAAAGCTTCACGTATCCTGAAACTATAAAGTCTTCCAGGCAGCCAACAATAAAGATTTGGTGATGCTAGCTTGCACCGTTTTTGACTGATCCATCCGTGTGACACACAGACAGACGGACGGACAGACAGAATCGCGATGGCTAAGACGCGCTATAGCAGTACCTGCTTTCGCGCGTAAAAACAGTACAGTAAACGTAGGTATAGCTGTCACGCATGCTAGCTAGCTACTAAAGCAAGCAAATAAGTAAAACATAACTGTATGTAACGCATCAATGCCAAAGTCCCCTAACGCCCTGCAAACATTAGTTTAAAAAACAAAAGGCCCAGCTGTCGCTAGGGAGGGCCGACCGCACCGCCTATATCCGAAAGCTAGCGTCCGACTTCTCGTCGCAGAAAAAAAGGGATTTTTCAGAGAGACTGCAATCACCCATTAGTGATCAATACCAACCTTGGCCCTATCTCTCACCATTTCTGAAATACGGCGACTTATCGGTTAAAAAATGCACATTTTCCTACCCCAACTTTGTTCAACCCCAAATTTGAAAATGTTCCCCTTGCACTTCAACGCTGAAGTTTTGGATGCGAAAGCCGTGACATTGGGCCAATTAATCGTGCAATAGGTTTTTCAGTAGGACCTATGATTTAGCCACAATACATGCGTTACAGACGACACATCGTGCCAAAAACTTGACCCATAAAGGTCGGCCAAAATGTCTTAAGTAATCGTCCAAAACAAGAATAGTGTTAACGGGATCACGCAGATGTATGGATAGTGAGTTACACGTTATCAGGCCGCTGCGTCAGAGAAAGCCCCACGTCCGTATGAACTCAAACGGTAAGACGGCACAACAGACTGACGACTGGCAGCAGAACGAAGATGATGTCTTGAGACAGTTGCATGGGTGGAGTGTGATGCGAGATACCGTGAAGCAGTTCCATCGAAACAGCGACGCATAAACACATTGAGCTTACTTGATGCGCTCAAGTGCATCAAGCCACTGGAGCTCAGAATGTATCAGCTGCTTCGGACCGCGGTCGAACTTCGGGGTAGCAGTAACCACACGAGCTGCCGCGTTCAGCACTCGCTGTAATTTGTCAGTGATAGCGTTTGGAGTCCCAGCGCCAGCGATATGCTTCTAAAAACTGAAATCGGCTAAGTTAAACTTATATCTATAGGGGGCCTACTCCATGTTCTACTTAGGCCTATATGCCTACACCATACGACGCGTAAACTCAACGCCTGTATAAGCAGCGGCGACGGAGTGACCTTCTAATGACCGCTAAACGCAGCGTCGAACTATGCAAACTACAGAGAATGACATTACCTCTGCGAATGCGATGCAAGCACCGATTAAACAAAGCCTAATCGAGTCGGACGCTAAGAAAACACAATGGACATACCTGAATTAATTGGTTCTGTCCGACTTGGCTTAGTCTACGGTACATATGCAGGTAAGTCTAACGACACTGGCAGATCGAAGGCGCACTGATCGATCTGCTCATTGCATTGCTGCCGTGTGCAAGATCAATAATTCATCAACCGTAAAAACTACCATCTCCAGCAAATAATCATTAAATTTAATAACTATATCCATGCGTCTCTTGGCATGCTCAAGTTGCCCCGACACTCCCCACAGTTTCCGCTATTCTGTCAATATCCGCCCGACACTCAAATGCAGCTTTCTCCACAGACAGACGGCGCTGCTACTTCCATATTCAGATAGGGATCAATCTATTTACTTTCGCCCTGTCACATCCTGGGTTTAGTATAGGCCTATAGGCCTACTGTTTATTTCATTTATGGTGAGACATAAACATTTTAGAAACACGATGTTGAATACGCGTCTTGCCGCCAAGCAGGCGTCGGCATTGGCGTGTTTCAAGAAAAAACATCATGAAATATTCACGACAACAGGCAGCCACAAGATTCTATCAGGCCAAAATCACACCTCATCACGCTATTATGCACCTACGTTAAGCCTATAAATAACTCAGATACGTGAGCGATCTTAATAACAACTCACCAAACTGAACGCCTCACAGAGATCACTTAGAGGTCATATGCATCGTTACTAGACGGTCAGTCGAATTCACAAAGTCGGGCTCTGTATACAGGGGCGTAGTTATTCAAGAGACACAAAAAGTCGTAGGGTCAGGTGCACCTATAGCAGAATGTTTTTATGTTAGTCCTACTTACTCCTCTTTTCTTATGTCAAATTTTCCTAATTTCGTTTTTAGCGAACTATACCATCAGTCGCACATATGTGATATGATGTCTCGTCCGTCCGTCGTCTGTCTGCCTGTATCATTATGTACAGTGGCTAAACTGGCTACTGGCTAAACGGTAGGCCTACGTCGTAGGAGGTCGGCGACGGTACCGGTGGATACAGCGTTGGTAAGTTGCTATAAAATGTCAATAATAACCACAGGCCACAATTTTTAATGCAAAGCTTCTGCCAGCAGCTGTTCGAGGAAACAGTTTGTTTGTTGCTGATTTACTTCAGCTAGAAGCAGTATGATCTCGAATATATGAAATATCAATAAGTAAATAAAACATTAAATGTAGCAACATGCGTGGCAACGGGCAGAGTACAAGTAGTAAATATCTACTACGTATGGTCATCTACTTCTAGCGACAGCAGGGCTATTGTTCCGCTTTCAGAAAAGGGCCCCTGCTTCTGTATGCTTGTACTTGATGACCTCGAGTTTCACTGCAAACCACTGGCGTAGCACTTGAGGGTAAGTACGTGTGGGGAAAAGTGTCCCCCTCGCCATTAGGGGAAGGGTTTGGGAGGAGGTTGTGCCCTTCTGCGGAAAATTTTTTGATTTTTTGCATGAAAATGAAGCGTTTTGGTGCATGCATTTTTGGCACTATTCTGAATAAATGAGTAGGCTCCTGGGGGGCAGCACGTGACCCCAATGCTCCCCTATGGCTACGCCAGTGCCGTAAACCCGATCAGTTCACCTGTTGTCAGATGCACAAGCAGCAGAAGTCTGGTAAAAATCTATCAGTGTAGGCTATACCATAACTATAGATATTGTGGTACTCAGCAGTTTTTACGCGCGAAAGCAGCTACTGCTTTCAGCGCGTCTTGGCCATCACAATTCTGTCCGTCTGTCCGTCTGTCACACGGGTGGATCAGTCAAAAACGGTGCAAGATAGGATCACCAAATCTTCACCGTCGGTTGCCTGGAAGACACTAGTTTCAGGAACCGTAAAGCTTTTCCATAAATTTGAACAGGGTCACCCCGAACAAGGGCGCTAAATGAGAGGGGGGGTGGGCAAAATTTGCAATTTTGGCCAATAAGTTGCTGTATTTCAGTAACGGTGCGAGATAGGGCCTATAGGTTACTATTAATCACTAATAGGAAGTCGTACACTGGCTCTCGATTAGCGCCGAATTCAGTGACCTTGAATGACCTTGAACGCCAAAATAGAGGGTTTTATGCATTTTTTGGTGATTTCGGGTTGCGACACAAGTCTGTATCATTCACAAGGTGGTGCCACGTTACTATCGTCATGCGATCCAGATAGAAAATTTGGCATTTGTATATTAACTTAGCGTGAACACCCCAATTTTCAGCTAAACTACTGAACCAGAACTGCTATAGGCTTTCGCACGTCTCGTGAGCATTAGCTCAATTTTTTGTAGATCCAAAGCATGAAAGCCAGAAAATAAGATGTAGCTCCGAGAACAATGCAAGCCAGAAGAGTCACAGCCTGAGGCATAAGCCTCACAGTGCTAAAACACAGGCCAAGGCTAAAAAAATCCAAAGGTTGCAAGTAGATGAGAGATAGAGGGGAGAAGGACAGCAAACCTTCCTACCAGCGAGGAGTTGAGGGAGCAATGTAAGTGACTCTCTTGTATTTTTTGTATGACTTGGGGGTTAGAGCATTATTGCCTGCCATGCAGTGATGTAATCGAGCTCAGGTCACAAAAGGTAAAAAAATGGTCAAAATTAGTATAATGTTGCTTTAACTCGCAAATTAAGTTTGTTCGTGTGCTGCTCAATTTTTGACTAGCAGACGCTTCAACCAATACATTTAACCACTTGTGCCCACTGCATATGCACACAGACAATGAATATACAAGCTGCCATCATTTATGAATTCATCAAGTGTACGGTATTTAATATTCACTACAGTGCAGTATAATGCATGCATCTTAATTCATGCATGTGCAGTAAGCACAAGCAATCTAAAGAAAACTCATGTCAACACATCTAGGCTTTTCCAGTAAATCTGGGTTTTTCAATGAAAAAAAATAATTTATCCCAAAAATCTTCAGTGATAATACTGGTCCACACCCAGACTTTCTGCAGAATGCACTACGTCTCATGCATCTTGTGCAAGTTTCGCAGATTTGAGAAAACTCCTGTCTGTTAGCACATTAAATAATGCATTTTATTTGCACTAAAAGAACTTCGTTTTCATCATGTATCTGTCTTCCCAATGACAAAAAATCGTCCTCATTAAATGCAAATTCTAACTGTATAATACATTAAAAAATGTGGTGATGATGTGCGTTGTCCCATGGACCCACTGTGAAAGCTTATGTTGCTCCCCAAATTGCCCTAGCTGGATTTTGAAAAAATAAAAACATTAGAAACAAAACAGAAAAGGGAAAAAAATGGAGAGAAAAAAAATTTAAAAGAAGGGGAAAAAGGAGAAGTGGCTTGGTAATTCAGTGGTTAGATCACTGGATTCACAAGAGGTCAATAACAAATAATTAACAACCCCGGACGAGTTGTTCACATGCTTTAAGTGGTAGACTGGTAGAGTATCCCACCCACCCCACAAATTTTTCTGATATTTTGGTGTGAAAATCAGGTGTTTTGGTGCATTTTTGGCACTATTTTTAGTAAATGAGCATGCTCTTAAAACGACACGTGCCCCAGTGTCCCCCTATGGCTATACAAATGGTGTGCTTAGATCAACTCAGCCTCTTATCCAGCTCATGCTGCCAGATGGAAAATGGTGTAAAGGCGTAATGTGGCTGATGAAAGTAAAAATTTGTCTGCAAGCTGCTTCACGGGTCCAGTTGTTCGCTGACGTGGGCAATGGATGGCTGCATAAAGTGCCATTGGATCATGTGATGACCATGTCAATCAGCTGCCATTTTCGAGATTGTAAAACGTGGTTTCTATCCAACGCAACACTTGCAATGTCAACAATTGAACGCATTAGATTATATAACGCGCCGCTACAAACGCAGCTAACTCAATAACATCTTCTATCCTTCTGCTTCGACAGTCAGCTGCAACTGCAGTTGGTCAGCCAGCTGCAATTAAGTAGGCCTACCTTTAGCATTTCTCTTTCCCGGCCTGTCATGTCTGTTTCTCGCTATATAGCCTACCAGTTACAAACCTCTGCACTGTCTGATCATAGCTTTATTATCTGAAAGATGAAAACCAATGAGAGAAAAGCCAGTGTTCAGTCAAAATTCCGCAGAGAACAAGTGCGCGAGATGTACGCCAACTTAGCCACGTGACGACGTAGAAAAAGATTAATTAAAGCTTTTTCATAACCTGTACCTTCGGGTCACCTCAGTACCGTTGTACTAAACAATCTTATGAACAGTGATGAAAACAATATAGCAATTATTCGCATAAAACTCACTTTGACCACAATCTCCAAGCAAGCTCCAAGCACAACAAACTCTCAGCGTAGAATATTTACGAGTAACCTTGATCGGGTAACACGAGTCAAATAATTTATTACACATATAAATTAAAAGACCAGTTGTTTTGCTTTTGAGGAGACGTTACCGTTTACAAACAATACGTACTTTAAATTGACCTTGGTTTAAAAGCACGTTTAAACGCGTTAAAAATAAATGTCGGGGTTAATGATGGATTTAAGTTATTTAAATGCTTAAATTCACGGTAATTTTTTTCTTGACTTAAAATTTAGTTAAATAACTTCACTAATAAGTATTACTAGATAGAATTCTATGGATTTGTTTACGTTTTGTGACGTTTTCTGAAATAATTCAGTAATTCAGTATATTTAAGCACTGTATCAGCAATTATGCACTTAATATAAATTATTCCAAACGTTAAAGCTTTTGGAGTGTAGTGGATAATAGAGAACTAATGTGATTCTGCATAATTCCATGAACGATGTTGTGATGACTGGACTGTAGCGGTTGTACCTAAACGTTCACGATCCAGCCTACAGCTGATCCGGAATTGTTATATCGTATGCGTGTTTGTACGTGTTATCATTAGATTAGGTTGTTTATGCATCATGTTTCTAATGGACTGTTTGCTTTTAGAAGAAGTCTGTTTGCATCCAGCATCATGTCGGACAATCTTCATGAATTTGAAGAGCAGCTGCAGCAGGAAGCTTTGGCCAGTGCTGGCGAAGAAGTTCAGTTTACTGCTGATGAGTACACGGTTGGCGGCACTCTTGTTCGCAAAGATCCTGATGGAACAGTCTACGAATTTGATCCAGAGAAGCATGCTTGGTTCCCTAAGGTATCTTTCACAATGCTATTGATATTTTGCTGATGCATCTTTTTGACTCTATCTGATGTTGGCAAGGTTGGAAAGTGTTTTGAAATTATAGTTTTTTTCAGTTTTTAATAAACTTAAAAACATTAGAAATTCGCATATTAAATTTGTGTTTTTTGTTGTGCATCTTGTAATGAATTATGGCTTTTTCGCCCCTTTGCCGGTTTGTCCCCTGGCTCTTTCGCCCCTGGCTCGTTTGCCCTCTGGCTTGTTCGCTGGCTTGTTGGGGGCGAACGAGCCAGGGGGCGAACAAGCCAGGGGGTGAAAGAGCCAGGGGCGAATCAGCCAGGGGGTGAACAAACCAGGAGGCAAACAAGCCAGGGGGCGAAAGAGCCAGAGGGCGAACAAGCCAGGGGGCAAACCGGCAAAGTGGCATAAAAGCCAGACACCCTTGTAATATAGATTGTATTTAATTTCATATTTTAATGGTAATTGTTGAGTTTTGCTCTCATGTTGTCCACCCAACAAAAAGAGGTGACTGTGACAATGATTTATAGGGTGTTCTTGCTGGGTCTTAATACCTTGTTTGTACACAAACCCCCAAAAAATCTTTTAAAAAACTGGGGTATGTCTACCAGTGTCATATTGTATGTAATACGCATGACAATTGATGCTGTGAGATGAGTTGCTATGAAGAGTCATACACATTTACACATTTTATTATTGCAAAAAACTATATACAGGTATGCAGTTTACACTAAAGGCAACTCAGTGCCAGGGACAACCTTGGACAAATTTCCAGTTTCCAGGCATGAAATGATGCATCTCATCGAGCTAAAATAACTTAAGCCCAGGAGTTATTTATTTGATCTGGCACCAATTGTGTTTAGTACAAAATGTGTAATTTCGAATCCCATTTGTGTTTTATTATTTGCTGCAATTTTCATTGCAATTTGTGTAGATCGATGCCGATTTTATTGCCCGGTATCAGATGAACTACGGATACGGAGAAACAGCACAGACAGATACTACTTCTGAGACAAATGTCTCCGAGACAAATACTGCTGCTGAAACCAATATTTACGCATCGTTCACTGATGAACTCTGGTCAAACCCACCAGCTGATGTCAACTCGGAGGAGTACCGCATCTGGTATGAAAGATACTGCAACTATTTCTACCCGTCACAAACTGCTGCTGAAACAACTGCTGCCAGCTTGTTTGTGGATACTGATAACACTGATGCATTGCCAGGAAGCAATAACACTGCCAGCGAAGTCAGTTCAACAACAGTCACGACAACGGTGGCAGCCAATATAGAGAGACCTTCGGATCCAGCAGTTGATAGCACAGCTGATAATACGACTGGGAAAAAGAGAAAAAAGGGCAAGAAAAATGATCCTGCAAATCCAAAGCCTACTGAACCACCCGGTGAGCTGCAACTTTATAATTATTGACATTTTTTCACATATTACCAGTAGTTTTGCATCAGTGTTACAAATCACAAATATTGAGTTGTGTTTGCTAGGAATGTGTGGTTTTCAAAATATGACTTTGGTTCGGTTATCGGTTTGGTTTTGAAAAACCCATGGTTTTCGGTTCGTTTTTGGTTTTTTCTTGTTGAAACACCACAGTTTTTGATTTGGTTTTTGGTTTTTACTATCTGATGTTTACAGTGTTGTATACAAAACTGCCAAACAAGAGATTTCGAATTTGCACTGCTACTGTTGTCCACGGTAGCCATTTTTTACTCTGCACGTGACATCGGAAATATGCAGACTACTTCATGTGCTGACTGCTGTCATGGTGCAACTAATCATTGGTTGAAGTGTTTCGAAATTCAGCCTAGAAAAACTACTTTAACTGAGATAAAAAGTATAAAAACTGTCTAAAAACTGGCAGTTCGGTTTCTTAAAAACCAAACCGTGGAAAACGAGTTTTTGGTTTTCAGAATTTAACGTAGGTTTGGTTTGATTTGTTTTCTAAAATAACCGAAAACCACAATTTTCAATGGATTCCGCACACCCCTAGTGTTTGCTGCCGTTGATATGTAGTATAAGTTTGATGTCAGTTAATCAGTTTTAGTTTTGTTTGCGATGACATATAATCATATATTCACTCTTGTAGCTTGTGTCTAACTGGTCAACTTGTGCTGTCATGGCTGTAGGGAAGCATCACTTCTGTGGCAGTAACACTGACAGTGTTCCTGACTTTTTTGTCATTTTGTGACAGTAATTGTCTTTTCTCATTACTCAACCCATACCATCAGAGTGCTGAATCTGAGCATCTCTGACATAAGCATCAGATTTAAGCAACATCTTTCTGGATAATATTCTTGCTCGGAGAATTTTCAACTGTTGTATGACCTGGTTATTAGTAACAACAAGAAAGTGCTACTGTTTTGTGGGAAGGTAAATTTTGCACTGTGGAAAAGTCTGTTATTGTGACAGCAATTAAGCTTTTTCATTACATGATATGTTACACTAGTTCTGCCCTACCTAGATTCTGTTCGAAGAGTTCACCTAACATACGGTTCAGAAATTTAGGAAACTTCAGTATTTTGTAATTAATTTCTCCTATTTGCTTTTAGTGACTATCGGTTGTTTATTTGTGAAATAGTATTTAACTCCTAGGCAGGTTATTCCAACTAGCTTCACTGCTTCAGTCAAGCAACATGCTGTTGTGTTTTGTCTCATATAAACTGTAGATTGATTGCAATGAAATCACTTAGCCGAGTGTTGTTGTCAGCATGGTTTGAAGTGGAAGATGAGAAGAATAGCAATGTCTATGTGAGTGGTCTGCCTGAAGACATCACCTTCGAAGAGTTTAAAGAATTCATGTCAAAAGTCGGTGTCATCGCCTACGATCCTGTTTACCGGAAACCGAAGGTGAAGCTGTACACCAGTGCTGATGGAACAAACAAAGGTGATGGGCGATGTTGCTACATTAAGGTATGGAAACACTGTCTTTTACATTCAGAGAATGTTGTCTGATTATTCTGAGACTTTTAGTAAATTCAGTTTAAAATTGTGATATTTCTGCTTTCTTACTCAGAATACAGCATGTGCACCATCCAGTTAAAAAATGAGCACTAAAAAATAGCAGTGATGCTGTATAAACTCGTCAATTTCATCTAAATTTTTAGATATGTAAAGATTAAAACAAATCAGTAAGAAGTAACATAGTACTGCAGAGCAACATGAGATGCCATCAGTATGATTAGCAGTTAAAAGACGTTAATATAAAAATGCCAGTATTTGTGATTACAGTTAGTGATGGCGGATGATATCCAGAACTAGGGACTGATCATCTCTACCAAGAAGACATTTGCGATATTCTGCAGGAGCGGATTTTATTAATTTTCTGCAATGTGATCAGGTTACAATATCCAATTGTTGTTGCGGAGAATACATATTTGCTGCTACTTTACTGCTGTTTTACAGCCAGAGTCGGTGGACCTTGCACTGCAAATACTTGATGGCTCTGAGATGCGGGGACATGTGGTATCTGTGGAGCATGCCAAGTTTGAGCTTAAAGGCCAATACGATCCTTCCAAGAAGAGACGGAAGCTGACAAAACAGGAAAAGAAGAAGTCGCGTGAAAAGCAAGAGAAGTAAAATGGCATTTATTTTTACTTTTCTCTCTTTTACTTCTTACCATTCATTCTTAAAGAACAACCTACAGTGTATTGCGTGCAATGCTTGTTATGCAGAGTGGTCCATAAAAAGTACGTAAATATACATAAATTAAAACCATGCAGTTGCTCAGTCTGCATAAACTTTATGTTCCACATTTTCTTCTTTAGAAACTACGTGTTTTTAGTGGACATTTTATTTCATTGTACTTTAAGATGCTGCAGTGGCTGCTGATGTTAATCAACTGACTTTTTAGAGACACTCCATGTTAGGCCAATCTCCAGCAGTTTGCTATTGATGCACTTATGACATTTTATCAACAAAACGAGCCTAGTGAAATCATATCAGATTATTTGTCATTATAAATTATGCACAGAATACTATTATTGTATTTTTGCAGGGTTTAAAAAACCCGGGTTTTTTAAAAATCCCAACTTAGTGGATTTGTGGGACATTTTATTGCGTTTTGAGGGGTTTAAAAATATGCCGGACCAACGGGTTTTGGAGGTTTATGAATAATATAATATATTATATTATACATATTATATATTAAGATGCATAAGGTCGGTGTAAACACCGAATCTGAGGCGCCGACCATCATTACTGTTTTGGGTCTTCATGAATTTTTTTGAATTGTGTGCTAAATGCTGTGGGTTAAATGAGGTGGGTTTTTTCGGTGGGTTTACCCCCAAAAAACCCACCGGGTTTTTTTGGGTATGTACCCGGGTGTCTGAACCCTGATTTTTTGATTGCGTATGGTTATACTAATTATTGCGACCCTCATCTTCATGTAATTTTATCACATTTTTTTAATTGTCAAGTCTTGCATGGTGAACTTGTCAGAGATTTTTGTCATCCTTGTCTGTATTGCTTAACACGTTGTTTGTAGAATACTGGGCTGGCAGCCAGAGAAGCCGTTAGATGCACGGCCTCGCCATGAGCGTGTAGTCGTCATCAAATACGCTTTTCTTCCTCAAGACTTTGAGGTTAGTTCCTTAGCCAGAATGGTTTTTTATATTAATCAGTTTAGTTGTCATGTAATGTGGTCTTAAAATTAGATAAATTATTTACTGAAAAAAATATTATCAGTACAAAACTAACTGCCAGAATCGGTAAGTATAATCCAACGTTTAGCCATTCCAAACAAAATTAATGTTCAGGTTTTTAGCCGGCATTGCTGAAGCATCATGTTCACGGTGACACTATTTACCACAAAATTACTTAGGTTCTTGCTTATCAGCTACGAGTATTAGCGTGATAAATTGTCAAGGTTCACACTCCTGTCTAAATGGAAATATAATTTTTTCTCAATTGTCCGTGAATGTTGATAGATGCAGGTGAATTTTTTTCTTTTTTTTGTACTATTGATATTGCTATTATTTTTGGCAGAATGATCCAAAACAGATCAATGAGATCAGTGCTGACTTTAGAGAAGAATGCAAGAAGTACGGCGATGTGCGCAAAGTGACCGTCTATGATGTATGATTTGTTAATTATTCCATACCAAAATGTTTTTTTACACTTAGGCCACTCTAATATGTTGCATGCATTGAACTCTGCAATGCTGTTGTGTCCGGTTGAATAATGCTGCCTAACTTTTATGTTATTTCTGGAAAAGTGAAGTTTTTTTAAAGAGAATGACTGCATTCAGTCCTTTGCATCGGTGAAATAATCACCCACACTTTTATACTGTAAAAGTTTTCTAGAACCTATTAAGAGGTAATGGCTAATTGAGAAATGCCTAGAGAATTGCTGCTGAGCTAGATATTTGTGGATTATATTCAGTGGCGTAGTCAGAATTTAGTTGTAGTGGG
>Ga0209454_1002809_pt1 | contig 12084 bp, 5 predicted proteins | sample WorMetHERISLAND1_2_FD_187400 | JGI IMG/M metagenome (GOLD analysis project Ga0209454, IMG submission 187400) | Marine gutless worms symbiont microbial communities from Max Planck institute for Marine Microbiology, Germany - Olavius geniculatus... | ecosystem: Host-associated > Annelida >...
TAGGTGAGGTGGAAAATGAGTGCACCTCGCATATATTTGGATCGTTTGCCATCTTTCTGCCAAAAATTATCAAAATCGGTGGAAATTTGATGCAGTTCTGACAAAAACAAATCTGCTTAGTTTTTTTTGGGACACGGTGTAAAAATAAGGTCTAATGTCTAGCAGAAATGACGACTTATTGTTAATGAGCCTTTTTGATTACAATGAAAAACAATATCAGCAATATTAGTGTCAAGAGTATAGAATGTTCCAGTGGGCATGGATAATATTACAGACAGCAACCTAGCCTAACCTATGTGAAAGAAACCTCTGTGATAAGGCGCATAAAAAACGACATAACTTAACTGAACTGACATAGTTTAGTTTTTGATGAACTGACCAATGGGCAAACAATAATGCAATACAGTAGGCAGTAGGCATCGTCCAATGGCATAAGGTACTAATCGCACGTTTGCATCAGCCAACGACCAATAGGCTCAGCCTGCTCTTCCAGTGGACAGTTCATCAAAAAATAAACCGTGTCAGTTCAGTTTTTTAAGTTCAGTTGCATCGCACTGTACATGCCCCTAAACAACATTATGTAAACACTGAAAACAGTCTATGTATACAACTGCAGAAAGTCGAACCTTTTCAGGCATGTTGCCATGCAAGTGAACGTGCGGAATATTGTTGTCATCGAGGAAGTAGCCCAAAAAGCAGACTGTCGAGGATTTGTTGCAAAAAACAATTGTTGGAACATGTCGAGCGATGTTGTCTCTAAGTTGCAATAACAGCTGCTCTACATCGACAGAACAAACCTACATTAGAACGTATTCACACAGTGCAAAATTAAACTGATCACAACTGCAACTATAGAAGTTACACCATGTTGACACATTTCACCAACTGCACAAAGCCCCACAATAGCAAGACTTACGCTTGCAGTCACTTCTAGTGTATACCCAGTATGAATTCATTATTGCAAATGGCCACACTATGACTTCTGCATTTCACAAGGTAGTGTAGCAACAGTATTATAGTGAGGTGGGCAAACTAGTCATTTATGTCAAGTTTCTCCACAATGCTGTATGCAAAAAATTATTAAAATCGACCAATGTCTGCACATTTTTGTTGGGGGGGACACAGTGTAGAAGGTTTGAAAGAATGCAAATGAAAGAATGAAAACTTTGGAGATTTGACATAATGATCAAATAATTGGTACAAAGTATCACAGACTGAGAGATATGCAAACAAAGAAGTCCTAAAATTAACACAGCCAACACACCGGGTCTCTGGTTTGATCCCACACGCAGAAATTTCTGAGATATGTGCGGCATAACTCGATTCAAATACTTCGATCTGACAATTTCAATAGTTTCTGTCTGCATGACACAACAAAATGAAATTACTAAATACTGATGCATACAGATTTCCAACTTATACAAAGCTGGCAAAATATCTATATAGTTCAGCGGAAAGTGACTGAGTGAGTGAGTAGAGCTTAGAGTCCCACCCGATACAGTATAGGTCATTTCTGGGACGGCTTTTCCAAACAGAATGCACACAAACACATAATAATAGAACAGTAAGTTTGACCTTTCCAATAAAGAAACAGAAAATTTAACCTTTACAGAAACACAAAACACAAAAACCGAGCTAAATCTAAAACTGTAAGAACTCCATTCAGCAGAGAGTCTTTAATAACCTTTCACTTACTGCCAGAGTTACAGAAACCAAAGCATTTTACTATGGCAATAAAGCATAGGCTAGAACTTAACAGTACATGTTGAGATAAGCATGGTTTCAAGATAAAGATTTACCACAAACAACATTTTGGCCCATGTAAAGCAATAACAGAAGGCATAACTATCTCAGTATGTAACATAATTACAATATTCTGTCAGACATGTTAAGTTCAATTTAACCATTTACTTCAAAGCACATTTCAAGGAAAAAACCCGAGAAACACAGTACTTACGGGCACGACGTCCTCGAGAATGTTTTCAAGATCACGAGGCATCGTTGCACCGATGAATGAGACTTGCGTGCCGAGAGGACAGAGCACTCCACCAGGCCCAGGCATTGCCCGCCCCTCACTCGACAGCTGACACATTACAACAACACCACAACTCGACTTCTGCTCTTCATACGATAGTAGTAGCAAAGTATATAATTTCAACTATACAGATGTGCAAATTCTCATAATAAATGACATATCTTAATGACTAAAAACAATTAAATTATTAAATTTTCAACTAAATCACATCAACAAGACAGCACTGCAAAATGGATACATGCAACATGTGTTCCATGTGAATAACTTTTTAGCTCAGTTAGCGTCTACATCAAAAAATATGCAGTCAAAATCATACCAAGAAACAAAAGAAAAAATGACATGAATCTCAATGCTGATGTAGACTGCATGCTTCGTATGATATTGTAACTACTGCTTATGCAGGATGCTAGAAAATTCATAATAAAACGGTCAAATATCAGATATGTTACAGAAGATGAGACCTGGAGTTTGCGAAGAATTCGTAATGTCACTTCGCTGAAACTGTCGTCAAGCAACGAGTCCGCTTCATCGAGTACAATGTGAGTCAATCTCGACAAGTCGTACAGTTCTACCGACCACAAACACAAGTTACATACACGCTCAATTCTTCCAGTCAATAATTAACACATTAGGCAATGACATACAGTCACAGCAATATACACCGTGTCCGGAAAAAGAGTCTACAGTATTTTCGACATGTCTTTGACAAACAGAAACCTATTTTGATAATTTTTTTTGCATCAGTCGTCCCAAATATTTACTTGGTTAAACTGTCGAGATATTTTCTCTTTATATTGCCATGTCACTACATATAGCTTACGTAATTATGACGTCACTGAAAATGCCGTTTTTATTGTACACGAGGTGAAAAATGCTAAGCATGTTTCGATCAATAACTTTAACAAATTTGAACGTAAAAAAGTAATGCGCAACTGACAGTTTACTGATAGTCCACTTTGTCCAAATACTGACGCCACTTTACCATGTAAAATAAAACTCTTCATATTTTTACTTTACGCCATACCAAAACAAACACAAATGCAGAAAAATAGTCTTTTTTGCCTGTAGCTGCCTTAGTTGTCAAGAACAGTGACAAAACTTGCTATTAACCAACTTTTGAGCCAACAAATTTTTTTACAAATGTACACTACCGCAACACTAATGCATGCTGCAGAAATGACGCTGCTCGCTGATAACGGCTGCTGCACAATGACATTCCCGTTCTGCACGTGACAAACACACTTAACATGGCAAAAATCAAAATTAAGTTAAAAAAGTTAGATAAAAAGTAACTTATTTCCATGCCAGCAATGTCTCAAGCTTTTTATTGCAATTTTCTTTTAGTAGTTTTCCTGTTTTCGTATTGCAGAGGCTCATTTAGACATCACCTTTCGGCAAAAATGGCATTTTCCATGATGTCACGATTACATTAGCTATACTCAGTAAGAAGTAAATTTTAAAGATAAGTTTTAGACGTTTTTAGTCAAGCATATTATTGTGATAATGTGTGCCAAAAATTATAAAAGTAAATTTACATTTGTTGAAGTTATTCAGCAAAAAGTGTAGACTTTTTTTTCCAGACACAGTGTACACTAGACTTGAACTACTAGCAGGTATTACAAAAACCACATAACCAAAGCATCAGCTAACAGAACAATTGAGGCACCATGGCACTCATCAAATCATTTCATCATCACATCATCATCATCATCCATCACACATCTTTATTTTATGACTAGAAGCAGTAGAAAATCACGAAAACACGGAAATCACGAAAACCATGTTTTTGTCAAATGCCGTGATTTTGCCAAAATTCTGTGTTTTTTTTTGACAAAATGCCATGTTTTTACGTTTTTTGCTAAAATGCTGTGGTCTTACGTTTTTACATGAATATTTTGTTTTCAATCAGCATAAGTTAAAGTTTATTGTGTGATCTTAATACAGAAATATTTATCTATGCCTCTCAAGTCAGAAGCAGTTCTCTTTGAGCTTGAGTTCCAGGAAATTCCATTGATGTGGAGTGCAGTGATTTCCAGTACACGTTCGGTTATGCTCTGCAGCGACAAAATTTTACAGATGAAGACCTTGTACTGCATGTAGTAAGGGTCATCAATGACGATGAGTTTTATACATGGTGTTTCATAAAAAAATAGCACCCTTTTTCTTTCTTTCATAATTCACTCAAATGATCAATTTACATAAAATTTTTACCAGATACAGCTGAAGAAATACTAATTTAAAACATTTCAACAAAATATGGCTGTTAGTTAAATATTCTTTGCTAGGCGTGATGTAATGCTGACGTCATAATGTGTCGTGAGTACAAACTGGCTTGTCGCAACCGATGCTGACAGACTTGCTGAATAGCTGACCTGCTACGATGGTGAACTTCATCTGGTTTACCGATGACAAACTGTTGAAGTTTTAACATTGTGGCTACAAAAACGCCCAAAATGATCACTTTCACACATTTGTGGGGATAGCTTAACATTTACACCTTCCAGCAAGACAGTGCACCAGCATGCACTGCTTACGAGATGGTTGAGTTTTTGGATCAAGCAACATTGGGACATGAAATCAGGCATCGCTCGAATTGAGAAATGCCTGATTCCGTGTCCCCATGTTACTTAGTGCTGATACGATAAACACTTTATATCAGTGAACAAGATTAAGTTCACCATCGAAACAGGGTAGTAACTGACGGCACCAGTTGAGAGAAGCAAGCTTGTACTTACGACACATAACGACGTCAGTGTTACATCATGACTAGCAAAGAATATGTAACCAACAGCAATATTTTGTTGAAATATTTTGAATTGGTATTTCTTCAGCTATATATGATAAAAATTTCATGTGAATTGATCACCATTTAACTGAGTTATGAAAGAAAAAAAGGGTGCCATTTTTTATGAAACACCATGTAGACTGCGATTAGATGCTTCGTCTTTGCTGTGATTTTTTGCGATTTTCACAAAAGTTTGCCGTGTTTTTTCAAACCATTTTTGCCATGATTTTCTACTGTCCCTATTCATGACCTACTCGCCCTACTATCTCACATCACAGTGTGTGTGCAGGGTTATAAACAGCCACAATCTTACTCCAGTCAAGCAAAACGACTGAAACATGTCTCATGTCTGTGTATCACATGCACGTCACATGACAGACACTCTGTCAATCGGTCTGGAAATACAGGGTTCCCACTGTAGACATGAAATAAAATTCAAAAACTTTTCAAAGAACAAAAACTGCTGACATTAATTTTCAAGGACTAAGCGTTGACATCAAGTTCCAGCAATTGATGAATTATGGCCATAACAACTTCAGAATGACACGTGAGCAAGGTGAGCAAGAAATTTTTATGAAGAAAATGTAAAACTCGACCGCATAATGCAAATATGCCTAATGTTTATCGTTTCAATAATCTTACCCAGTTTTCCCTAAAAAAGTTCCAGAGCTTTCAAAGACCTAGAAAGTCAAATTCAAAGACTTTCAAAGACCGACCACGTTTTCTATGACTTTCAAGGCCTTAAATTTAGAGAGAAAAAATTCCAGAACTTTCAATGACTTTCAATGATGCATGGGAACCTTGAAAATTAGCAGGTTTTTCAACATGGTGTAGAGTGTATCATGTCTCATTACACCAACACAATACAGTCTATTTCACGATAAAACACATACTGATACGTATAACCAAACTTGAATACACTACCACTACCATTACAAAAACAAGAACAACAGTTTTTAACAGAAAATACAGAATACTGTTTCAATCAACTTTCTCAATTTCTTCCTCCTTAAATTAATTAAAACAATCTAAAGCCAAAAGAAAAGCAAAAAAACTTATGACAGTGTGAAATATTCTTTTCCTCTTCTTTACATCGCATTAATTTATAAGCTGCAAATTTGCATTAACACGCATCATTAAATAAACAACTGATTACTGATCACTGAATACAATGACTTACTATTGGTAAGCAATTTGCTGAATACACCTGGAGTGGTCACCAATATGTCAACGACTTTTTCTGGCATATTTTGCAGCAATTGCTAATCAAACAGACACAAATACAGTAAGCGCTTGAAACAATAACGTTTGCTGATACAAACAACACATGAAGTACTACACTATGTCTCAAAAAACATCCTCGACATTTTCGACTGTTAACTTGAAAACCAATCATCAGATTTTGATAATTTTTTGGTACAAATATTCCTGACACAACTTGCCATCAAATCACCGTTCAGTTTTTCACCTCATCCACTGTCCACTTCTGCACTACCTAGAGAAAGCAGATCAAGCAAAATATGAGTCAAAATAAACAGAAAACCTGAAAAAACATACACAACTTTATTGATCATAACTTAAAGAAAAATTAGCAGATTTTATTAATTTTTTGTGGAAATATTTCTGACAGAACTGGCTATTAAAGAAGTGTTTTAGTTTCCACCTCGCCCAATGTCTGCTTCTGCACTACCTGGGGAAAGCAGACCAAGCATGATACGTGTTAAAATGAATGAAAAAACGTCGATGAATTCCATCTATCCTAATCTGTAAGCCCCAACAGTTGGTCTATTACAAGGTTTGACTGTCATGCAGCAGTGTGTCTACCAGATGAAGTTTAGGAATGTTTGTGAAATCAAAAAGCGACTGGTACAGCCTGGATTGGTCTGGAGCAGAACATTATCGATACCGCTGACCGCTGCCTATGGATGGAGAAAGCGTCTCCTTGCCTGTGTTCGCATAGTGGGCCAACACTTCAAGCAATTTTACTACAGGTAGTTAAAAAATGGACAACTGGATGAAATGTCAGCCAACGTAACAGAAATGTGAAAAAATGTGTTTTTACGTGTTATGTTAATTAAGCAATCATATCGCAGTGGATAAAAAGTGATATTTTGCTAGTTGTGTTTTCTCCAGAGAGTTCAGAAACAAACGTTGGGTGAAGTGAAAAACTGAATGGTCATTTGATGGCAAGTTGTGTGAGGAATATTTGTACAAAAAATTATCAAAATGTGATAATTGGTTTTCAAGTTTCAGTCGAAAATGTCGGGGATGCTTTTTAAGACACAGTGTACAATCTGCACAAAATAATGTTAATGTCTGCTAGCTTATAATCAGTAAAAAACACCTGCCAAAACAGTTTCAGAATTTGTTAAATTAACTCTGGCTATGTTTTATGGGACAATTTTTCTTGTTCTAATTCACTTTTTCAAAGTTGACAAATTTTGCATTTATTTTTGTTTAAGAAAATAGTTATTTCATTATACAGATAGTAAAATATTAAATTAATATTAAATTATTTGTCTTAGTAACTGCACTATATCATTTCAACCAATAATGACTGCATTTCAAAATTTATCTCTTACAAAAAAGTCCAGGATCCTCAGAGCTCTTTCAAAGAAAACCGTTTCAGAACAGTTTTTTAAAGCTGTGTATAAAAAAACATAAGATATTTAAATAAATGACACATACACTGAAGTGATCAATACCTGTGTGCCACGCCCACCGCACTTGACATCAGCAGAGAAAGGAGTCGCAGATGAAAGCTGGCATGCAACATCCTACACAGCACAGCACATTTGATGGCCGATCAAATTGATCTCCGATCAACTTTGGGACTTAATCGGAGAGCATCTCAATAACCGTTTTTAAATTGCCAATTAGTGACTTATCATCCATCAAATCTCCCATCAAGTTGATGGCCGAATTTTGGCCGATCAAGTCAGATAATTGACGATTAAACGTGGCGATCTGCAGTTTGTTGCTTATTCACACCAGAAACATCGCTTCACTTCACCGGTTAGAACAGCAATTCATGAATTAAAATAAAATTCCAGGCACGGCGATCAATCACTACTAATCAATTTATACTGTGCATAGTGTTTTGTGAAGAAATAAAATGAATAGACGCTCCCGTATTGATTTGCGATAGAACGTATTGTTGACAGCAAATGATATCGTTGATATCGTTGTTATGACGACATTTACTGGTTATGGCATCCCCTCGCAGCGCAAGCTGGGTAATTTAGTACAACACCGCAAATTGAGATCATTGTCAACCAATCAGATCGGCAAAAGTAGACTCAATTGACGGCTAATCAACTAATCGCCGATCACGTAATTAGAGGTCGGAAATGAAACACAGTTGATCGACGATCAATTCTGAACATTGAGTTAATCAAATATCAGTAAATCGGAGATCAAATTTGATTCAATTGGCGATGAAAAAACCGGACCTAAAAGTTAAAATTTAAAGGTCGTCAATAGCTCTTAATGGTTTACGCATCACAGAGCTACGGAGCATCATTTGCCGTATGGGACCACAAGTCTTACCTGCCACCCACACAGATGAACGGGCCCCATCTTAACTCCAGCCAAGCAAGCTTAATTTACCCTGAAGAGGCTGCACTACATATTAAAACTAAGCAGCATTTTCAACAATATTCAAGTGAGTAAGTTGGTCTAGTGTTTTATGTCCGGGTCAACACATAACAGATCATCTCAGAGATGAGTTTGTTTCAGTGCTGCAAGTATTTGCCTGGAAACCTTTGACAAACAGCAAAAACAACAAATACAAAAAAATGAAATAGTATTAAAGAACACATTCAAATACAATACACGGCACACAATCTATGTAACTCTCCCTCTCTCCTTCAGGCTGGTTTAGATCCCTCGGGTGAGGGGTCAGCCACAATCTATGTAACTATGCAGAAGAGAAAAATTTGTTTGCTTGCCTAAAGAATCTAAGAAGGCCTGGGTTCATGCCATTAATTGCCAAGCCACGAATTTTTCAAATATATAGACGTTATATACCGGTACTGTATGTGCAATCTGAGATTATGTGAGACAATAACAATACATTCTGAGTCTATTATCTGAAGTGACTAGTGAATTAGTTAAGTGCATGAGTGAGTGAGTGAGTGGGGTTTAACGTCCCGCCCGACACAATATAGGTCAATTCAGGGATGACCTTCCAGGCAATGCACGTACACATAACGAAACAAACAATTTAACCTTTACAGAAAAAGTTTAACTTTATGAAAAAAACCTTAAAATAACATAAACCTAAAATTGTACGAACTGCCAATTCAAAGTGGGCATATGTAAATAACAATAATGGCAGTTCTAATAATTTTCCCTCTTATTCTCCAGAAAGTGCATGAACGACTCACTAATTTTTAAATAAACAAACTAATAAAATGTCTTACATAAATCTGGTCAGCCAACTCTCTGGATGGCGTGACGATTACACCGAGCGGTCGATTTGGAGCACGACTTCCTCCATAGATGGAATTATATGCATGGACTTGTTCAATAATTGGAAGCAAAAATGCCAGAGTTTTCCCGCTCCCTAGAAAAATGGCACAATATATGCATAAAGCAATTTCAAGTAAGCATGACAATGAGTTTATCATGGGTATAGTTTATGTGAAACCTGCTGCCATCACCATTATCCATGGATGCAAAGAAAACACTACAAGTAATAAAAAATACTACACTGTGTCCCAAAAAAACGTCCCACTTTGTCATTTTTTAATATCTTTGCCAAACATTAACCGATTTTCAAAACTCTTTCACTGAAACAAACTGTGGACAATCAGCAATAATGCAGCTGTTAAATATCCCACCATGTTTTAACTGTGTCACTACACTACTATGTGAAACATAAATTTTCAAAAATCACTAAAATCACTAAAATCATATAATACATATGCAAAAAAATTATCCTTTAAAACAATTTTTATGCACGATAGCAAAATGCTTCATATGTCTTAGCCATCGTCTGGTGTTTGTAAACAAAAGCAGACAATATTATAGTAAACAGTAATTTTTAATGCAGTGACAACATACCAGTGATGTAATGTGCCATTTAGCAGTGGAGCCAAGGCTCTGATTAGGAACTTGTAGCAGTTTAAAAAATAGAGTTTTTGCAAGATTTGCATAATTTTTGAAGATAAACTGCAACAGGGAAAAACTGGAAATGTCACTAACAGAGATTTGGGAAACATGCAGCACTGACCAAAAGCATGACATTGGCAGACTAAAGTATGCACAAACTGAAAAGAATGTGACCATTGTGGATGAAATGGTAGGCTTGCTAAACCAGAAAGGCCAGAAACAAACATATCGTTCAATACACCAGATATCCAAAAAATAAGCTCTAACAAAGTGTAGCATCGTAGAGATCATTCGCTGCATTTTTGGTCGATGGTGTAATGGTGTATTTTGTTTACCAACATGCTTGCTATTTATTATTATTAGTTTTTCTTGCATTTATATTTCACAAAGTAGTGTAGCGACACAGTTAAAGTGTGGTAGAATATTCAATAATCGCTTTATTGATAATTGTCTACAGAATGCATCAGTGCAAAAATTTCAAAAATCGGTCAAAATTTAGCAAAGACCTGGACAATAACAAAGTGGGACATTTTTTGAGACACAGTGTATATTAATAAATAAACAGTAACATTGGACAATTCAGTACAAGCCATTCAAAAATCCAAGTATTCTTCTATCAGTATTACCTAACGTAAATAAGATATTAGCCAATAAAATAAGGCAATAACATCTGACAGCTTGGTATGTTCAGCATGTTGCAGAGCTTAAGCCAAAACACGAGGAACGACCAGTCCACGTGTTCAACGATATTCTCTGCATTTCTCTAGCATTGTTCAACGACCACATGCCACAACCATCCAGTGACATGTGGAGATACCAAATGCACCACTCGCAGAAAAAAATTTCATGTAAACCAAATTATCTAAATGACAAATATACAAAAAAGTAACACGCTGCATAACCACTTCGGGCCATAATTGAATAACCTTGTACAGACGTATCTGTAAATGCAAGTGCCCATGTTGTAGACTTCGCTACTTTTAACTACCACAACTGGCAGTCCTTACAGCTCTTTAAGCCCAAATTCCATTACACCAACTTTGCGACAAAGTCCAGGACAAGTTCCCGACAAAGTTGCAGACTTGTCGAGGACACAAATCATGTAAGTCCACGACACAAATCAAGTCGCCAACTTTCATGATTTGTGTCCGTGACAAGTCTGCGACTTTGTTCGGGAACCTGTCCCGGACTTTGTTGCCAACTTTCCCCGTGCATTGTAACGGTCTAAATTCCATTAGAGTGACACAAATGGTTTTGTCTTGGACTTGTCACGAACTTTGTCGCAAACATCTCGACACGTCGAGATGGTTTGTGTCTGCGACTTTCATGATGTGTTCACGACTTTCCCCGCGGGAAAGTTTCGGCAAAAGTCGGCGTAATGGAATTTGTTCTTTACACAACAGAAAGGATACCAACGGTCTGTTGCAATTGCAACTCCTGTAGTTTTCACTCACTGCATATTCAGAATTCAAAATATACCCTATATAGTTCGATGATTGTAGCATAAATTCTTCAAAACTACACAATCTACATATCATTATGCACATTTGTCAGTTCTACAACAAAAAAAAACCTAAGCTGAGCAATTGTACAATAACAAAACAAGCAGACACCTGTTTCCGCAGCACAAAGTACATTTCTGCCATTCATCATCAGTGGTATCATTTCAGCCTAGCAACAGAGCACAAATTTCAATTTATTCTCAATATCTGATCAAAGCTGAATGTGGCCGAACATCCATTATCAAATGCTTCTGAAGCCAAACCCAGATTTTTTAAAAATCACTGTACTTACACAATTAATAACATAACTAACAACAAACAACAAGTACACAGAAACATACTGTAGTTGCATATATTAGTTCACTGCTAGTTCTGCAAGAGACAGATCGATTAATCAATTAACCTCCAGAAATTAACTAAAATTAATCTACTTAATTTCGATTAATTTCTGTAATCAATCAGAAGAACAACAAGAAATTTGAGCTAATGCTCACGAGACGCGCGAAAGCCTACAGCAGTTCCGGTTCAATAGTTTAGCTGAAAATTTGGGTGTTCACCCTAAGTTAATACACAAATACCAAATTCTCTATCTGGATCACATAACGATAGTTCCGTGGCGCCACCTTGTGAATGATATAGACTTGTGT
>Ga0209454_1002811_pt1 | contig 12082 bp, 9 predicted proteins | sample WorMetHERISLAND1_2_FD_187400 | JGI IMG/M metagenome (GOLD analysis project Ga0209454, IMG submission 187400) | Marine gutless worms symbiont microbial communities from Max Planck institute for Marine Microbiology, Germany - Olavius geniculatus... | ecosystem: Host-associated > Annelida >...
AAGTATACAGTTGCAATTTTCGTAGATATGGATTTTCACGGCAGATAGCGAAAATGCTTACTTATTTTCCGTGAATTTTCACGGCGGATATAATCTTCGGTTTAGACTGGTAGAACCTGGTAGATGTTCATTAGTAGTTTAAATCTGTGGTAGGCTAATGCTTATGTGCTGGCCATGAAATGGTCAGTTTGGCAAACTGAGAGATTGATGATCAAAATTACTATCGTGGGTTTGCCGAACTGAGTTGAACGAATTAGAATTTACTAAAATGAGTTCGGTGATCTGAAGTGCAGCTAATTGGGCCGCTAAAATCGGTTCGGCCGTTTTGCTGTTTAATTCACACCCCCATGCCAGTACTGCATTAAAGATGCTGAATAGATTCACTAATTATAAAGTAAAAAAATATTAGTTCTGTTAAACTCCTCGTTACCAGCGCTGGCTGCTGAAATCTGCTCAGATGGAGAGTGACGCGTTCTACTATGACTAATTGTGCAGGGTGACGTTATTTCATTATACAATATGAACTGAAAAAGATGATTAAGTGCCACAGTTTTCTTTCAAAATACTGAGAGGTTAAAAATTTTTCAGTTTAGGCCTACTCTCAGCTGCACAGTGGCAGAATTGGACCATAATGGCCTGCTCGTGAACTTGCAGTATAAGCCTAAAAACTTACTGCGCAACTTAAATTTATTTATTTTAGCTTTATTAGGTAGTTAATTAACTTTCTCCTACATTTTAGTTTCTGCTGGCACTTGGTCGTCGAATTCCGACGAAGTATCAGAGGCTGCATCAGACCAGTTCAGCGCCTAACAGTGACTGCGGCAGGATCTCAGCAGCTCGTCGGCGTTGGGCGTTATTCGTTTTCCCCGAACTGATTGTAGCAAATTTTGCGTTGCTTCTGTCAGTTCGTCGAACTGAAAATAGAATTAACGAATCTAGAAAGACAGAATTTCTGCCGTCAAGATTTACTAGAATGGTGGAAAATTTTTTGTTTACATGCGGAACCTGTCACCGTCAAACTAGTGCAGAACTGTAATCAGAGTAGAGCTAGATATACATTTATGTATGTTGTCGATATGTGCTCATGTTGTGTGCTTCGTAGGTCTTAGTGGTAGCATTTGTATAGGGTGTTGCAAAATCCCCCTACTGAATGCACAGCAATGATTGGATCAAGTGTGGATGCAATTGAGAGTAGCTGCCAACGATCTCCTGTCATGAATAATGCCCAGTTTTGTAGCCAGGAACTGGCTATGCATCAGCAATTATGGTGCAAGACTTGCTTTGCTAACTCTAGGGTCAGAAAAAACATCACATCCATGGCAGAAGATTGTTCGCAGCCATTGTCTGTTGTACCCGCACTTAATGTGATCGATCATATATGATGCTGGTGTGGTGTTTTTGCGACATAGAGTTGTGCACTTCATTTTTAATAGCCTATGCTGATTCTCGTGTGTTTCCCTGACCACCATTCATCTGTTTGTCCTATATGTGGTATCCAGGTTCCTAACCAGAAAACAAAAGGCATATAACAATTAAAATAGGTGTGAACATTTTTTTGGCATCAGTAACTTGTGTGCAGTCTTGAGGTCAAAAGGTCAACGAGCAGGTGTTGTGGTTAGGATTAGGGATGCATGGCTCTGTCTGGTTAACATATGCATGTGTCATGTTTTGTCGTGCACAGATCTTGGTTCAGTAGAGATAGTTGAGAGCCCAGTGACAGGATGAGCGAGTGTTACAAGTGCGGGAAGACGGGGCACTTCGCCCGTGAATGTACGTCGTCGGGGCCAAGTCGCGGTGGTCCGCGTGGTGGAGGTCGTGGGGGACGTCCAGGTACTGACCTCTGCTTATCATCTCTGTTATTGTCTGTCTCAGGGTGACCAACCACTTGTCTGGAAGACCTGGAAACATCAGAATTTTACAGATGTTGGGGGGATGACAGGGTTTTCAGTCAGGGAAAAACTGTGAAAAATTTCCAAAAATTGCGTCAAGAGGCTTTTAGTATCACCGACTTATGTCTTCTGTGCCAATTACGGTATTTTATGCTGTTTATTGCTGAATATTGCTCTGTTAGGCCTATGTTATATTTTTACGCACAATAGCAGAATGCTTCGCAGGTCTTAGCCATGGCTTGGGCATCTGTCTGTCTGTCCGTCACAATGCTGTATTGTGTGAAAATGGTGCAAGCTAGGATCACAAAATCTTCACAATAGGCTGCCTCAAGGTCTCTAGTTTTTTATGAAAAAATTTCGTGCCTAAAAGATGTTAAATTTCGCCATTATTGGCTCATATAGTGTGAAAACAGTTGCAGATAGGTACAAACATGATGCTTATCAACATTGATGTCCTTGAACGACCTTGAACCCTCAAAAAGAGGTTTTTAGTGAAGTTTTTTTAGCAATTTCTTGCTGCGATGCACATTTTAAAAGTGAATTGCACTGAGATGGCTGGATATGGATCTGGACAACCTTCGTGTGACATTTTTAGCATAGAACGTACATTTTTAAGAACCTAAGTTTTGAACTTCTAAATTCAAGGAGTCTTCCAAATGGAGACCTCAATTTAAGTACTCTTTCAACATGCATTAATATCTTATTGCTGTAGGCCTACACTGATTGCCAAAGTGGCAGGACTGACTGCTATCCTGCGTCACGTGAGCTTTGCTCAGATTACTTGTTAAATATTTATATCTGTTATATTGTACTTAGTACTAGGGTTGGTTACCATAGTTGAGTACCAGTTAAATGGTCAAGAGTGCCGCAAGTCGTCAGGGAATTAATTAAGTGTCCGGAGTGTCAAGTGCTGCTCTTGCTGTAGTAAATGTGCTTTTTTGTTTGTCTGTCACACTGATGCTGTGAAAAAATGACCCACGTGCAACAGAGTCCAGGATTTTGTTAAATAAATTAGGACATAACTGCCTAAGTAAAATAATTATGCTATACAGTTATACAGTAAATAATGGCAAAACTGAAATTATTGTCATAACTGAATTATAATACAAAGCAATTGTTTGGAACAAATGAATACGTAAACGTGGAAGCTGCAGTATCAGAAAGCAGATTGCGATGTAGCCTGGCTGTGATGATTTACTTGCCCTCGCATAAACTTCGTGATTGACAACAATGTATACATATCTGAGCCGGCTACCATGTTAGCAGACTTGTGCGTTGGAGCTGTCGCGTAGCCTATGCAGCTTCATTATAATTAAGCCGATCGTTGCAGAAGCAGTGCAATGTGGCGCTGTAGATTTGTTTGTTTGTGGCTTTGTCCAGGGATGGTTGAGGCTGCGTTGCTGCATGCTCGCTGCTATGGGATGGTTGGACAGACTTTTGGCTCATTGCCGTGGCAACATGACCTGGTGCTGGCAACAGCTGGGCGTGCTGCTGCTGCTGCTTTGTTGCTTGCAGCAACCCACAGAGCTATAAGTTAGCGGAGATGCCACGATTATTGGCTCGGGCAGTGTCCAACTGAGCTATGTGTGCAGAGCGGGTCAACTGCCGTAGCAACGCACTTGACAACAGGCTAAACGATGCTGTAAAAATCAAGTTTTATGCCCTTGCTAACAAAACGAATGCTGGCAACAAAATGTATTGGTATTTATTTTTGTCAACTGCTATCAGTGTTACTTTCATGCAGAGCGGAAAAATAAGAATAAATGCCGCATTTTTAGCTTACAGCATCGTGAGCCACATCACCTACGGGCTTATTTGTAAAGGTGTGTTCAAATTGATAGATCCGAAATAAACTGAAATGAAAGCCACATACTAAGGCTTTCATTTTAAGTTCATGTCGGTTTAGTTATATTACTATAAGTTCCCTGGCAAGACCTGGACCATAAAAACTAGCCCACTACACGAACCCTAACTTTTACCATAACCATGTCTCTATTCCTAACCCTATTTTTAACCCTTATCCTATAGTACCGATGCCTAGCCCTATCCCGAATCCTAATTCCTAACCCTATCTCTAACCCTAATCCTAGCCCTATCCTTAACCTTATTTCCTAAACCTGAGCCTATATAGTAATAATAATAATAATAAGAGAACATTTATATAACGCACTATCATTTTGAAGAAATCTCAAGTGCGCTTATATCACTGTGTCCAGGTTTTGTCCGGTCCAGGTTTTGTCAGGACACCGTTATTCTGTATGCAGTATGCACTTGAAAGCATGGAGAGCAAATGGAATGAACTGAACAGCACAGAAGAGCTACATCTGTTCATTTCGTTCCATTTCAGTCACTTTAAACACAAGATAGGTGTGTTGCGTGAACTCTTGTGTAGGTGGCGGCGCAGGCAGCGGTAGCTGCTACAACTGTGGCAAGCCAGGGCACATATCCCGTGACTGCACTGAGGCGAGGATGAGCAGCAGTGGCGGCGGTAGTGGTAGCACCTGCTACAACTGCGGAGAGAGCGGACACTTCTCACGTGAATGTCCCAACAGGTAACTGCCAAGTGCCGACTTTTCCATATCATGGAGCAGTTTGTTCAAAGGTAATTAATGATGGTCAAAAGTGGCATTAGTTGTTGAGACTAGGTTGTGAAGTACCTGGTAGGTGTTCAGTAATAGTCCACATCTGTGGTAGGCTAATGCTTATCTGCTGGCTGTGATGATAATAGATGTTTGCTGATGCTGTGCATCTGATGGATGTTGTTATATAGAGGCTGTTTCTGAGCCAGTACGTACATGTAATATGGGGCAGTTCTAATGAATTTGCTGTTGTATTTACATGATTGTGTGGTCAAAGTCGGAAGTCAGACTACATGTTGAATGGTGCGTTTTTGAAATAAAATTAATTATATTATTAAATTCTAGACTGGAGACAGGCCACCAAGACCACAGGACTAAGCTCCAAGCTCCTATGTGCTGCTGCTAAATGCTGAAGTACACAGCACGTAAGGCACACATAGTCCATGATGCGAATTCCCCCTGTCCTCGAATAGACAGCATGCTGAAATTAATGACTGTCTGGAGGATAGCAGCGAAGATTAGTAGAACTACTATTATGGTTAATTACACATGCACACATATAATGGAGTTCTTACAATTTTAGGTTTAGCTCATTTTTTGTGTTTCTGTAGAAGGTTAAATTTACTGTTACTATGTGTTACTATGTGTTTGTGTGCGTTTTGCCTGCAAAGGCCATCCCCGAAAAGACGTACACTGTGTTGGGTGGGACGTTAGACCCCACTCACTCACTCACTCCATGATACGAAAAGTTTACTGTAAGACTTTGAATTGAAGCTGGGTTGTGCTTCTGCATGCAGGTCGGAGGAGTATGTAATAGTAGCAGTGGTAGTAGTAGGGTCATTCCGTGTCAAATCAACCAGAATTTATGAAGTTTTACACCCGAGCACCTCAGAATTTTCCACAAAAATTATGACATGCACTGGAATGTGTCATTAGCATACGTGCAAAATTTCAGCTTTCTATCTTGTATATTTGCTCAGATAATGAGCTTTTTACAGGGGTGATATCAACCCGTTCGTGTGTCGCATAGTATTTTTCAACGACTTCAGACTCGGGTATCTCAGCCATTTGTGGGCCAAATGTGTTCATATTTTGCGTGCTGCATAGTTTGTCTGAATATTATGTTATTTCTGCCCAGTATTGAAAAAAACGAACAACAAAATTACACAGCAGCAAAACTACAAATTAGATTTCAAAATGTAATGACTGGAAAGAGTTGCGGTCAGTCATGATCACCTGTCAACTGCCTACACTGTGCTGCATGATCGATTTTTCAATTGCCTGTGGTTTTCAAATGGCAAAAGCTAGTGGTGACTGAGTATACTTTCACTGTATTAATGCAATTAAATTGAAACCTAGAACTTTCATTAAGTCTCCACAGCTAAAACACCTTATTCACACAAAAAACAGTACCTATCTGTCTTACAGTGAGTGCATCATGTGTGAATTCTTGTGTTTGTTGTGTTTCGCATTGTGCCATTTATCCATGCATAGACAAAAATTAATATCTCGGAACTATATGAGACACCATGATGAAATTCCTGTCATTTGAAGATCTTGTACATAGATAAGCAGTTGGTGAAATTTTTAGGAAGCTGAAGTTAGTAGCACAGTGTCAACCAGTGCAGCAAAAATGGCCCACTTTTGACACTAAAATATGTTTGGCAGATTTTAACCCCATACTAAAGCAGCCATCATAGAGTTTAAAAGCACAATATTACATGTGCACATACTACTCTGGTAGTAGTATACACAGAAAAAAATTATACAACTGTGTGCCTTACTATATGGCTGCTATGACATATCCAAAACTGGGAAAAAAACTGCCGAACATGCAGAATAAGCATTTTTGGCTTTTTTAAATTTTAGACAGAACACAATACTTGACAGAAATAATGTAATATTCCGATAGACTATGCAGCAGTTAAACAGCACACAAAATATGAACACATTTGGCCCGCAAATAACTGAGATATTTGAGTCTGAAATCGTTGAAAAATACTACGTGACATACGAACAAGTTGACACCACCTCTGTATAAAGCACATTATCTCAGCAAGTGTACAAGATAGAAAGCTGAAATTTAGCTCGTATGCTAAGGACAGTCACATTCCAGAGCACATGGTAATTTTTGTGTGAAAATCTGATATGGTCGGGTTCCCACCTGGTTGACTTGAATGACCCAGTAATAGTAACTAGTACTTATCGAAGACGGGGGCTTTTATTTGAAGTTCCATGGTAATTTTTTTTGACAGGATGTCGAGCAACACTGATCGCATGGACACAAGGAAGTGCTACAACTGCAACGAAACCGGACATCTGTCACGTGACTGTCCCGATGCCAACAGGCGCTCTGGAGGTGGCCCAGACAAAAGTAGTGTGGAGTGTTTCAGGTACTGCTGACTTATGCCTATCACCTTGTCATTGTGCTAGTCAGGAGTGATTTAGTTATCAAGACAAAGCTTAGTAGAAGGTTTTCATGCCTGTCTGAAAAGTCGTGGAATTTTTTCATCAATCTTTTCTTTTTACGCGCGAAAGCAGCTACTGCTTTCAGTGCGCCTTAGCCATCGCAATTCTGTCTGTCTGTCCGTTCATCTGTCCATCACACGGGTGGACCAGTCAAAAGCGGTGCAAGCTAGAATCACCAAATATTCACCCTCGGCTGCCTGGAAGACTCTAGTTTTGGGAACCATAAAGCTTTTCCATAAATTCGAAGGGGGTCACTCCAAACAAGGGCGCTAAATGAGAGAGGAGTGGGCAAAATTTGCGATTTTGGCCAGTAAGTCGAGTTGGAAGGTCTTGGTTTTTCCCCATTTATTTCCAGGCCCTGGAAAAGTCTTGGAATGTTTTGTCAGTGAAAGTTTGGGAACCCTGTAATATTGATGTTGATGTGTGTGGTTGTGTTCGTACAGGTGCAATGAGTTTGGCCACTTTGCTCGTGACTGTCCCAACAGCAGTGGAGGCGGTGGTGCTCGTAGTTTCGGAGGTCGTGGTGGGGGCTCGGACCTTCGTTGCTACACGTGCAACGAGATCGGCCACATCTCCCGCAACTGTCCGACCGAGGCGTAGTGGATTCCGGCCCCCGTATGCGGGGACCCGCGGCACGGCGTGGTGCAAGGCTGACCACTGGCCATCATCTGACGCATGCAATGAGTGCCACAGTAACACACTCGGCAGTACTGTGCTTGCCGATGTGTGTCGATCATGAGTAGATTGGTCGAACGTTCATTGAGAATAAGTGTTTATTGTATATGCTCTGTCTATCCGTCACTACTAATGCTCTCTATCTGTCTCTCGTTACACCTTCTCGGATATTCCAGGTTTCCTTACCTACCATAAGCTCGGAACAACTAAAAACATGAAACGAAAGCTTTATTTACACGTTATTTTATTTGCTCACCGATTCACACCATGTGTGAGCGCTGCTCCGCTGTCTTAACTACCGCCATGGTGCAAATGTAGCTGTGTATAATGGAGAAACGTGGTGAGGTTGTGTTGTTTGAGGTTGCGTTGAGAGTCAGTGCCTCATTGCGAATGGTCGTACGTATAATTCAGCCGATGTGTTGAAGCAGGCAACGATTGGTTGCTGCTGCTTAAACTAACCACACGTGTATGTATGTGTGGAAGTTGCGGTGTGTGGGTCACTTGCCTGAGGCAGGCACTAGCATGCGTAAAGAGTTTGTTGTGAAACAACCGTGACACTAGTGAGTCGGTTCTATACGGTTCTATACTTAGCTGTATGTGTTGTACCAGTGGATGTCTTTGTTTTTTGCTTTAAGTTTTTGCTGAGTCGATTCGCTGAGCTAAACTTCAGTCTAACAAGTAGTACATGCTTTTAGCAAAAAAGTGAAGTGATTTCGCTGAGATTTTCAGTCTAAGTTCGAAGTTTCTGCTCAGCAGAAGTCTAGTCTTAAGTATGTAGAGGCAAAGTTCCATTTGGCCAGATGCCGCGTGATGGCGGCTGACCAGTCGCAGTGCGACTCGTTATCTTGGCCACTTGCACTCCATGTGTATAGATAGAATTTGGTTATGGCATTGATAGAATTTGGGGAATTAACAACTGAGGCTCTGGATCGAACCACAAGTAAGACGCAGATCTTCAAAAGACTTATATTGTTGTGAATGTTCAATAGCTCGTCTGAATCTCAACTGCCACCAGGCGAAAGAGTGCGAGCGGCCAAGATAATGAGTCGTACTGTGATTGGACATCAGCCATCACGCGGCGTTTGGCCAAATGGAACTATGCCCCTCTATAAGTTCATAGTTTATTTGTCAGGCCAAAGTTAAGTACAGATTTTAGCATTCAGTTCAGGTTTCGTTCAGCGAAATGGCTCAGCGAAAGTCTGAGTCAAAAAATGAAGTCACTTAATGTGAGATATGTGCTTCGAGTTCGGTGGCTGTTTTGTGGTTTCGATACTAGAACTTGTGGTTGTGTTTATAACAACATGTTTTGACTTGAGACTAGGAATTAAATGAAAGTGATAGAAGTTAGGCGCTGTGTTGTACTGGTGTTATTGCGTTTTCTAAATTGCCATCATTTTTTAACGTGTTTGTGTAGTGAAGCAGAATTGTGACGCCATTTTAAGACCAATTATTGTGATAGACAATTTGCAATCTTTTGCCAGCACTTTGCAATTGTTTGTTTACTTATAACAGCGGTATTTTTGGATTTATGGATTTATTATCAAATAAAGGCTTCTGGAGTAGTAACACTGTCGTCATATTATGTGTGTAAATTCTGCATGCAGCAGTGATATTTGACGTCTCAAAATCATTGGACTTGGACTTATCAAAGAGAACAAACTAAACATTCATAAATATGCATTTTAGTTTTAGTCTTCATTAGTTTTTTTTCGGCTAGCAGTTTTTTGTTATATATGCCTCGTTGTAACTAACTGATATGTTAGTTTTTTGTTTGTAAAGTTTTTCATTTTACTTTTTGTTTATTTGCCCAACCGCTAATCTGCACACTTAAAGGTCGGCCTTTTCTCGTGGTTGTCATCTGTAACGGATATGCTGTAGCTAATAGGTAGGCCGTAGGGGAAAACTTTACACGAATAATTAGCTGTGGGTGTTAACCTCGGGGGGTGCAAAATTTTAGCCATCTACTCCAAAGAAGACATTTTCAAATTGGGGGTTGAGTGAAGGGTACGAAAAATGTGCTTTCCTATGGAAGACTGACCATGCCTCAGAAGCGGTGAGAGATAGGGCCTAGTTTACTATTGATCATTAATAGGAAGTGTCAGATGTCTTTTTAGATGAAATGAAAATCATCGAAATTGGATGACCTTAACGGTCAATGACAACCAGCACTGTCTTCTTCGCCCTAGCAACAGCTGCGATTTTTGTTAGTCATACATACGCAATTTTTGTACAGTTGAATCACACAGATAAGTCAAATTGATTAAAATTTGTTCGACTGATTGTTTTACTTGATAATTCTTTGACTTAAGCTTTGAGTTAGTGTTAAGGTCAAGTAATTTATTTGACTTGACTTTGACTTAAGTCAAATATCACTGACGTGCAGGCATTGGTGTAGTTTAGTCTGAATGCTGTTCCCACAAATAATACATAGAAGGAGAGGTGATAAGTATTCCCTGAAGAAATCAACGACAAGTCTAGCCCCTCCAGAATACAAAATTAATCATACAAAGTTGATGTCTCTATGCACAGGTTGCAACATGTTTAGAGTGTTTGGGTCTGGGACTGCACCGGGATGGGAACTACATCTGGGGGAAGAAAAAGGGATCAGCGTCAGAATTTACTTTAATGAAAAGTTGTGAAATCGCCTAGAAGCGCAAGCAGATTTTTGCGCATTTTGTATTTTTAAAATGTGATGAAAACAGTTTTTCGTCACAGTCTATTTTTAGATTCGAGCGTCTCCAGTGGCGGTTTCATCAGGGGCACACCCCCTCAGATATCTAGATGAAACACTTCTCATAATATAAAACTAAGATGGAACCTTTAAACGGGTGACATACCCAGTGGGCCTAGAATCATTACAAACACATTCTCTCTACTAAAACTGCATCGAGTGAATTAAGGGGTAGACTATGTGTCTAAATTGCAGACCATTCATGAGCATAGAAGAGAGGGGCTACGAGAAATATGATAAAAAGTAACGACAAACGGAAAATACGCATGGTAGTAATTAATTAAAAAGTTGTAGAGACTGGAGTTCCTGTCCGCCGTATCCTACGAATATTTCTTTCGTTTTATAGGCTGCGGTACTCTTATGATTACAGGAACTACACTAGTAAGTTGGGCTGAATGCAATGAGCACGAAATGAACAGACAACGAACAAGCATCGTATAATGAAGTCGATTGATGCATGTAGGCGATCGAAGATGCGCAAAGTCTGCGCGGCGTCAGATAAGATAAAAACGCGGAGATACGGCCGTACGCCGTACAGAAGGATGGGGAAGAGAGAGGAAAAGAAGCGGCAGTAGGCCAGGCCTAGTACTTCTCGGCACTTGAGACGCCAGTATGGTCGGAGCGCCGATAATCGAACGGTAATTTAGTTGTCTATCTGGCGCCGCAGCTGCAGCAGCATGGGCGTCGTCTCTGCGATCGAATGCAGCGTCATCGTCATCAGTCACTGCAGTGACGGAGCTATAGGCGGATCCAAGCGGCACGCAGACGATCGTGGCTAATGACTACATCTATACGAGGGTCTTTCGATAAATAAGTTTACAAAATGGCGCCACTCCGTTAGTTGTTTAAATAAGAAAAACCAAAATATACGTTTTGGAGGAAATTTAATTCTGAACATGCGTGAAATTTTTGTTGTTGCTGACGTCATTATTGTGACGTCATCTGTTAATAGAACACAGTCCATTTGTTTTTGTATTATTTTCTCCACCAGTAATCTAGCATAGCTCACAAGTGACAACCAGCATAGGAGCGAGAAAGCAAATAAACTTAACAAGTTAATGTCACCTCTTTGAACGTTAAACGTTAATGTCTAATTTTTTTAACATACGGTCCAAGTTTGTTCAAATATTTTTATCTGTTAAAAAGTTTCTGAATGCCCGATGCAAAAAACGATGCCGGCTGCTGTCTGAGCCGTTGACGAACGACTGATTGCACCACGGTATTTGATGCAAATTTCTGCCCAACTAGCATTTTCTTGCACCAAGCGTACTGTTGGCTTTGTGAGCACTTGTCGCCATACACTGGATGCACCGCAAAGTGAATCTTATTTGCTTAAGTCTTTTTGCCCACAAAAAATATAGGCCTAACGGTATGTTTTTTACGCTGTTCGTTATGAAACAATTTCAGTGCTAACGTCGCTGTTATAAATGACGTCACAGTGACGTCATCTTCACAACTTGTAGGGGCTACTCATAATTAAATCCCCTACAAAACGTAGCCTATATTCGGATTTTTTATATTTTAAGAATTAATGGAATGGCGCCATTTGGTATACTTATTCATCGAACACCCTGGTACAAGGGTGTGTTCACAGCGACAGAAGTAAAATGAAATGAACAGAAACGCATTTGCCAGTTCAGTTCATTTCGTGTTCAACAGTGGCATCGTGGGGTGGGGGACAGGAGAATGCGAAGCTGCCCTTTTCTAAATTTTAGGCTGTCGTAAAATTGTGAAAGAAC
>Ga0209454_1002816_pt1 | contig 12071 bp, 4 predicted proteins | sample WorMetHERISLAND1_2_FD_187400 | JGI IMG/M metagenome (GOLD analysis project Ga0209454, IMG submission 187400) | Marine gutless worms symbiont microbial communities from Max Planck institute for Marine Microbiology, Germany - Olavius geniculatus... | ecosystem: Host-associated > Annelida >...
GTGCAAGCATTTGTGACATCTCGCGTCGACTACTGTGACGCTGTGCTGGCTGAGTCATCGAGAGTCATAACAGACAAGTTGCAGAGAGTGATGAATTCAGCTGCCCGCGTAGTCACTGACACTCGGAAGTACGACAGTGGTTTGTCGCGATTAATGCATGACGAGCTCCATTGGCTTGATGTCACCGATCGAGTACGATTTAAGCTCGCAGTGCTCATGTATCGATGTCTCCAAGGAACTGCCCAGACAGTCTTCGTGACCCAGAACTGAGTCTCGATACTTTCAAACGTCAGCTGAAGACATACATTTTTGCGAAATATTGATGACAAAATGTATTCAGCGCATTAGAGATCTTTTTGAGTATGCGCTATACAAATTTACACTTTACTTTACTTACTTACCAATAAAATTTTGTGCACTTCATATTTTCAGCAGACGGCAATTTTAGCATGCTGATGTGTCACCTCATGTCGAATAGTTTACAAATGCGAAAATAAATGAACGTCCTGATAGCGGTATAATTGAGATGAGGTATCTATCTTTTATTTGCATTTTGCGTACTGTATAGTGTAACGTGATAGCCAGACGGCGCCTTGTGGGAACCAGTCCTGAGTCGCCGTTGTGACGTGACGGAAATTACTGCAGGCATCCTACGAGCCACCGACGCCGTTAAGACTCAAGCTCCACTACTTCGTTTTGTCAGAGATTTGTTGAAAAACATGTCGTACATCAATTTGTACAACAACTCGACATGTCGTGATAATGTGGATTTGTTGTAGGCCTTTGATTTTTAGCCGACCGTACTTAAGTAACGGTTGAGCTGTTGGTACAGTTGTCGTCCGTCTGTTCGTCACCCGTCGTCGTCTGTCGTCTGTCACGAATGCATTGTGGCTAAACGTTAGGGAAACTTTTACATGAATAATTAGCCATGTGCCTTAAACCTAGCATGCAAAATTTCAGCGATCTAATGCAAGGAAACATTTTCAATTTCGGGGTTAAATGGACGGGGTAAAAAATGTGTGCTTTTCAACGGGAAACTGGCTATATCTCCGAAACGGTAAAAATACGGCTAACAGGAAGTGGCATACGCCCTTTTAGATGAAATATAAATCATCGACCTTGGATGACCTTGAAGGTCATTGACAACCAGTACGGTCGGCTATCCTAGCGAAAGCTGGGTTTTTTGTTCTACAATTTGTTGCGGATTTGCATTGGACTCTTGATAAGTTGTGAATTCGTAATATACAGCTTGATGTACGAATGTTGTGTAAAACAAATCCACAACATATCGATGCATTCGGAGTTTGGGCAAAAATCATACCGCGTTGCTTTACAGCTTTGTCGTATCTGTTTCTGCCAGTAAATAAATTATCGCATGAATAATTATTTAGTCCACCTTCTGTCGCTGGCTTATGTACGTGACAGCTGCACATCGCGGCCCAGGTGCTAAAATAGCGAGGCGACGAATTATACAGGAGAAGCTTCAGACGTCACAAATTTGCGTAAGTCTATGCTATTCGCAGCAGTCAGTAATTATCGACGCTTGGAGTACGCCCCTAAGACCTGTACATTTCTTTCGTCAGTAGCGAGTCAGGGGGAATTGCCCACCCTAAATTATGGGCTGTCAAAAATTGTCTTAAAATCTCTTTTTGTCGAAATATTTTGACCCAAAGAGAAAATTTGGAGCTGAAACCCACTTTGGGGAAATTCAAGAGCAAAATTGAAATTTTCAGTTCGCCTAATGTCATTTGTCCGAAATTTGCAACTTCCTACCCCGCCTCTTTTTTAACACGCGACGCCGCTGTTTTTCGCAGTTCGTATTATTCACATTCGAAACAGATTACCCAGTACCCACTGGTGTGGTTTCTGTGGATAATGCCAGTTTTTCGTTCAAAGTGTACAAAGTAGAAAGTTCATGGGCGCTATTTTTGAGGCTATTTTGTGACTTTTGGTACATTTAGAGTTTATTTTTCTCACGGCGGTGTATGTCCGAAGTAAACATGCCTGTATCTCATAATCTTTATATACTGTCGTTGAGAAACAGTACGGTATCAAAACTTTCGAATTAATTATCGTTATATATGGGGAGGTATAGAGCAACGTTATGTGACGACTTCTACTGCAGGAGCAGCACCAAATGATTATTATTCGGCGCTGGTACACTACTACGGCTGGATAATCAATCCATTTTGCCTCCGGAGTGCATTATGGGACAAGTGCGCTAGCGTACGATCTACGTCTCTCATTGTGCATGCACTGTACGCCTTCTATGTGCAATCAACCTGCAGGGTGATCCGAAAAAGTAGGTCACCCACCACGTTAAAATCCCAGACAAAAGGCCACCAAGCTGGTTTTCCACTATGCGTGAGGTAACTATTGAACTATTGAATTCAATTTTCATGATCTGCATGCGAGAACATTGTCCCATGCTGCATCTGAGTTTTTCGCATCCGACGTTAAGTTGGCGACGCAGCATTTTTTTATAAGTCGCTCCGCTGAGTACAAGACAATGAAACAAAATGGACTTACTTAATCTACAGCAACAAAAAATGTTAATTTATCTTATAGTACGTACTGTGGCAACTTAAGTTATATTTCCAAAAGGATGTGCACTTTATATAGAAAAAAATTGTACTAAAAACCAGCTTGGTGGCCTTTTGTCCGATGGTGTTTGTCCGTACACCACCACGTTATTCTCATAAACACCGAGCAGATTATTTTCAAAATTCTATCACCGACATACTATAAATTCGCGTGTCAATAAAGCTAGCATTGAAAATACCGCACACTGTTGATGTGTCGCCATACTACCGTGGGAATATTGATATTAGTTGTTGAAAGTAATATTTCACAATGTAGTGTAGCAAAACGCGTGAGGTATGATGGTTTGCTTAACGATCAGTTTATTATTGACTTAGTACTGTAGATTTACTTATTAGCCTGCCTTGTGACTTGGTGATATAACGGTAGAATGTCGAACTCGTAACCCCAAAGTAGCAGGTTCGACTCCTGCCCGGTGCATTGCCAGGTAACGACCTTGGGCAAGTTGTTCACACACGTGTGCCTCTATTCACCAAGCAGTATAATTTGGTACCGGTCAAAAGGTGGTGACGCTCTGCGGCTGGGAAGGTAACCGTAGGTCTGGCATCGCCACAGACTCAGTGGTCTATTCGCCTTAGGGCTCAACTGCCATAGAAAGACAGATGAGCACCCCGTCTACGCCCCAGTAGGAGTATGGCACTTTTATGGGAAAATAAAGAAAAATCGCTTAATATCTGATAAAGTTTCAAAGTTGCTAACTCGGTGTTTTGCGCCGTGTCTTCGTGTGAAACGATATGCGTCTCTGCAGTGTTCAAGCAGACCCCACGTGAAATGAACGTTCTATTTTGCATCTAAATGCGTCCTAGTTTTAAGGACCACCCATGTGTGGGATTAAGCTTACGACAGAAAATGGACGAGGGACATTTATGCGAGATACGATCTGGTCAGTCGCTTTGATTGCCCACATAAAACGGCAGTAGCGGGGACACAAACTATCTAGTTCGTGCGACAAGGATGCTATTTACGACGGTTGTCGCCGGTCGCGACTGGTCAGCGACGTGTGCGGGATACGTAATCAACAACGTGCGCCTATTCTATGTGATATTTGCATTCGTTTCAGATGTCGCTCATTACGTCATTGTGACGTCACAGCGTCGGCACACAACCGCATGCATGTATTATGCACGATGTGTCTGTCACACACGTACTGTGTGTAGTCTGTACGTTGTTATTACTATCGCTACAACGTGCTGTCGGTTACGACTGTATCAAAGCACTTAATGTCTGCCGACTACAATCCAACCGTTCCAATGCAATGCTGTCTCTTGACCTCAGTTTTAAACCGATCTTTGCGAAATTTGAAACGACTTCCCCTCAGTACTTCGTAAACACCAAACAGCTCATTATAGATCATCTAGTGTACGCGCATGCGCGATAATTAATTTACTGGTTTAACCGGCGGTCAAACGCAAAATGTGTCTGATGTTAACTAGTTTCTTAATTTTCAGAGTTTCTGATTAGGGCTATAGCTGTATTTGTGTAGCGTGTATAGATAAGATCAACGAGGAGGAATATGCTAATTTTAGACATAAAAACGACCAAATAAAGGCCTAGGTTTAATAAAAATAAAAATGTGCAAACCTATTTATCGATAACAAAGGTATTTCACGTTTTTGGCAAAACCGGCCACGTACGCTTGGCACGCCATGACCAATTTTCAATGTCAAATTAAAAACCTTAAATTTTAGGCTCTGTCTCGTATGCGACCTACGGACAGACTGAACGTAATTCGTTGTGAGGTTTTGTTCGGGGGCCTCATAATAGTAATTTCATAGGCTGTGGCTTGGTTGCTTTAATGCTTTATAGTTAGAACATCGGGCTCGCAAATTTTGCGATCAACTCATCAGGTCGCGGGTTCCTATTCTGGTCGCGCCGCTGCTTGCAGAACAACTCTGTAGTGTATACAAATACTTGGTACTGGAATGTAAAGCAGATTATGAAACAGATGCGTTCTATTGTCCATAATACTGAGCGTAAGCTCACTCCCAGCTCTGAAGCTAGAAAACAGAGATGAACACTGCACCTGTTACGTCCTGGACCTGTGAGAGGGCGATACTACATGACTGGTGGTTTTTATTGTACCTTTCTTGTACCGAATAACAGTAATTTATCTATTCCGTTCATTCAAAGATTTGGCGATGCGGCCGTTCACGCAGCATGGAGCCGCCTCAATGATATTTCCCTGGTGTAGGTTTCGTACATCTTTTACTACCACAGAGTACTGACCACTAACCAGCTGAGTCAATGATGCGCTGGCCGTCGGTGCTGAACCCTTGCTGACGCTGCAGATGAATTTACCGCGTGCCGTGACAACAATGCTAACATTAAGTATTTATAAACTGCGCGAAGCGGCTCGGTCTGGGTCTGGTTCGCTGTCGGCAATCGCCGAGGTCACAAAGACTGCTGCATTTGGCGTCTCAGGTTGATCGTGAACGACGCCCGAATGATGCGATACTCGTCGGTTCTGAGTCCACGCTTAAACCACGCTTAACTTGCACTGATAGCCTACTGTTTTCGCAACTTTCAGCTGTAGTCGTGCGTCATAAACTAAACGACGGTGTAGCCTATGCGATCTGAGCATGGTTTAAGTACGATAGCGCACTGTCTGGAGTGGTATAAGCTCGTGCTGCGTACTCGCTTATCCACTTCAGTAGTGCGGTACTATGCTAAGCAGAGTTCCGCGCAGTGGTGTAAATTCTGTCGGCCAGACCGCAGAACGCCAGCGCGGGTCTGATGAAAAATATAATTTATTCCTGTGATTGTTTTCTATCTGACTACAACTGCTACTCTTTGCTATCGCACGATTAATAGAGAATTAATGTCGTCGGTTAATAGAGAAGAGGCAGTGTACGCTGATTTTATGCTACGTCTGCTGAGAAGGCCTAAAAATCTACAAGTAGGTCTACATTTCGTCAGTAGCTGATAACCCATCTCCTGTTTTACGACAACTTCCTGACTATATTTACGACAGGCGTGCACAAAGCGACAGAAATGAACCGAACTAAACAAAAATCTCAGTTCAGTTTAGTTCAGATGTGTTGAACGGACTGTACGAAGCGAACGAACTGAGAGTTCGGTTCAGTTCAATTTCATTTGCTTTCTACGCTCCGTAACTGTTAACAGTGTAGTGAGTGTACTGTATACCTATCGTTAGTCATTGCTACTATGACCGCTGTGATCGATTGACTGATTGACTGAAAAGTTCTCAATGACTGACCGCTATCTATTCACCAGATGTTGACGAGCGAGCAGGACGTAAGAGTTTCAAGCTGTAAATGTCCATTTCATTCGCTGTTTCCGATCTTCATCAAATTTATAACGTGCTGATTAATGTCACGAACTGCCTTCGTCTTTCTGCTTTTTTCAATTACGATTACTGAAAATATGTTGATAAATTATAATGAACGTTTCGGGAAGGAACTTAACATGTAATTTGAGCAAAGTTCACGAAATGCGCGACAGCTTTAGCTGTTCCTATTCGCAGATTGTCTTGATCTATTTCCAGCCATTTCGTCGCAATTCACCCATGAAGTGCGTACCGCAGCCGAAAATCGCTTGAAACACTAAAACTTCCTACTTTGGGGGTTCAAGGTCATTCAAGGTCATTGATGTAAATACCGCTTAAAGGTCGTGCCCAATGCTTGTTATGATTAGCAGCATGTCTATGCCTATCTGCAACTGTTTTTACGCTAGACGGGCCAATATCTGTAAAATAATCACTTTTTAGAGGGGTGCCCCTTTTTGACGCTCTCGTGCGCAGGCTTCATTGAACCTACAGAGTCTGCACGTAGACAGCTAAAATCTGCGTTTAATGCTAAAAATTTCGCCTGCAGGTTATCTTCATCTATCTAAAGCCATTTCGTCGCAAATTATTTTCAAAATTTGCGCTGCAGCCAAAAATTGCAAAAAAAATTAACTATAAAACCCTACTTGGGGATTCAAAGTCGTTCAAGGTCATCGATGTTGATAAATCTAGAAAGCCCGTTACCAGTGCTTGTTAGAATAAGCAGCATGTCTGTACCTATCTGCAGCCGTTTTCACATTATACGAGATAAAAGCGGCAAAATAACGTTTTAAGAGGGTACCCTCTTTGACGCTCTCGTTCTTGGGGAACCCCTTCACCCAGGGGCACGAAATTTTGTACGAAAAACTAGAGTCCTTGGAGCAGCCAACAATGAAGATTTCATGATTATAGCTTGCACCGTTTTGATACAATACAGCAGTGTGACAGACGGACAGACGGACAGGCACCTCGACGATGGCTAAAACGCGCGAAGCATTACATGCTGTCGCGCGTAAAACCTTTGATTCGGTTTTTACTTTGGATCTAGACCCAGAATTGTCACTTTTTGTTTCTAGACAGCATTTATGTAAAAAAATATAAATGAGTTTTTGAATGAAATTTTGTAAAAAAAAAATGCAGCTGAAATTAAAAACAGTCGATTGGATTAATATGCTTCAAAAATCAGAATTTAGAGATTTGGGATTTAATTGAAATTGTTAAAATGTACAAAATTAGCTTTTTCGTTATTTTTCAAAAATTACATTTAGCCTTTCAATATTCACAAAGGTGCTCAACTTTAGTGGAGTTTAGCCTACATTTTAAGAATGTTTTCACGTTGCTAATTTTTCTGTTAAATGCCAAGCTTTGGCATAATACGTATGTACCACAGTATAATGCTTCTGTTTGTTTCGTTTGTGTTGATATTTAGCTAAAACTTCTGATAACCAGGAGCAAGTCAGGTAAGACATATTATTCATTGGCGGAGTGCCTCGTTTTTTTTATAATAATTCATATTTTTGTACAGTTTTGTTTACATTTTCTGCCAAAATACGCACGAATGCACGAAACTATGCGCATTATTTACATAATCATAATGTCTGCATCGTTAACATTATGCTCTCGTAAACGAATATTATATGAATTTATTCAATTTTTGTACAAACGTGAAATTTTGTACAAAATAAAAAATCGTAGCAATATCGAGTCCGTAATGATGACGTGCGATGTAACATTGTAACACGCGCAATTTGGCCATAAAGACGTGTGTGTTTTCAATGAATAATAACTTGCACCGAGTTTTTAATTACTCAAAATCGCCAGATGATATGTGATTCTGTGGAAACTTTGGCATTTGCTTTGTTTCTGAACGGCGCATTTACATTCGCGATTTTCTGTATTTTTCTTTACGCAATTTACTTCTTTCGAGAGTATGATCATCTGAGAAGCTTTTATCGACGAAATAACAAATATGGCAGCGTACACGCGATCCGAATCCATTGCGTAAGATTGTTGTCTTTCTTCCGACGGGAATGTGCATGATGGTTGACGTTGCATGAGATAAATAGCATTCGTGCTTTTACGAAGGTAAAATAAAAAATGTTCTTGAAATTAAACAGGTATTTGGAAAATACGAGATAGCTCAGAAGTTGTCGGTTTATACTGTCGCCAATGATGCTATCAAATTTTAACCGATCTGATTAAGATTTGCACCGTGGATGCACTTTACATTTACTTACTGTCTCGGCACCTTGACGCGTGAACGCACCTGCAGCACGCTATTCAGGCGATTATGTTTCAAACACATCTCGTGAAAAACCACGTTGGGTTTGTTATAATTTACCGTATAGTTAATAAAAAGTGTTTCGCCATAATTGTGTTGACACTAAGTCTTGTTTAAAAACTCAAATCACACACTCATTTAAAAAAAGTCGAGTCAGAGCCTTCTTACTTTTTTACCTCGATGTACGCACTCTTCCTTTGCAGTCATTTATTTCGTAAATGCCTTTTGAGAAATCTTCACGCCTTCAACCATAAAATAAATGGTATACGTGTTACACTAATTTGAGAGTGGTAGTAAATTAACACGTAAATTGTACCAAATTATAGTATTTCATGATCAAATTTCATCATTTAGAACAGCTGCAACTTTGTTGCACTGCAGCGACTGTCAGCAAATTCACAAGAAACAAAATAATTGTGTTGTTTTGCATTTATTTTATACAAAAGGTACAAAACGACAGTTATCGACTAAGATCAAAGTTTGAAGTGGCAGAAACTGGCGAAAACCTGTTGTGTCGCACCAGGTTTAAACCGCGCTCTAATCCAGTTTTGGCGGAAACCTGCCAGCCCTGCGGTTAACGCGGTCAGATGATAAAATATTCAGTGACCGTTCTACTGTTCGTTTTTATTTGCGCTGGTCACAAATTGCTGGCGGTTCACGCCTGGGCTGCGACAGCTGCTAAAGACAGTGCGATCTCAAGTAGTAGGAGCCTAGTCGTGTGCGAGGTCAGTTTGCAGTTATCGACTGCCTTGACTACCACACTGCAGCGCGCAGGCGTTCATCCACTGACACTGCACGATGCGAAGCACACTGCGACGCCACTAGCCAGCATAATCAGCTAGCATAGGCTCCAGCATCAGCAACAGGGGAAGATAAATTTCTTACGAAGCGGAGAAAGTGGCAGATAATCTTCGGTTCAAGCAATTTAGACTCTCGCGGCTGAATTCAGCGGCCGCTCAAGCCCAACTAAGTAGCGATCAGGAGTTTTTTTTACAGGGAAAACGACTATGGTTATTTTTCTGAAATGGCGAGTATCATAGTATGGTGCCAAATGGCAATAATGACGCGTGCGGTTGGCAAGCGACTGATTTGATGCAACAAGCGCCGTGCTGTAATTTTGTTAATTTACTTACTATGTATTTCTTTCACAAACCAGAGTCATCAATACGATTATTGCACATATCAGATTGATGCCTCTGTGTTATTCACGCTCTCAATGTCTATTTACTTCTGCCTGCTTTAACTGCGGTTTTCTATTCGAATGACGGTTTTTGGCGTTGTCGATTTATTACACGTGCATGCAACGTATAAACGTATTCACTTCAGCATGTCAGGCATCATGGCATACACTGCAAAGATTGCATGTTCATTGTCCAATCATGCAGAAAATTTGGAGTTTAGCACCTTGCTGATGTCATATCAACAGATTCGAAGACTCGCGCAGTCGCAGCAAATCGGCAAGACCTTTGTTACATATGGGCCTACGGGTACATGTAGAAATAAAACTTTTTCTTTGCATTTTTTGCAAAGCTTTTATTTTACAAGTAACTATCACGACCTAATACCATTTATAGTGTGATGCAACTCCGGTGGCTCGGAAGAAGTGATCTTGGTGGCAATTGTTTTTGTGACACACGAGCTAATTAAAGAAACGTTAAGGACTGTTCTGAGCGGCGTTGTGGCAGGGCGTCAGGAGGGCAACTTAAAAAAACTTGTTGTCGGAAAATTGTCGGCCACAATGCAAAATTTAGGACTAAAAATTTTTTATTTGAAAAAACATTTATGAGCAAAAATCTAAATTTTGAGCACCCACGATCTCTTTTGACTGAAATTTGCAGTGTCTTTCGAAAAATTGCAAGTTCCTGCCCGTCCAATTTTTTAACCGACGACGCCGTTGATTTTGTTGATTAGCAGCCTTCAGCTGGTGTGGGTTATTTGTTTCTGCGTGCGTCCGGACGGCGAGTCCCGGAAGTCAGGTCGATCCAGTTCCAGCAGCAGAAGCTAATGCGGAGCCTCAAGATGGCGCTTAATCCCACTCAGTCGATCGTAAGAGGGCCTCTATACACCACGCTGCGGTGTGTTCGTGTTAGCAGGACTGTCAGTCACTACATACTGTATAAACCTGCAGTCTGCCCGCCTTCCCGGCCGCCCGCTCCGGGATATCCTGTCCTGGCGACACGACATCCATCTCTCGGCTCTGTACACTCGCTTCGAGGCAATTTTTTCGCCGCTCCTCCGTCCGATATTGATTAGTTCTCGTGTTGTGCCTCGTCTCAGCGGTTTAGTATCCTACCTCGCCGCTCAATCATTCCGGTGCCGCGCATCCGCTGAGTTGCTTTATGATATACTGGTCATATCCTAATAGCCAGTCTACTGAAGATGTAAAGGTAATCTCACAAACGATACGATCGTTGTACCCTCAAGATAATCCCTGTCTCTGGGTAGTCAGCGACGCAGGTGACATAGACGTGAACCGACGACCTAGAAACATATAGTGCCTTACTTTCCGCTGTGTCTGCGATTATCCTGCCAGCCTCAAAGGATCGCCAATCTTTTGCTCGGCAGTTTATTACCAAATTATTCTGCTTGGTGACAGAGTAAGTGTATGCAAACAACTTGCACAGACTTGTTAGACTACGTGACAGTGGAATGACCAGAACTCGAACCCGTAACCTCTTGATCGCAAGTCTGACATTCTGACACTATAACACCCACATCACCAAATCACACGCGAAGTCTACTGCTATTGCCGAAATATAAACAAAACACTATTGTTCAGTGGGAATGATGTAGGCCTATGCATAAAAAACGAACTAAAAATGTACACTGCCTAGATCATTCTTCTACGGCGTAAAGGTAAATGCACTACATATTATACGCACCCACGGTGCGTATAACATGATGACAAATTATTTGTAACACAAAAATTTTAAGGACAGTTTATTCATTCCGGTGCCTCCCAGGAAATGACAGCTGAAACTGAAACCCCCGGGTCGTCATGCACGTAAGAGCTGCCTGGGTCACAGAAAGTAATGAAGTTATGGATAACAATGAACTCTAAAGCAGATGGAGCAGATGACTTATCGACTGTGCGAAAGATCATCCTATCCATTTTCCCAGAAGAAAGTTATCAAAGCAGGCTACTGGTAGAAATCGAGTTACGAATGATATTGGCGGGAGAGGGGTGTTGAGACTGCGTCACCTTCGTCGGCTGGCAACAGCTGGAATACAACTACTAGCACCCGACTGTCATCAATTTCGTCCTTTCTTTTACCACAACACCTGACATCCGTAAACATCTTCGTTAATATAACGACAGCATGTTGCTAATACTGAAGGTGGGCCAACAGTTCTGTCAATTAAGCTATACGTTCTCGTCTTCATGCCGTTAGGCTACGTCAAATACACGTAGGGGCCTACGTTAATGCTTTGCTGCCGTTTAAAACGAGATTATAATTTAGCCTGTGGCGTGTTTACAACATAAACACCTGTAAATGCACTTTTCTTTGTTCAGTTATTCATGCAGCTGGTCTCCGTTCGTGTCTGTGTGGGCCTAGTTTGTATCGGTTATTTTCGATAAATATTAAACATCTGCAATGGTGCAGAAACGCGTGAAAAATGGCCCAGGCTGATACAAAATGAAATGTGGGTTTGGATGAGAATAAATGTACAAAACATTAGTTTATACACTTGTTAACGGCAACATTTAAGGACTTGCACATCGAAAACAGCAAAAATTACAAAAGGTGATATTGCCCGCGTCACACTGACTGTGTGTCAATGTGCTGCTGAATAATATCACCTTTTGTAATTTTTGCTGTTTTCGATGTGCAAGTTCTTAAATGTTGCCGTTAACAAGTGTATAAACTAATGTTTTGTACATTTATATTTGCTGTTTTATTACTA
>Ga0209454_1002818_pt1 | contig 12067 bp, 6 predicted proteins | sample WorMetHERISLAND1_2_FD_187400 | JGI IMG/M metagenome (GOLD analysis project Ga0209454, IMG submission 187400) | Marine gutless worms symbiont microbial communities from Max Planck institute for Marine Microbiology, Germany - Olavius geniculatus... | ecosystem: Host-associated > Annelida >...
GGCCGAGTCCAAGTGATATGCAATTTTCGAAACTATAACTACTGAACTGGAAATGCTATAGGCTTTTGCGCGTCTCGTGAGCTTTGCTCAAATTTCTTGTTATAGGTGTGTTTTAGGGATCATAGAGTAAAACTTTTCAGGCCAGTTGATGAAGTTACATGCCAGTAGCATTTAATTTGAAGTAATTTTTCTTGAGCCTGTTTAATTTTATTGTTACTGTATGGTTTTATGGCTGTAGTTACGTTTGGAGCCATTCTGCAGTGTTGGGATTCTGGGCTTCAATTCTCCGGAATGGCTTATCTCAAATATGGCAGCAATGTTTGCCGGGTGTGTTTTGTTTGCACTTTTTTCAGCTTAGCCATTTTTGACAGTCATTATTTTCTGTGTTGTCAGTTGTTCATATGCCTTGATTGCAGTAGCATTAATCAGTTATATCAAGCATTCAGTTAGAATGAATGTCAGTAGTGTTGGACTTATTAAAAAATAAATAAAAATTAGTAGTGTACTGTTTTTACTCATTGCATGTTTGTTGATATGAATGTTATAAAGTGTGATGGTAATACAAAGTTTCTCTACAGAAAATCATATGCCTCATCTTGTTCAGCTGTGCATTCAGATGTTCTCAATAATGCAGACACTCTCCACTAGAGTAAAGTATATCAGCTCCTGACCAAGAGTCTCTGGAGTTTGACATTTTCAGTTGACTGATCAGTGATCACATTGCTAACCTAATGTATTAATTGCCTGATCCACCTTCAACCCTTAGTTGCAAAGGAAATGAGTAGTAACTAGCGTAGTGTAGAATAAAGGGTAAAGATGTACTAAGCTATTTCACTGGTTGTGGTATGCCTCCAAGCTGCACTTCAGGTCAGTGCAAGTCACCTTACATCACTTTCGTGATTGTAAAATTGGTGGTTGCAATGGCTGTGATATAACAGGCACTGGTATTCATATGTTTTTGCTTTTATAGATGTTTAACTTTAATTAAACTGTTTTCAGCTATCAACCGACTTGATTGATATGTTTACAGATTTTTTTGGAAATCAAATTGGTTCACATCAGACATTGTGCATTAGTGCTATCGTCATGTAGCAGTACTATACTGGTACACTGTATATCGTTCCGTGGTTTATTATTGGTATGCTACATACTGTGTGCTGTAGCGGCTTGTCAACCGGCATCTACGCCACCAACACAGCTGAAGCTTGTCGCTCAATTGCCACCACTGCCGAGTGTGTCGTTATCGTCGTTGAAAATGACAACCAGCTGCAGAAGATCATCAAAGTCTGGGACCAGCTGCCGTTGCTGAGAGCCGTCGTGCAGTATAAGGGAGTTCCCCATGCACATCCGGGACGAAGCATCTACTCGGTCAGTATCTGTATGTCCTGTACTAATTACCTTTGCCAAAGAAGGACGTGATGTCACGGGCGTCTGTCTATTTGTTAGTTTTTTTGCTGCAACTGATTCTGATGAAATTTTGTATTGGGGTTTGGCATGGGGATCCAACGAGGAACTGGTTATATTTTGGCAGTGAGTTTGAATTTCGTGGATATGGATCATTATTCAGGATTCTTTATTATAGTGAGATAATACACAGACTGACACTTTGTAACGTATCTCAGCAAGTTAACAACTGACTGTGATGAAATAGTTGAGATCCGGAATTTTTTGCACGAATTTCCAGATGAAATTCTCGGAAGGCTCTGGCAAGGCTCAATTAACAATATTATTAGATCAATTGTATTGGCCAGGTGTCTGCACTGTTCTTGGTGGAGATTTGAGATCTCGGGTTGCTGCTAGCTGATATATGTCTAATGTCTATGCAGTGGGTAATTTTAGATCCACTTCATAACAGACTTCATGACTTATCGTTTTTTGCAGAAACTAGGGACGATGTAGAGTTTTTTGTGTGCTACATTTTGGTGTCATCTTTCATAAACAGAATTTTAATAGCCTCTCATAAATACTAGCTTCAGTCAACAGACAACATGGGTACAATTTTGTGAAGTGGCAGTCATTTTGTACATTCTCACATTGCTGTGAATTCATGTGTGACAGACATATTGTGTTTGTGTGTGTGTGTTCAGTGGGCGGAGTTTATGCAGCTTGGTGCAAACGTGCCTGACAGTGCTGTCGACGAGCGGATTAAAATGCTTGCTCCAAACCAGTGCTGCTCGCTAATATTCACCGTAAGCTTTTATTGGCTGTCCAATGACGTATGCTGTAAACTATTGAAATGCATTGGACACACTCTGTGTTTGTATGAACATTATCTTGTTTTAATTTAGTTTTCCATAATGAAGAACTAATTTGTGTTTATTTATGCTTTTGCATAAGCCTAAGTAAAGGCTCGGTCACACCAGGTAAATGCATGAAGAATGCACAAGAAACGCGCTGAAAAATGGTTTGTGCGCTGTTGTTCGTCATCATTCGTTACTCATTCGTTGAGCGATCTGCACCAACGTTTTTCATTTGTGACCATTTGCTTCCATGCATCGAGCTCCGCGCATGATTTTGAACATACATGTTGTGCGCTGAACTCAACGCACAGATGTACATGCCAGAAGGACGCCGAACATGTGCGAGGAGCGATGGACCAACACCTGATACACGTGATACACGCAGAGCACTCGCTCGATATTCGTTGTATGTTCATCGGCTGAGATGTAGCGAACACCCATAGAGACGTAGAACTTCCCCGTACTTGTGGTGCAATTGATGACAAGCACATCAACTTCAAGTGTCCTTCAAAGAGCGGTTCCATATACTAGGCCTTACAACAGTCACAACTGCAAAGGGTTCTACTCCGTTGTTTTTATGGCACTCGTAGATGCTCACTGCAAGTTTATCTGGACAGACATCGGCGGTATGGGGTCAGCATGAAACGCTCAGATTTACAGTGCTTCTGGGCTAAAGAATGCGTTAAAAATTGTAATCTAGGCTTCCCCGATGCTTATCTTTTTCTCAAACTTCCCAAAGACAACCAGGATGCGCCTGCAGCGCCTCACCTTGAGTTAAAAGGGAACTTGCTCGAAGGACTTAGAGGGATAGACACCTTTGATTAACGCTCTTTATTGCATGCAAGTCAATCTCCATGGCAGTCCCTGTATTCTTGATTTATTTCTATACAAAATCTCAAAAAATGGCTGTGGGGAGGGAGACACCCCCTCCCCACACCCACTCCCCTTGGCGCCTTCGGTGCCTCAACTCGGCTCGCGCCTTTGGCGTTCGATTTTGGCCCCCCTCAACTTCAGCTCCTGGATCCGCCTATGTGCCCATTGCCTGATCTGTTGTTTTGGAGATGAGTCTTAACACACAGCAAGGGAAAGCTAAGTACTCTGATTCTTCCTTAATTTTGACATTGTATTATCATTAGTAAAATAGTAAACCATCTTTTTTGTTATTTGATAATTAATTAGTGTTGTAGTTAATGTTTATTTGTTGTTATGTGATGATTTTTGGTGTTTTTACTAAGACATTTTGTTGCCATCGTTTGCGTATGCAGTCGGGCACAACTGGCAATGCTAAAGGTGTGATGCTTAGCCACGACAATGTAAGTAACACAATCCAGATTTTGTATTGGTTGTCTGTTAGACTGGTACCGATTGAAAATTTTTGTAATCAATAAAGCTCAAGAACTAACTTTGAATTATTTCAAACAATTTTTGCAGTCAGTTAGAAAAACCACAAAAGGTGCAGAGAATTCAACTACTGGTAGTTGTTATCTTTTATAAACTAAAGCAAAATCATAAAAGTCACAATAATGCGGTTCACATAGTGACATATGTATTCCAATTAGTAGTCCAACTTTGAGGGCTTACATAGTGCATTCTGCAAAATTAACAAGCTGTAAGAAAATGCATGTCTTACCACATGTTTCATGCAAAAATTTATTATTTGCATTCCAGCTGGTTAAAAAATAAATCAAGCCAGTTTTTTTATGATTAGTTGATTGACCATTAATTTCCACAGTTGTAGTTATTTGGGAAGATGTAGTTCTTTCCAGGCTGTTAAATACACAAGAAACTGCTGTTGAGCTGCACATTTGTCTTCTGCAGTGAATATGCTTATGTGAAATTGTGAATAGCTATAGCTGCCAGGTTATTTTACCAAAGTTTCTGTTACTTCTACTAAAGGATATTAGTGCAGCCTATATTATGGAAAATGTCAGTACTGATGAAAGTGAAATCTCACTAAAATTCTGAAGGCATGTTATATCAGATGATTACACTTCACAGATGGACATGCTTTGGTAGTGATTAATAAGATCTAAGTTAAAGGTCTTTATACGCCAAAATTAACGTATACATGTTATCCATTTTTCTAAAATTGCATAATGTTCTGATAATTTTGACAGTAATATTAGCACCCAGCGTTTTGTCAACATGGAGAAATTTACCTCTGAAACCAACGATCTATCTAAGATCACATAGAAAACGCGTCGCCATATCGGCATGTAGGCGCCACAGGTGACGTCATCACGCTAGCCAGTAAACATCATGAATATTAATGGCCTAGCCTTTTAGACTGATGACTTTACCGGCTAAGCCATTAATATTCATGACGTCTCTAGGCTAGGCTCATGATGTCACCTGGGGAACTGGTATTATTGCTTAACGTAACGTAATGCCGCATTTCGTTTGAAATTGCAAATTGATTTAGTATATTTATGAAGCTCAAATCAACATATCATATATGCGAGGTTAGATGTCTAATTTTTATCTACATAAATTGCGCGAGCGAGTTTGACTGAGGTAGCGGACCTTCAACTTCAATCATTAGAGGTTAATCTGTAGAAAAATGTCTGTTCTTGATTATGTTATATTATGTGATTGATTAGTTTAGTATAGAGCTTTAGATGTGTCAGTATGTAACAATGTTTATGTCTGTCTGATTATAACAATGTCTGGTCATCATTGTACAGCTGATCTGGATAGCCAAGATGTGTGGTATATCGACCAAGTGGCGGCACAGTACCGAGGTCATCCTCAGCTATTTGCCACTCAGTCACGTAGCGGCTCAGATCGTCGACATCTACTGCCCGCTACTCTATGCTGCTTCTGTCTACTTCGCACAGCCCGATGCACTCAAGGTATTTTTTAAAGCTTCGAGCTTTGTATCACTTAATTATTATAATTGATTAATTAATCATCATCATCATGTATCATCATCATTTTTTGTTTAGTCTGCAGCACATTGTGACTTTTTTTTACGTGCGCCCTATATAAGCATTGAGCACTCTTACTTACTCACTCACTTAATTCTAGTCAGACACACCATGCCTTCGCTGTATTTCACCTTCCTACAGTTATGAGGCTGAGTTGGCTTCAGTTATACTGCAGTACATTTGTCCTTTTAACAGTATAACACAGTCTTTCATATCAGGTTAGGCACCTGAGTGTGCATGTGTGCTGTGTAAGTCTGTATAGTGCCAGGTGTGAGAAAAGTAAACTAATAAATCCCATAATATCAACCAGTGTGTTAATTGCTGCAAAGTATTTGACAGCTTTAGTTGGTTGACGCTGCAGGGTTCGCTGGGTGACACAATGAAAGAAGTGCGGCCGACAACATTCTTTGGTGTGCCGAGAGTCTGGGAGAAAATTCAGGAAAAGATGGTTGCTGTCGGGCGAACACGTGGCTTCATTTCACGTTGGATTGTGTCATGGGCAAAATACATCGGTCTTTCTGGCAGCATTTCTGTTATGAATGGGTATGCAACTGCAAGCTGTTGTCTGTCCAGGCAGTAAACAGATAGCTTGATAGTGCTTGTGGTCTGTTGTGGCCGTTGTTATATGTTGACTAAAAAGGCATCTTAGTTACTTACTTGTTTGAGATGCAGCATTGGTTGAGAAGTAGCTTGTGATGTATTGTTCGTCGGTAGAACTGAGGCTGTCCTTTGAGTCAGCTTGAGCTAATGATGTGAGTGGTCGATTGACTATTTGGCTGAGTGGCTGGGTGAATTAAGGTAAAGCAGGCTGTATACCTCAGAGCATAGTTGGGTTGTAGGTTTAGAGTTAAGTACCAATATCGATGCGTAAGGGGTTAACTGACTACGTGACCGTTAGCAGGCAGCTACTCTCTGATGAGGCTGCAGCTGAGTATGCTGGCATCCCTTGCTGCTACGTGTTTGAATGAGCTAGACGTCAAGACTCGCACGCACCATCGTGCAAAGGGGAATAGAATATTTTGGTGTTGGAGTTATATTAGCATTTGGAGTCTATAGATACTTCATTAGAGTCCTACAGCCTGTCACCAATAATAATGATAAGTGGATAAGGATCTGGAGATCCCCTAGGATCCCCACTCACAAGGTTCTCAAACCTCTCATCTCCCATTCATGGCTATTGAACTTGTGGTGGATAGACCACTAAGTTTGTGATACATAGTCAGCATGCCACCAGACCCATTGGTACGTGGGTGATTGGCATTTTTTTAATCAAACAATATGACTATGCGTATATTTACTCTGTGAATGTGTGTGTGTCCGTGTGTTTCAGAGGCAGTTTGCCATATGGTTGGACACTAGCAGACTGGCTGGTGTTTGGTAAAGTTCGCCAGGCTGTTGGCCTTGACCGTTGCCAGTTCTTCCTGGCTTCCGCTGCTCCCATGATGAAAGATACGCTTGAGTTTTTCCACAGTCTGAACATTCCCATTATGGAGATATATGGCATGAGTGAGTGCTCAGGTAAAAAAGTCTTGTAAGATGTCAAGAAAACAACGTAGACGTTGACTATTGCATTACTGATTATACATGTACATAACAGACAGGCTTTCTCGAGTTATAATTGTCTATTGATGCAAAGATGGTCAGATAACCTTAGAGTCATAACAAGATACTATTAAAAGTGTTTAGACCACTCTGCCACATCTGAGATTATAAAATGCTTCTGGTCATAGGTCTGAATCATGTAGTCAACTTTATAGCAGGTACAAGGACATTGTATATGTGGTAAAAATTTCACTTTGAACAGCTTTTATTTCTGTATGATGATGTAGATTTATGTTTTGATTAGGAAGACTGTCATTTGCCGAGATTGGTAAGTCATCATTTTGTCTGCTCTCAGGTGCAGCATTTAGTATATGTTAACAAGGGTGGTTTGGCTTAGTTGGTAGCCTGGTTGATCAGATCAGTGAAGTTAGTTGATTCAGGGCTAGTTAATGACCATGTACAGATGAGCTAACTATTTCAGTATGTAAACAGCCAACTAGGTTAAATCAGCCTCGCCATTCCTCTATGGGTAGGCATTTTGAGTACTGGAGAAAACTTGGATGTAAACAGGCACACTGCACGATGCACTAGCTACATATCCATCAGTCCAAACAGGTGACTGGGAGATGGCTAAGGAAACGGAGCACAGTGCTACTCAGTAGGCCTTGTGTGGCTTGAGAAGGACTTTACATTATATTTTACGTAAGTGTATGTTTGTGTGCAGGCCCACACACGTTCTCATTGCCATGGCAGTTCCGGTTGGGAGCCGCCGGCAAAGCTTTGCCCGGGACAACTACACGAATGCGCAATATCGACAGCAATGGCTGTGGAGAGGTGATTTCTCCTTCTAGTCTGAAGTTTATTCTGTGCCGTATTTGAGAGACAGTTTGACCAAGTCCATTCCAAGCGTTTGCATTTGCATTTATGTGCATTACTTCGATACATTTGTTTTATGTCATGTTTTATGTTTCAAGTTATATCATTCTGTTCATAGCAATTTGTAAATATATAATGTCGCAACAGTCATATGATGCCATGTGAATAGTCGTCAATAACATTAGTGCTGCCATTGAAAGAGTTTATCTTTACCGTGCTGGATACGGTTTTCTTTTGCTTTTTCCACATAGTTGACATTCTGCTGATCATGCACATCTCTTTGACCACTGTTCATTGCAATAAACCCAAACTCGTAGACAGTGTTGTTAGCTAACAGTACTTCTTGTTTCGGTCCTGACACATAAGTTGCTTTTATGCATTTTCATCTGGTTTTTTTGTAAACATATTTGTTGTGTTTGTTTCAAATGGTATCTGTCAGTGAGGGTTATGAACTTTCTGGGTTTTATCAACATTGTAACTGCTGTTTCTGTTGTGTTTTGTTGTGTTTGTTGACAAATGAATTCACCCGGTAATTAATTAATTGACTAATTAATTCGCTAATTAATTAGTGCCTTCGTCGATTGCTTGGCAGGTGTGTGTTTATGGTCGTCACGTGTTCATGGGTTACCTGAAGAACGAGACCGAGACTTGTGAGACTCTGAGTGAGGACGGCTGGCTCTATACTGGTGATGTCGGCAAACTGGATGACGATGGCTATTTGTACATCACTGGTCGACTTAAAGGTATATATTTAGTACAACATTGTACATTGTTGATACATACAATGCAGTGAGGCACATTATCTGTGGATATGCGGAGTGAAATGTGTTTTTTCTCAGCTGTTTGACAGTTAGTTACTGATATAAATTGTTATTATTTTATATCTTTGCCAAACATTAGCCAATTTTTAAAAAGTTTTAGTTTGCCACACTTAGCAGAAGATTTTTTTCTCTACACCTTTAATATGTTGTTGCATTACTTTGTGGAAGTCTAGTGTCAGTATATTAGCATATGATTGATGGTTTTTTGGCTCATGATGTAGATTATATCTAACTGAAGTAATGGTGATGACAAGTATACATTTTGCTGTCATTAAAAACTATATTTATTGCAGAATTTGAATATTAGAATTTGTTTTTTTACACTGTTTTGAGATTCTTTTCTGTTATTGTTTGTGTTAATCGCTGCCTTCCAGTACTGCGCAATGCACTGTGGTTGTTTGTTGCAATTGTGTGGTCGATATTTGCATGTCACTGCTCTGTGGAATGACGTGTGGTGCATATGGCTTAGTATGGTGTTAGAACATTATCGATGTATATTACTCACTAGCGATGTTGTTGATGATGTTAGAAATCCTGATCACTGCCGGTGGTGAGAATGTGGCCCCAGTGCCGATAGAGGATGCAGTGAAAGAACAACTGCCATGTGTTAGTAACTGCATGCTGGTCGGCGATCGCAGGAAGTTCCTCTCAATTCTACTCACTCTCAAGGTTGGTGCTACGAAGTCCAGTTGCACTGCTGCTTGACTGAAATTTGATTTATCCCTCACTAGTAAACACTTACTTCTGCAGCTACTTAATTTGACTTGTTCAAGTGGCCAGTATTCTCCTCAGATTCAGTGAGTTTCTCGCTGACATTATGCGCTTTATAAATTAAATTTACTTACTAAATTAAAATTACTTACTTATTTCTAGAATTGCTCAAGAAATTAGGCTGGGGAGACCGAGCTTCTTGGTATTGTTAGGTGCTCTCCTGGATTGTGTGGCTTGGTGGTAGCATATCGGACTGGTGATTGCGAGGTTGCTGGTTCGACTCTTGCCCAGTGCAATACCAGGTAACAACCCTTAGCAAGTTGTTCACACACATATGCCTCTGTTCACCAAGCAGTATAATTTGGTACCGGTCAAAGGGTGGTGATGCTTTGCGACTGGAAAGGTAACCGTAGTCTGGCATCGCACTGGCCATGTGTCACGGACTCAGTGGTCTATCCGCCTACAGGCTCAACAGCCATAGAAAGGGAGATGACCACCCTTTGTACTACACCCCTTTTGGGGTATGGCACCTTTACCTTACCTCCTGGATCACAATGCAGTGAACTTGAGGAAATGTTGATGCAGGATTTCTTACAGGCCGATGCTATTTTTTGCAGAGTCATGGTGTTGAAGGGTGTGTTGAGGCTTTTAAAGCTGGTATTTGTTTGCTTGCAACACTGTTGCTGTTTTGGCTTTTAATTCTTTCTTGCACTGTCTAGTGCGTGCTGTGCAGGTGACCTTGGACAGTGACACTCAAGAGCCGCAGGATGAGTTGTTGTCAACGACCATGGCATGGTTCCAGTCAGCAGGCGTTGAAGTGTCCACTGTGTCTGATGTTTTGTCATCTGATGATGAGCGTATCACACAGAGCATTCAAGATGGCATCACTCGTGCCAATCAGCGTGCCATCTCACGAGCGCAGGACATCCAGAAGTGGCGTATCTTACCCCGTGATTTTTCCATCATCCATGGCGAGCTTGGTCAGTGTACTTGTGTCTTACTAGCAAACGTGTGTCCCAATGTCTTAACAGAATTCATAACAAAATCCAGACAACAAACAGAAAATTGCTTCTTGTTTTCTCAACAAAATATGTTGGTGATTTGGATTTTTTTGTGGATTCTGGATCACGATCCAGCATTCTTCACCATTCGGAGATAGGGCACAAAATAACTTTCATTTGTGTTCACCAGGTGGCTGCACTATTCACTGCAGAAGTTTGCAATAGTGTTGTGCGACGATACTTCGATAAGTATCGTGAGTACTGACGTTTCGATACTAGTATCGAAGATGTCTCAATATATCGCAATATACCACGGTGCCTCGATACCGCCAAGTATCGTGATATGACGATACTTGTTTATGCAATTGTTATATTGCTGACAACTGCACACTGCGTGACAGCAATGAAAATTGGATCTCACATCAAAACCATTCTTGTAAGTTAGTAATATGTTTGTAGTTTGCACATGCCGTTTGTCAAAACGGCACATCTCTAGTTCATTGTGGCGTTCTGTCAGCTTTCATGATCTAACTGCGGCGTGACTGATGGTGCGCAGTGCACACACGGCATGCGCTATAGGCCTACACTGCAGGCCACTGATGACGAAGTTTTGCGCTGTCTGTCAGGCTATGTTTACGTAGGCCTATTTAGATTGTACTAGTTTTTGCAAAGTTTGTTGTGGTATTTTATAATGACTAACATTGATCATACTTACGTTGAATCACTGGAGTGAGTGTGAGTGTCGCACTCAGTTTCGAGTTTGACATCTTTGAAGATCAGTGCAGAAATTATGCAATAAAACAGGCTGCTGTTAATTCAGTTAAGATGATCAGTTTCACTGTCAAACATCCTATAGTAAATATATATTTTCTAAGCAATGGCGGGACCCCCAAATGTCGCGAGCCTAGCAAAACTAGGAAAGTGATAGGATCATCTGCATCAAAGTGGTGGCTGCGTGCATCTTGCAGTATCGGACATTCTGTCATCACATGTGCTAACGTCTCCTCCACCTGACCACACCGCTGACGTGGCTGGCTCAGGCTGGTCTCGATTTCTTGTTATTCTGTTACGATACCATGCTAGCTCTAAGAATTTTATTAAAAGGATCATACGTGACAGGCTCAACACCTACAGTCAAGAATTTCATTAGAATCCGGTAATAAGTTTTTCGGTTAACTTCCATACATACAAACGGACAGACTGGACTCATAAGCTGCTTATCGAAGTTATTAATGTCTGTCGTGTGTGGTGTGTATGATAGGACCAACGATGAAGTTGAAGCGTCAGGTGGTGTCGAAGATGTATGAGAAAGAGATCGATTCTCTGTATGCTGATTCCGGTGCTCAGTGACCTGAAGTCTGCTCTTGTGATCTGACAGCATGCCAGCCAACACTGACCAGTCGCTTATCTGATCTCACTGTTAGCGCTATAGCTAGAGGAATGACGTGGTCGACCTACAGTGGAATTGATTACTGTCCGTGCAGTATTCAAATCAGTGCTAAATGTTTATCTGTGCTCCATTTCATCTAGTCTGTCTTAAAATTGCTAAACAGTCAGTTTTAGTCAATATTTTGGCTAGGATTTCTTCATTTTATAATGTTACTGTGCAGCTTATGTGTATGCATATTTTAGACATTCTGCCTAGTGTATGCTTGCTATTTGTTTTTTTTGTTAGCACTTATTTTGTGTGGTGCATCTTGTTATTGACTTTGGGTTCTTATTGGTGTATTAGGCATGAGTTAATTAAATTGTAATTTTCTGATTTCATTCAAGTTCTAGGGTACTGATATAACCAAAGTATCCCAGGACTGTTGCTGAGTAGTAAGACATAGTAAGACTAGTAGATTTTTGCAGTTGGCCATTCTCGTTTTCTGAATAGTTTTATAAATCTATAGCTTACCTGGTTGCAGTTTAGTTCCTGCAGTAAAACTTTTAGTAAGTCTTTTTCT
>Ga0209454_1002821_pt1 | contig 12065 bp, 4 predicted proteins | sample WorMetHERISLAND1_2_FD_187400 | JGI IMG/M metagenome (GOLD analysis project Ga0209454, IMG submission 187400) | Marine gutless worms symbiont microbial communities from Max Planck institute for Marine Microbiology, Germany - Olavius geniculatus... | ecosystem: Host-associated > Annelida >...
CCTTTTTAACTGTTGAAGATTATTGTTTCATTTTTCAACGTAATTTTTGGAGTTCGCTCAAACATTTGTCCTAACTGCCAACAAGCATCTGAGGTAGCACTGAAATGCTGAGTAAAAGAAACTCTGGAAATGTCAAATAACAGAAATGCCGAGTAATGACCGTGGACTAGAAATGTTGAGTAATTAAAATATCTAATATCTAATTTTAAAAAACCCGAAGGAAATATTCTATCAACAGTACTGTCAAAACAAGTTAGGTACAATAAAAACGTTTCTGCACATCAAAAAAAAACGAAATAGCGCAACGTCTGTTTGCGTGGCACATGAAGGAAACCGTAGTACATGTAAATGCGGAAGTTAATGACAGTAGCAAGTCAATTTCTCGTCTACAGATGCCACATGTTTTCTTAGTTGCAAACATTTGATGTGCAGATGAATTGCAGAAACGTGCATGACCACAAAGAACAAACACAATCTTGGATCTTGGATTAGCCCAACAAATGTTGCTAGTCATCTAATGACGGCGAAGCCGTAGACACTGGCACTACAGATGCAGCATTGGCTTCTTCTGGTTATAACGGCAAACATGTTACAAGCCTAAGCTTATACCGGCTCGTTGTGACCTTTACTCAATGTTTCTATTACTCAGCGTATCTAGTCTTTGGCTGTTACTCGCAGTTTCCTTTACTTGACATTTCCCGTTATTGCCTTTTACACAACATTTCCTATACTCGACGTATCCAATGACAGGCATTACTTGTATTTTTACTCGAGCATTCCATTACCCGACATTTCAATTACTCGATGTTTCAGCGTTCCCGCATCTGAATGCCCAATGCAAAGAACGATGCTGGCTGCTGTCCATGCCAATGAAGAATGACTGATTGCACCTCGGCATATGATACCAATTTTTGCCAACTTAGCATTTTCTTACACCTGTATTTAATGGGGACTTTGGGGGTTTATTGAATTTAAGGGGGAAATTTCCAGCTCAGCCAAATCTATTCTGAGTTGAGTCACTATCGATTCATCTCAGAGAATATACCACGTGGGAACAAATAGATCTTTGAAGGTAAAATGCTGTTTTATTACCAGTTTACATGTACAGATAAGCTCAGCAAATATCCTTAACTTATAAACTCAAAAGTCAACAGCGGCGTACCACTATTCACAGACTAGCTACTGCAATGCTGCTCTGTCTTCCGTCGCTCTCCGAGTCACTGCTAAGTCCCTATTTATACTAAATTCGTCTGGCCGGCGTGGCACCGCAGTACGTTTAGATTAATCAACCATTAGTCTGGGTATGCAGGTTTATGTGCATGTCCAACCAGTACACACCACAAGTGTACTGTTCTCTCCGTAAAACACCTGTCGTCAACTCGCCATATACCGGATACATCTCAGAATGAATCCGATTTGCATTAAGTTTAGTTGCCCATTAACTAAACAACCAATGCAAGCTGTTCGTTACTGAGAATTAAGGTACAAACATTGCCGTATTTAATGCTAATAAATAATGTCATATTGACTTCATCGTAATAATACTCACCATTGCTATTCAGAATTAAATTCTCTACAAAATGTATATTTTAGATTTTCAATATTTGAAAAATTAACAGAGTGATGCTGTTTTGTAACTTATTTATTGAACAATCCTCGTATAAAGGTGTTCTGCTTGACTGACTGACTGACTGATTGACAGATTTGATCTCTCTCTGTCTGACTACAATCTCTGGCCATTCAGTAGAGCAACTGCCATACCTTGGGAAACTGTCAATCAATCAATCAATCATGGCACCAGTAATCGATAAATGAATCCGAGGCGCTGGCGTGTGAATGACTAGACATGATAAGCAGAGGCGATAAGATGAGATTTAAGACGAACAACTGTCGAACCCTGATAACCATAACTAAACGAATAGAGTACGGTAAACAAAAGCATATCGCACTGACAAACTGTTTCATGATTGAGATGTACTAACCACCAGATTACTGGCTGTCACAAAACGATAAAAAATATTTCAAGATTGTTACGTTTATCTCAACTCCCAGAGAAACCAAATTTCTTTCAGTACAACAGGCATCTATTAATCTTATTTTGTCACTGCAGTGTAATGTTGAAAAACAAAAAGCAGCAAAAGGAACAACTAACTAGTGACCAACAGCCAGAGAGCAAATTAAAATGCCAATTAATACCAGTATTGCAGTTATGAAAGCAATTTAGTGCATTAAAGCAACCACTGTTAGTAACGACAACTACAAAAAATAATCACCCAGTACTGGCTACTGTTTGCTGCCAATTGAGGCCTAGACAAGATTTGCACAGGCATTGGAGACACCTGTGGTGCCAAATAAAATAATGCAATATTAAAGACACAATTTTTATAATAACCATGCATAACTAAACAGCTAACAAAATCTATAACAACAAAAGCTAGTGATGAACAAGACAAAGAAATGATTTGACTTTAAGTCCATAAAAGTAAAAAATAATTGGTACAAACTACTTTTGATTGAGCAGCATGCAAGAAGACAAAAACTTATTAGAAATATCACAACAACTTAAACGATATTGAGTTAAGAAACATAGAATAAATTAACTAAGTCAAAGTTTATTTAACTGATAAAGTAAAATATAGCAGCTTCAGATAAGAGTGGTTTCCCAATACTGCAGATAACGATCAGGCCTACAAAAAGCTGGTAGTTATAAGGTAAAACGATATGGTACTATGCATGCAGCCATATAGGCTGAAATGGAAAATGAGAGAACAACCTGCATTGGACAGCCGGCTGCGGACATGGTGGGTGAATGACCCCAGGCAGTTCCACCTCCTGTTAACCGTTTCTCCGTCGAAGCACCCGTCCACTGGTGATCAGTTCTGTCAATGTATCACACCACAGACAGCATGTGAGTGAGAATGGTTTTACATTCCACTCGATGTTGTGTTACAGGTCATTACAGGAACGAGTCTTTCCTCGCAAGCTCTGCACTGGTACTGATAAACCACACACTGACAGAAACACAAACATGAAAATTAACAAACAAAATTTCCGTGTGCACAACCTAACTACTGATATGAAACTGAAACCTGGTCTAGGCATCTTTCATGCCAGCCACCCAGGAAACAGACACGGCCTATTTACAGCTCACAGGACCTGCACACTGCCCACAACTGGAGAGAGACCATCACCGAATTCAAAAGCAATAACCGCAATACATCTGCAATTTTCAGTCTATATTTCCTAGTGAATTTAGCACGCATGCACTGCAAAGTACACAAATGCTGTAACAGTTGAACATGTCACAGTAGCATTATGTGAAAGATTACAAGCGGCATACTTTTTCATCTGTCCGTCGGGTCTAATGCTGAGATTGCCGGCCAACAGTGCAAGACTGCCATCGAGATCTGACTGAATGAGTTTGTCCGGCTGTGTACCGACCGGCTGACCACCCGCATAGCTGCCTTGTGGTAACGATGGGCTGGGCCTCATTACTTCTCCAAAACCATCATAACCTAACAGCGTACACAACACAACAAAAAAATCCAGTTAACTAACGGCAGCAGTAAAATAATTCTTACGTATCTTGACATGCTGAATTTAATTCAAACATGGAAAGCACAAGTCCTGATTAGCTCCCAATTTAAAGATACCTAGCTACAAAGTTCAAGCATTTCAATGTCGAATGATGTTATCAGTATCAAGCATCATACTTTGTTTATTCTGAAAATGAAAACGTGACTAACTGCAAAAATGTCAATGTCTTTGCTACTTAACGGTTAACAAAATAGTGTAATTATGCAAAACATTTAACTTCAAACAGTAGACAGAGCAATGTCCGCAGGTTTTTCAACTGTCATAAGATTTACTACTTACTAAGTTTCTGCTTTATACAACAACAAAAAAACAGTTGTCAAATATCAAACCAGTACACCAAGTACAAAAAAACTGAAAATAAAAACACAAAACTGCAGCATATACTAAACAGCAATTACAACAAATACAGTAGTCATTGCTATATAACTGTCAGGACTAGTCAAGCAACTGGTTGGAGAGACCCAAGACCCATCTTCAATCTATAAGCACTACACAGCTCAGAATCGCATTAACTCTGTCAGCTAAGTAACTGGCATACCGACCGGACTTTTGTGCAGCCGTGGCCTGAGTGCTGCTGAATGCAGCAGCAAATTTGGCATCAACATTGTTTGCCATTGTGCCATGTACAGTCGGTGATACATTTGTAGCTGTGTCAGCACATAACACATAAATCTCTTTCTTAGCATCTGTAATATACTGGTTTAGCTAATGACAAATGAACTGTTATGAGTTAACATCTAAATCAAATTTACTTTAGCACGACAGAAACTTGCTTCTGCAGAACCAGTTTAAACCATAAGTGAAACCACTTTGGCAAAAACCTGCCAACCCTGGGTCTGACAGTGTAAACTGGTGTCTGGTCAAGGGTTAAGGACACAGAGAGATCAGCAACACCCAATAGGCCTTCCAGCTCAGGAAAGAGTTTCTGTTACTACAGTGCAATACAATCAACTTACGCAAAAACAGTTTATGAAACAGCTCCGACTGCTAAATTATACGCAATCTACATATAACTAACTACACTTAACTCTGACGTACGAATCTACAATGATAAACAGACACTTTATATTTATGAAACAGATGAATGACATACCTTGGCTACCAACAGGACTGGCCCATGCTGCTGCCTGTGGCAACACCATAACTGGCTGAGATGGTGCAACAAATGGATTAGAGGTGGGAGCTGGTGCAAACAAGGCAGGATTAGGAGCACCGAACACTGGCACAAATGAGTTTGGGCCGAACGCTGCAGCATCGCCCATTGCATTTGAACCAAACGTCGGCTGCTGGGCCATTGAGCCGGCTCCAAACAGAGGCTCCAGCGAAGTTGACGTGCTGTTAAACTGCGAACTGGTGGCGACAGTGGCATTTGCACCGAACGGTGCCGACTGCGATGCTGCTATAGAAAACAGATCGTTGTTGAGGGATGACGAGTGGAGGTTGCCACTGGCGCTGGCTGCTAGCTGGTCAGACGGTCGTGTGGGAGACGTCAACGTGGATGACGAGGTCTTGACAGCTGCGTCAGCGGCATTACTGGACGAACTCGACGCAACCTGTTTCATTCTCTGTTGCTACACACACGCATACAGAATGGCACCGCTGTAACAATAATTTGTCTTTACATCAAATCACTATGCATCGGTTATGTAACTAGAAACACAAGTCAGCTGAGTGCCAAAATATTATGAAGCCATCCGTGAAGAGCTGTGCACCTTAACCCTTAACCAATGACTATCTGTGGTATATCAGTTACTCCAGCCATAGAAAATGTTCACACAAATTCAAACTTTTAGTAAATTCTTGTGTTCAAGTTTGGAGCCCACATGGGACAGACAGACTTATAGATAGATGCAAGGTTCCTACAGGTCTTCTGTAGAAAAATTTCCCAACTTTTCCAGTCATATAATGACAATTTCCCTAACGTTATCGAAACAATAACACTATCGCACAAATGTCATAAATGGTAATAAGTAATGAAATGGTATTAACAGAGCAATATGCAAATGAGAGAGGCCCTGGTCGAGGGAGGTCAGGGGGGTAAAGCCCCCCTGAAGCTAAAACACGTATAGCTTTTGGACGTTCAATGTAAGCCGCAAATTTGCCTGCTTTTTAATATTTGGAGATGCAAAAAAATCACAGTTATCTGCAGTCTGCATGATCCAAGATCATTTTCCTTGACTTTTCAAAAATAATATTTTTCCCTGACATTTACCTGACAACACAAATTCTCTGACTTTTTCCAGTTTTCCCAGACCTGTAGAAACCCTGTAGATGGACAGGCAAGATAGGCAAGAGCAGCAGTGCAGCATATTTGTATAGCCAGACAATAAAGACCAAACAATTAGTGTGCCTCCAATTGAATTCACTTGCAACACAAAATTGTTTTGATCATTCGACTGTTCCTGCAGCAGACTAGTGGCATCACAGTAATGCTAGGCGGAGTATACGTAAAACTGTTAAAGAATCCAGGAGGTCAAAGCAGGCTGGACTATGGAATTTTCAAACATGCACACAATGGTCAATTATGTGCAAACTCAGATCACACACCATTACAGCTGTCACACAGAGAGTGACTATTTGCAAAACTAACACAGTAAACAGAGTAGTTCAGTGGAGGATATGATTTAGCAGATTAGCTGTCAATATATTGTAAAATCTCTAAATATGCAGAACATGGAAAACAATAATTACCATAGCAATCAGGCAACTACACAGGATACTGCTGCTAACCAGCAGACACTCAGGCAAATGGATTAGTGAAGTATGATTAGCCAACTATTCCAACCAAAGACCAGTAGCAATGTGCAATAATTTCTAATAAAGCTTACATATCCAATAGCTACAATCAGTGCAGAAGTGTTAATGTGCAAATAAATAATCGTTTCTGTTCTAATTCATTTCCGACAAGCATCTATAGTAGTTCCTACTAAGTTCCAATTCTTTAGATTTTAACCCATACAGTCAGATGTGACAGTCACTGGTACACAGTTCTTTTCTACAGATGACAAATTTGGTACAAGAAAAGCTGAGACAAAAATCTTCATTCTGTCGTAAACATCTTTCCCAGTTTTACAAGTTCAAAAAGACTCTTTTTATTTCTTATTCAGTTCTCATTCTGAAACGCAGTTTCATCCCAGTTCTAATTTTTGTGTATGAGAAAGGGCAATCATTTTCATTCTTGTTTGTCTCACCCGTGCCGCGGTATCAGCGGTGATCAAAACTAAAATCGCTGGCAGCACTGTACCCGCATGTGAGGGGGGAAAGGACGCTTGGGACATTTGAATGAATGGAAAAAGAGTGTGGGGTCTGCTGTGAAGGCAGACGGTAGTCAGGAGCACCATCGACGATTAGGTGTAACTATTAGTGTCAAGAGTGTCACTCAGTGAAGCGGTGTTTGCTAAATATAGTCCACCTTTAAATGGCTGTACAGACAGCAATTATCCATCAATTTAACTCTCACTGTTCCATAAACAATTGACCTCCTATGCTCAGCGTTCTGATAGTCTATAACACTATGCATCGTCGTTCTGCATCTCCGCTTGCTGACCGGCCAACCGCCTTGGTATGTTTCTGCACATGTCAATCTCTCTCGCTTCCCCTCTTTCTCCCTCCCCGTTTCTTGTTGGTCTCTGTCTCTTGGTCTATCGGCCTGTGTAGAACTACACCATGAACGTGTACCAACCACCGCCTGTTGCTTCTCTGACGTTTGGCTCCTAGATATTTTGCTTATTATAAAATTGTGCACCACGGTGGAAACGGAGAGACCAAGAATACAATGTCATCTAGGGGCGAATAGCTTAACAGTATGACACTAAATCACTGAATGCTCAGACTGCACTTACGCCTGTCTTACATATTCATGAGTATTACGATGAATATGCATTCATGAATTTCTTACAGGTTCTACATAAGTAAAATGTAAATACAAACGCTGTGTGCTATATCGTGGACAAGACATTTAGGTCAACAGTGTTACACTTACACAATACATGTCTGAAGCTTACATACGACGTACACGATGATATAAATGAAAATATCCCGATTCCAAACAGCAGTCGACCAAGCTTAAAAGCAATTATATTCCGAGTGAACTAGGCAGTGACATATCAGCAGTGAGCACCATTACAGTACAGCCTACCTCGAAGACAGAATACTCTGGTGCTGAATGGCTATGCTAGAATATGCACAGGTACAACTGGTCAATAACGCCTGCTACATGCATCTCACGGTTAAAAATAACAACTGTTGGAATATTTTTACACATTTCCAGCATGATAAGGTATTGGAATCACACTCATTCCAGAAACTGATTAAACTGTATGTAATAATACATGTAATACTGTAATGCAAATAATGCAACATATGTACTGACACATGTACACTGCACACAACAAAAATGCATAAGCTTGTTTTACGAAACTACCACTCTTGACCATTGTTTGTTTCAAACATAAGACTAAACATAAGACTGGGTATACTAAAGGTCTCAAACAGTAAAAAATATAATAAAACAAAATCTTCATTATAAATTATACAACAACAAAATTTTAAAAAAAACGAAAAACAAAAGTTAGCAATGCTGAAACCAATAGTAACAAAGATGTGACAGCATCTGTTGATGTGGCACCAGCACACTGCGACAACAGCCAAAGACAATAAGTCCAAAAAATACTCATCGAAAGTGGATAATTATCCACACACCTGCTGCTGCAGGACATGAGTGAAATAACAATTATCACTCAACAATGCAGTTAACTATTGGTCATCAGACTCACCTTCATCTGGTCCAGCTGTCGCTGTTCCTCTTCCAGTATCCGACGCCGCTCCTCTTCCGTGATCTGTGTTATACCGGAGCCGGCGCCGGGCGCTGCACCAATCTGTGCAGCTGCTGCATAGTTACTGATGACGTTCGTGACACCAGACGAAGGTCTACACACACAACAATAAACAGACAGCCACCTTCATATGAGACCTCAGTATCTACGTCCATGACAAAACAGACTGCCCAAACTATTTTCAGCCAGAGTCCAAAATGTTTATAAAATTCAGTATACACAATCTGAGCATGTAACGATAAACAAAAACATGACAGAATGTTACAAAGTAAAGTAGACAACGTTTGACTGCTAATACTATGCTTACAGAACAATTAAAGGTAATACGAAAATCAGTATGGTGCAGTTACTTTCAAATCATACATCTCTTACTCCCAAATACAGTGGGCTGTATTTGGTCTGTATTTGAGTCTGGGACTCAAAGATTACGGACTTTCAGATGAAGTATGACACTACTGACAAGGGGCCTGTATTTTGGCTTTCTGGAAAGGTGCAGTGACTTGTTGCGGTCTAGACCTGGACCTTTCCGGAACGACAGCAAAAAGAATGCCGTAACCTGGAACGGACGTCACTGCTCCCACAAGCCGGATGAAATGCATACTGCCTATAGCATAATTAAAAAAACTGGACAAGTGCTTTCTGCCCTACAATTTTTTTTCTCAATAAACAAAGTACTGGCTAACAAAATGCTAAATGCACACACCCACACGATTATCTTTATGCACAGTATAATGCATAAAACTAAATTATTTGGTAGATATTAGCACCACAAGCACCAAACGTTCAATTTGCAAACCATGCGTGAGAATGGCTGATGCTAATCACTCCTCCCGCCACGGTGGGTTTCTGCAGAATAGACCCGAAACATTTTTGGATAGACATGGGCCTGTCCGAAACGATTAAAGAACGCAAACCTTTTGTTCCAAAATCAATAAAAAACAACTTAGAACTGACCAGACCTGGTCAGGCATTCAAAAAAAACACAGCCAAGTAAACATCTTAAAGACTTAACAGCTCCTAGTGCAGCTTGTCCGCAATGCAATATTTGTAGTTCATAAAAATACAATAACTTGTCAGTGACATATTAATCTGTTGTATTCAATAGTAATATTCTAAGATGATACTAATTACAAACAGATGAGCGAACAATAACATGATTGAAAGCAAACACACTTTGGTGGAACACTGATGCCACTTTTCTTGATATTCTCAAGGGAATTAAGATGTTGCTCCAATGCTTCTAGGAGGCTGGCTGGAGCCTACAGTACAAAACATAAAGGTAAAGGTAAATGTCGGAATATAGCTTTTTAGAAAGTTGAACCCTTCACAGAGCTACGAAGCACCATCTGCCATATGGGATCACACAGTGTTACCTGCCACCTGACACAAATGTACACACCCCACCTTAACCCAGCCAGATAGGCCAGTACTCGATTTACCTACCCCAGAAGGACAGAAGGCTGAGTTGACCTAGGTGGCTAGCTACATATCAAGATGGTTTACCTGCCTGCAGGCAGTCACCTATCATAGTACTAACAAAGCCCGGCATACAGTAACTTCGTTGATGGAATGAAATGTGTTACCGCCAAGCCAGGCCACCACCCACATATCGCATATCACATACGAACATTACAAACAGTAGGAAGAAAACCTGAAACTATAATAAGAAACAAACACAAAGAAATACAAAGTTAAACGCACTCAGCAAAGTTAACTGATATGCGCAGAAAATGGCAATAGCTCTGAATAATTCCACACAAATTGATAAAAAAATTCACTAGCATACTTTCATAACTGATCCTATGCACAGTTGTACCTAATTTTTATTCTATTTTTTCACTTTTTCATTTTTCCTGTACTAGTTTAATATTTAAAACAGCAGTGATCCAATGAAAATCAATGGTGCTGATTTGTGATCACTGAGGTTCAGCATTGAAAACAGACTGCAAACTAGTAAAGTACGTTTTTGCAGTCAATTTTGTCAGCTGTAGCACTATCAATATTCTGAACTAATACCTTCATACGCACATGATTGCACAATGCATACCTTGGCCAAATCCGGAATGTCTCCCTTGTCAATACCAACATTCTGTACACAAATATAAGAAAAAACATCCCTTTCAAAACCTAGATGACTAGTATATCATAACTAGGGCCCAGTTTTGCGTAGAAAATTTAGCCAAATTCCACGGCCCAGTTCGCAAAATTCCGTGGCTCACCACGGCAAAATTTTCCAAATTCTGCAGCTTACCGCAGCCTTCCGTTTGTGCGTAAACTAAGCTTTATTCTGTTAAAAAACTTCACTTTTTGGAGGCTGGCATGGTGCTCAGTTATGCTAGCAACACACAATGAAAATTATCTATCATTTTTCTTTTCAAAAGTGTGATTTGTGTTCATTTACCACTGTGCCGTATTATGATGGTAATTATTAGTAGAGATGCAGTTTAGTTTGATTTTTCTCTATGATATAGTTGGTCTAATTATATTATCAAGCCGACGATCATACTAATCAGTCATTTCTCAACTTCTGCAAAATTTGGTGGTAATATCAAAATTCCACGGATAAGGGCAAATTCCGCAACTCGGCTCGAAATTTCGTGGCCAGCGGAAAACTGTGGACCCTAATCATAACACCTATCAACACATTTATACAACGCAATTAACATCCAGAGTTGCCCATAGTAAAACCATCCAATTACATACATGCTGAACATGCCTATTTTTAATACTGAGATCTCAGCAGCAAAAAAAAACAATCGGACTGCAGTTGGCTCCTCGAAACTGGCTTCACAAAACTGAATAAACCATGCACAGTTGCACATTGCCAGCAAAGTTCAATGTCAAGTGACACAAAAAAGCCAAATATAAAAAAAATATAAGGATAAATTTAGATACTGTTCCGTAGTTAAAGACTAAGCAGTCATTTGACAGCTACCAGTATATGTGATAGAGAAGAGACTTTAAAATGGAAAAATTTCTAACTTTAAACACCTTGTGACCTTGAACTTAACCTTTGGTGATTGGGTCATATTGCACATCATTGCATAGACCTACCTACACTGTGTCCCAAAAAAGCATCCCAGACTTTTCGACTGTAACTTGAAAACTAATGATTAAATTTTGATAATTTTTGGTACGAATATTCCTGACAACTTGCCATCAAATGACCATTCAGTTTCCCACCTCACCTAATGTATGCTTCTGCAGTACCTAGGGAAAGCAGATCAAGCGAAATATGCGTTGAAATAAACAGAAAACCTGAAAAAACATCCTGATATTATCGATAGTAACATGAACAAAGATTAGCAGATTTTAATAATTTTTGGCAGAAATATTTCTGACGCAACTGGCCATTAATAAGTGTTTTAGTTTCCACCTCACCCAACGTCTGCTTTTGCACTACCTGGGGAAAGCAGACCGAGCATAATACGTTAAAATGAAAGTTTTATCCTAATCTGTGGGCCCCAACAGCCAGTCTATTACAAGGTTTGACTGTCATGCAGCAATGTGTCTACCAGGAATATTTGTGAAGTCAAGAAGCGACTAATGAAGTTTGGATTCGTCTGGAGCAAAATATTATCGATACTGTTGTCAATGAATAAAGAAGGTGTCTCCTTGCCTGTGTTCGCATAG
>Ga0209454_1002822_pt1 | contig 12062 bp, 8 predicted proteins | sample WorMetHERISLAND1_2_FD_187400 | JGI IMG/M metagenome (GOLD analysis project Ga0209454, IMG submission 187400) | Marine gutless worms symbiont microbial communities from Max Planck institute for Marine Microbiology, Germany - Olavius geniculatus... | ecosystem: Host-associated > Annelida >...
GCTTGTAACAGTGAAAGAATGGTTAAAATCGGTGCTGAATTACCGAAGTTATCCCAAAAATAAAACTGGGTATCCGTTTTTTGGACCACCTTGTACGCTGATGACGCTACAGTCAGCTATAGGAACTTTGCATTCAAAATTGCGGCCAAACCGCTGCAGACAAAAAGCCATGGTTATTGACACCATTTCTAGGAACTCGATCGTCATCGCCTTATTAACGGTACCATCGCGACCCCCGAGTCCCGACGTACCCTTTAGCCACAATACCGCACGATTGGCATAGCAGAATGTGTATATAACGGCCGGGTTGTCCAAAGTCGATGATTTTCGTGTCATCAGAAAAAAGCATATGCGACTTTCTATTAGGGTTTCACCGTTTTGAGATACGGCGACTTATATCGGTTGAAAAACGCACATTTTACTCCACCCCATCTTTTTCAAATTTAACCCCAACTCTAGATAGCTGAAATTTTGTGCATGCGCCAATACACCTTTCGGTTCTTACGTTATGTTATAGAACATCGACTGCACTGCCGACGCAAAACAACTTCCGGTTGCCATTGATGTTGTTAATTTTTCGCAAATAGGCTAAGTTTGTGTAAATTGTATTCCTTATACACGGTTCTGAGTTACAGTATTAGGTATTAAGTGTGATTATGATTGAACTATATAGTAGTGTAATGCTGGTTTTATCGTGTTTATGCGTGAATAATCCGAGGAGTCGAAAGCGATAGGGGTGAACTACTGGAGAGTTCGCTTTATAGCTCTGTGCAATCTCCATGGTTCCTACGGTCAGGGGAAGTCAGAGAAAGTCAGGGAATGTAGAAGTACCAGGGTGCAAAAGTTAAAGATGCAGAAAAAATTTTGATCGTAGGCAATCGACGGCCGCGATCACTGCCGACGTTCGTCTATGATGGGGCAAATTCGACCGAACGCTTAAATTCGGGGTTATCGTTTACAGTTAGGATTAAGGTTGGATGTTTGGATTGGACTAGGTTTAGTGTTCGGGATAGAAACGAAAATAGTGCAATTATTACTTTGTTCTTTGTTTGGACATAAACAAATGGTTTACAAATTAATCTGCGATAAGGAACATATGTATAGCCAAGTTAAAAATAACAATAAAACAAATGAAACATCCTATAACAGAACAAGTGTGTATGGAAGGTCCACAGTGTTCAAATTGGTGATGACAACCCGTTCCCAATGGCAGTCAGAGAAAAGTTGTGTTTGTACACTTTTGGGCAAAGCTCCGAACGACGTTCCCATATTCTAGTAACTGTTGCACAATGCACACAATGACAACACACCAATTCCGTGTGACTTCATATGAAAGCAAATTAAAAGTAAATGTATAGGTGTACTATGTAGGGTTAAGGTTATAGTTTATCTTAGCTAATTTTTGCCCTATCTGTACAATTTGGGATCATCTACTGTTCAAGGTTTTGCCCACTTCTGACTCGAGGCACTTTTGTTCATCACTGTAGATGAAAATTTTAAAAGTGACATATAGTCTTGTAAAGCATCTTGAGTTTGTATTGTTAAGTGTGATTTATCAGTCACAGTAGTGGTATATAATAAGTGAGTAACTGTTGCAGTTACGCATGTTTACAAACTAGCTGCTCAAATAAATGGTGAACAGGCTTAGTTGCAGAATAACAAAATGATAGTGCTCTGCTGCTAGCAGTTTACATTGCAAGAGAAAGCTGGTGTGTGGCTTAGCTTGCAGTCATGTCATGTCAGTGGTCAGTGGCACTAGGAAACTTAGAAATATTGAAACACTGGTCATTTGTGCACCGTGGCAATAGTTTTAGCACCTATTATTTGAATCCTCTTTTGTGATATGGCATATTACAGATGCTGACTACAGACTTACTTACTTTGAGCATGAGGAGCAGGCATTGAATACTAATTAGCGATTGACCGATCGTAGTTTACTTCTCATGTTTTATCAAACTGTCATCAGAAGACCTTATTGTGATCTGAGTTTGTGGTCGTTGTAGATATTGGAAATGAGTCGACAGCCACCAACACCAATGATACGAGCAACATCAGGTAATGAAAAAGTTTTAAAGTATTTGGTTTTTGTTTAATCATGATTGAATTCTCTGTAATCCTTCTAGGCCAATTTTTAATGCAGAAGCTTTGAAGATTGTTTTAGAATGTTAGCTCATCAGTATGTTTTTATTGGTCAAATTCTTATATAGATGATCATCCCAGCACTCATAAGTTCTCAGCAACTGGCTTACTGTAAGTCTAGGTATAGCAGTATCTGTGTCACCATTTTACTGTGCATGATACAAAAGTATTGGCATAATTAAAATGATGTCCAAGAATGAAGCTGCTACAGCAATGCTTATCATTTTGACACGACTGAATGTATGCTGACTTGAGTAGTAGAGTACTGATGCTGTGAATATGTTGCTGGTGACAGCGACGTCGAATGGTATCTCGGGTTCGTCGTCGGATTTGGCTTCACTGTTCGAGTGTCCTGTCTGCTTTGACTATGCATTACCGCCAATCATGCAGTGCCAGAGTGGCCACATCGTGTGCTCTCACTGCCGACCGAAGCTGCAGTTCTGCCCCACCTGCAGAGGAACGCTCGGTAAGCACTATGGTGTTGTTCCATCTTGCTATTTGGCAGTTGGGGTCAGTCTTGTGCATGAGCTTAAAATTATTTGCCTTTTTTTCAAAATCAGTGCCTTTTGTTAATGTCGTGCACATTTGCAGTGTGCTGACAAGATAGCTCTTGTGTTTGGTTGAAAAACTGAAAGCATTTATTTACTGATCTTATCACAATGAATGATTGTTTATAATGGATTCTTTAATTCTCATAACCAGGCAATGCTGACATTGAAGTCATCAGCTGTTGTAGACTTAAGCTGATTCTAGCAGGTATTGCTAGCTTTTGAATTTATTATTTAGAACTACATTATTACCGGTGCAAATTCGAGCATGACTATTCAGTGACTTGAAAGTAGTTTGGATAATCTGGATGACTTTAATGACCACTTATCAAGTAGAAAATTAAGAAGGGAATTAATTATAAAATGATTTATACATTGTATCAGATTCTTATGTGATAATATGAATATGACTTTGGCTGACTTTTGGAGAAAATATAGCTACGTATGTCTTGTTGTCTAGCGTAATAAAAATTGGTGCACATTTTGTCTTCATTGGCCATCAGCAACTATTACTATGGTTATTATTGATTGCAGGAAACATCAGAAACTTGGCAATGGAGAAGGTGGCGGGGTCAGTGTTGTTCCCATGTCGTTACGTCAGCAATGGCTGTAATGCAACAATGCCTCACACAGATAAGTCAAGTCATGAAGACGGCTGCGAGTTTAGGTCTGATGTATTCCAGTCACTCACTTGTATGCTTGTTACTTTTGTATCTGAACTAGATCTTATCAACAGCATTGTTCTCAGTGTTGTTTTGCAACAGTTAGTTTTTAGTTAATAGCCACACATCATGAATATGCATGATGTGCATGGCCCACAGTTTTCTTTGGGTCACGGAATTTTGAGCCGCACTACGGAATTTGCTCTTTTCTGCAGAATTTTGATATTTCCACGGAATTTTGCAAAAATTGAGAAATGACCGATGATTAGAACGATCATCAGCTTGATGACGTTATTAAGTAGACTAAGTATATCGCGGAAAAATCAAACTGAACTGCCTTGATCTGTCGGCCTTACTAATAAGTAATAACCAATCGCAATACGCCACAATCGTAACTAAACACAAGGCGACTTGACAGACTGCACTGTTAAAATGGAAAAAAAGATTGATAATTTTCTTCACTCGCAGTCCAGCATAAATGAGCAAAACACCAGCCTTCAATAACTAAAGTTTTTTTAAAACATGTTAGAGCTCAGTTTAGTCACAAATGTAAGGTTGCATTAAGCCAAGGAATTAGGACGATTTTGCCATGTTGAGCTATGGAATTTTGCGAACTGGCATGCAGAATCTGGCAAAAATTTTCCACAAAATAAACTGAGTCCTACCGATGTGTGTCAGGTGCTTCTGTCAGATAGTACTAGCCAAACTGGGCCTGGAAATTGACTCACTAGACTTAACAGGGCAAAAGTACAGTATTAGATATTAAATTTGATTGACTGAGCACTGACTGGCAAGGTTCAAATTGATCCAGAGTGAAACTCAGAAGTTTAAAATTATCAAATACCGTACTCGTATTTGCCCAAGAGCTACATTTTATTTGAATAGGTTATCAATGGACCAGTTTCCTATTGTATCACTTTATTCTAGAAATCAAAGTTCAGGTACCAGAACTCTTGATTTTTGAAAAGGGTAAATATTAATAGAAATCCAGCTGAAACAGCAAGGATCGGCCGAGATGTGAAGAGGCCAATTCAGGCTTGTCCACATGTCTGACAATGATGGTGAAATTAATTATGTACAGTTTCAAATGTCTTTAGAAATATTACATTTCCTATCTCACTGGCATTTAGAGTTCCATAAATAAATACTTAGTAGGTGTGGTTAATTGGCTAACTACTTTTATCTGCCGATGTAAGCTGTGTCGGGTACTCTTACTAAGAGAGTCTTAACAGTTTGTCTCTGGAATTGTGATAATGTGTGAGGCTTTTGCATGTGTGTAGACCCTACAGTTGTCCATGCCCTGGAGCATCATGCAAATGGCAGGGAACATTGGAACAGGTCATGCCACATCTCACCCAGCAACACAAAAGCATAACTACACTCCAGGGTCAGCTGCTTTTTAACCTCTTACTTATTACAATTTCACTTGCATCCACTGAGAAAAATATTTGCTAAATGTTGTAAAATAATTCCTCAGTGGTGCTGAGGTTGTCTGGTCAGATTGAAGTAATTGGGTGGGTGAATGAGAGGCTGTGTATTTTGAGTAAGACTTTCTTTTGTCAAATGAGTAATTTAGGCTTAGGTACAAGACTCAGCACCTGGTCATATTCGGTTATGCGACCGAAATTCTACTGAGGATATCGGAGACATATTAGCCATATTTGGCTGTTTGTGTATGCCATAGTATTATAGTCAGTTAAAAACTTTCAAAGCCCCTTAGTTATACACAACATTTTCAGCTTTGTCTTGGAGATTGGAGCTAGATTTTATCATTTAAATCTGTGTAGTCTCCAGTGCTTTCATGCCATTGGTTTATCAACCAGCCTATAAAAAGATGCTGCCAACACCTAGAAGTTCACTTTTGGTGGTGGCGATTATCTGTGTAGCATATAACTGTATGAATTTGGTTAGTTAAACGGAAGATGAGAATAGTTGTATAAGTGATATGTAGCTAATTATAGTGGCTAATCCGGTTGGTGTGTGTTGGTGTGCGTATGCAGGTGAAGATATTGTTTTCCTCGCCACTGACATCAACCTGGCCGGTGCAGTTGACTGGGTCATGATGCAGACGTGCTTCGGTCACCACTTCATGCTTGTGCTTGAAAAGCAGGAGAAGTCCGATGGTGCACAGATGTTTTACACTATTGTTCAGCTGATCGGTACACGCAAGCAGGCAGAGAATTTTGTCTACCGGTAATATTGCATTGTCTATTATTGTGCAGTGTGCTATATACAGTTTTTCATAAAAGGCTCCCTTTTTGTTTCTTTTATAACTCAGTCGAATGGTGATCAATTTACATGAAATTTTTACCAGATGTAGCTGAAAAAATACAAATTCAAATTATTTCAACAAAATATGGCTTTTAGTTAAATATTCTTTGCTGGTCGTAATGTAATGCTGATGTCATGATGTGTAATGAGTACAAACTTCCTTGTCTCAACTGATTCTGTCATCAGCTACCCTGCTTCGATGGTGAACTCTGTCTGGTTTACTGATGAAAAATGTTCATCATGCCAGCACTTAGCAACATGGAGGCATAAAGTCAGGTGTCTCGCAATCCAAAAACTCATCCATCTCGTAAGCGGAGTGTGCTGGTGCACTGTCTTGCTGAAAGGTAAAAGTTAATCTATCTCCACAAGTGTGTGAAAGTGATCGTTTTGTGCATTTTTGTGGCTACAATGTTGAAACTTCAACAGTTTGTCATCAATAAACCACATAAAGTTCGCCATCGACGTAGGGCAGCTGTTCAGCAAGTCTGTCAGCATCGGCTGCAACAAGCCAGTTTGTACTCGCAGCACACTATGACATCAGCATTACGTCATGACTAGCAAAGGATATTTAAACATCAACCATATTTTGTCCAAATATTTCAAATTAGTATTTCTTCAGCTACATCTGGTAAAAATTTCGTGTAAATTGATCATCATTTGACTGAATTATGAAAGAAAAAAAAGGGTGCCTTTTTATGAAACACTGTGTATTTTCCATGCCTTGTAATTTGAATAATACTGCACAGGGCTGAAAGCTGTCTTTCTCCCTCTGCGTGTGCTGCTACTGATTATTTGTTTCCATTATTTGTCAGAATGTATTGCAGTGAAATGTGTAACATTGGAATGCTCTCATGTGTTTTGTATAAGTTGCTGCAATTCTGTTGCATGTGCATGCATTGCTGTGCTATTCTTCAGTGCTTTAATGCTGTTTTATGGTTGACATTAAGGGTACCTGGACTGTAGCCCCACTGCAACCATCCTGACAGTTTATAAAGTTCTGTGTAAGCTGTGTCATTTAAATAGAAACCAAAAGTAGTGGTAGGCCTACATATTGCGTTAAGTGAAACTTCAAACTCGTCTTTATTATGATGTTGTTGAAAGGATGTCTATAGGCCTAGGTTTAAATAGTAGTTCGTCTCAGAATCACAGTGTTAACTGACACTCAGTGCAGGTGAATGCGTCTCACTAACCCCAGCCAGACGTGCCAGTACTCTATAACCTGTTCCAGAAGAATGGAAGGCTGAGTTGACCTTGGTGATTGGTTATCTACCATGACGTTTACCTGACCACAGTCCGTCGGTCACTCATGCTAGTAGTAACCACTTGAACCCACAGCCTCCTGTTTGTGCGTCCAGCATCCTAACCATGACCCACCTGTTGTGTCTGTTGTGTTTTTGATGTGACCCGACATTGACGTTGCACTGATGTTTGCAGACTTGAGCTGAATGGAGTGAAGCGTCGTCTGACGTGGGAAGCGACGCCACGCAGTGTGCATGACGGTGTCGCATCGGCCGTCGCGTCCAGCGACTGCCTCGTCTTCGACGCCAACGTCGCTCGACTTTTTGCCGACCAGTCCGGTAACTTGAGTATCAATGTCACGGTGACCATATGTTGAGTGGGTGTTGAACTGCACACAACAACTGTGTTGCACTGTGCAACTTTCATTGCTGTAGTGACTACAGAGTACCTGTACCGTACTCCATTCGATGATTTTACATATATGAGAATTCGCTGCCGGGAAACTCCCAGTCTTAGTTTCATTTTGCGTTTTACTGTATTCCTGCCTGTGATTGTTTCAGCTTTTACGACATGTAGACTGGGTCTTCCTTATTTCTGACTCTCTGGATCTGGCTGCATATGTAAATTGTGTAAGATTATGAGCTAATTATTTTCTTTACATTATATTTTAACAACATCTACTCGCGTAAATAACTGTATGAAACACAAGCATAATTATTATTGCTGAGCATTTCCATGTTAACTGCAGCTGTATACAGTTGCCTAAGGCATATGTCATATATGTATTAGAAGTTATTCAAAGTTGACATGTAAAAAAACAGGACTAGTACAATACAAATTTTGTTTTTATTGCCAGGGTTGTGATAGGTGGTCTTAGGTAAGTTTGGCATATTGAGTTTGATTCCTGGCAAGTTTTGCATTAGGATTTATTTCAACAAACGCCACATAAACTATAGAAGAGGATACTTATGTATAATTTATACAAATTTGATAAAATTCATGATGTTCTGAGATGGTAACTGTTGGTAACCAAGAGATTCATAATTTCGTATTAAGACTGTTGAACCATGTAGGTGGTTTGTGACAGTATGTACTTAGAATTCTTTGTCAAGATTATCTTCTTTGTGCAGTATACTGTTCGTTATGTTGTCATTAGTTGTCATTGTGTATTCCAGTTCTTTGCCTCATTATACCATGCTATTGACATCCAACCATGAGATAATTTTTCAGGCTTTTTGCAAACAACCTCACATCTTCTGTAAGTGATAGCGATGGCCATTGAAGAAGTGAAGTCTGCTGTTGGATTTTGCTATTTTGTCCTTATAGCTTTTATAAACTGCACTGCCGAAATAGCATAGCTTTGGTATTTCTGTCTTTACAAATGTTCTTTCAGGCTGCATTGAAGCTAAACTTCTCAAACATTTTCTATACTCTAGACCTACTTACGTTTCTCAATTCTAGATTCTCTTTCCTGTTTCACAAAATATCAGACCAAAACTTTCCTTCACTTATATGGAGCTGTCTTTGTGTAGTGACTTTTTGCAGATGTTTATCAATTTTTACGCGCGATAGCAGAATACTGCGTGCGTCTTAGCCATGGCCTGGGTGTCTGTCTGTTAGTCCGTTTGCCCATCACACTGCTGTATTGCGTCAACACGGTGCAAGCTAGGACCACAAAGTCTTCACTGTGGGCTGCCCCAGGGACTCTAGTTTATCTGACAAAATTTTGCACCCCTGGGTGAGGGGGTTCCCCTCGAACTAGGGTGTCAAATAGGGGTACCCTCTAAAAAAGACGTTATTTTGCCGCTGTTGGCTCTTGTGAAAACGGTTGCAGATAGGTACAGACTTGGTGCATATCATAACAAGCACTGGTGACAGGCTGTTTATGTGCGAAGCACGAAGCTGCTTCGCGCGTCTTAGCCATCATCTGGGCGTCTGTCTGTCCGTCCGTCCCTCTGTCTGTCTGTCACACTCATGATCTGTATCAAAACGGTGCAAGCTAGGATCACAGAATCTTCACTGTGGGCTGCCCCAAGGTCTCTAGTTTATCATGACAAAATTTCGTGCCACTGGGTGCAGGGATTCCCTTCGAACGAGGACGTCAAAGAGGGGTACCCGGCTAAAAAAGACGTCATTTTGCCGTTATTGGCTCGAATAATGTGGAAACGGTTGCAGATAGGTACATACATGCTGCTAATCATAACAAGCACCGGTGACAGGCTTTTTGGATTTATCAACGTCAATGACCTTGAACGACCTTGAACCCCTCAAAAAGAGGTTTTTAGTGAATTTTTCGCTATTTTTGGATGCGGCGCACATTTCAACACTGAATTGCAACGAAATGGCTGGAGATAGACCAAGACAACCTGCATATGAAATTTTCAGCATTCAACGTAGATTTTACCAGTTCAAGTCCCAACCCTTTAGGTTCAAGGAGGCCTGTGCAGGTGGGCATCAAAGAGTGGTACCTTCTTAAAAAGTGGTCATTTTACTGGTATCAGCTGATCTAGCATGGAATAAAGTTGCAGATAGGCACAGTCATGCTGCTTATCATAACAAGCACTAGTGATGAGCGTTTGAATGGCATCAACATCGGTGACTGAATGACTTTGAACCTTGAACGATGGAGGATTTTAGTGCTTTGTTGCAATTTTCGGCTGTGGCGCACATTTTAAGAGTGAATTGCACCAAAATGGCTGAAGATAAACCTGGACAACCTGCGTAGGCCTATGGAATTTTTGACACAACGTCCATTTTTAACAATCTAAATTTTAACCTTTTACATTCAAGGAGTCTTCCATATGGAGGTCCCAAATTTGGATACTCCTTTAAGACGCACTATTATTTTATTGCATGCTGCACACGATTGCCCACTTGGTAGAACCGCTGCTATCGTGCGTCATGTGGGCTTTGCTCAAATTACTTGTCATTTATGATGAGGAAGAGTGTCACAGTTGGGGCGTTAGAAAAATTTCTGACACCCTGTTTTCCAAAATAGAACTGTAATTTGATTAGCATATCAATCCCAGGGACAATGAGTTTGAATAATTACTTAGGCACTGGCAGACTTCTATGACAGAAACACTGGTTGAAGTGTGTTATAACGCCAACCTAACGAAATGCCGTGAAATCTGTACATGTGTCTCAACCATCTTTTGACCTTGTTGTAACTTGTAAGCCAGTTTTCTTTTTACAAATGCTTTATTGGCAGTTACTTATTTCAGGATGCATTATCTTGTTATAGATTTGACACTAGGGTCTGTATGGGAGTGCCCTTCAGTTTGAAAAATTGTGCTATTTCACAAAATTTATTATCTTTATTTTACAGTACTCCATTAATCTGAATATTTGAGTGCATTTTGAAGTCATTTCTTTATGACAATTACTGATGACTACGTAATTGTAGGAAAAAATTTCTTGATCTTTCTGCACATGCAATATTAGAATCCAAAGTGAAAGTTATGGATACTTTTTGCTACTAATGTTGCTGTCACAAATTTGCAGCTGTCCGTCGGAAATGGTAACTTCATGTGCCACATTGTTTAACTCACAGTGCTGCTTGCTGTTGAATAAAAAATGACCCAGTGTGATGAGGAACAGTCAAGTATGGCAAGAAGTTTTTTTTGTATAGGCATACAGAAAATTAAATGGAGGCTACATGCAGTAAAATGTGTTACCAATAATGAGATCTGATAGGAAGTGTTTGTCAGCATACTGTTACATGACACCAGTCTGTTGGTCTGTACACGGTTCGCCAGTTAACATAATAGCTACACTCAACCGTTATATTCCAGCCGATTATTGTAATGGTAACGCATGCGCTTGTATATTAGTTAAGCTCATTGTGTTTGTGAAGTTTGGCATTTCACTTGTTGGTGTTGAATTTTTCCAGTTAATTACAGTTTTCATTGATGTTAAAAAGATTTTGGCACTTTCAATTTCTACATGATTTGAAGTAATTCTTCAGTCAGAGATGCCGTTACAGAGGAAATGAACAGTGTTGTGATATGATTTAGTGTCTATATTATGCACTTATTTATTATTACTGTGTTCTATTTATTTGTTTAATCAGTAAATCTGAGCAACGTGGTTTGCATTGGTAAAGAGCCAGTTAATGTGTAGTAGATAGATATTTGTGTGAATACATTTGATTTTATTCACCGTTGCTCGTTGGCAAGACTTTTGTGATTTGGACGTTACTTGCTTCCGTCATACCGAATGGAATACTGTAGGAGCTTGGTGTCAATTTGTATATAGTTCACTGGTGGGTTGTAGTGTGTGTTGAGAAACTTTTATCAAATGTGAAAGGTGCCACATGACAAACAGAAAATACACGATACTTTCAAAACAACATTTGCAAGTGATGCATACTACACATGCTTCATATGTTTTATGTTACAGAAGGAAAGCTTCTGATCATTTATTACCGTGTGCAGTTGGTCAGTCACTGTTGCTTGTAGTATAGGAACTTACTCTCAAATGTCATCTACATTAGGTTTATATCTAGTAATAAAACGTCTGTTATGATCGGTCTGTCAGTGAACTGTGCTGAAACTGACCGCACTTCATTTGCATCAGGCATGTCACATATAACTCACAAAGTGACAGTTATTGCGATGACGTTAGAAGTCATACCATTTGCACATAGTATTGCACGAAACGCGTTCTGCCTGTAGCACATTGTGTCGATTGCAGTATTCAACTCCATTCACAAATTGGCCTCGTATGCTTTGGACTATATGCAAACAAAATCTTCTTTACTAACATTGCCACTAAAGGATCAAGCAAGGATGCAGTTATTTGTCCTTTAAACAATTGCAACATTATAATTTCCATAAACTCCTCAATCCAGAACACCCCAAAGCCAAACTACGCAAATCAGTGTAGAATGTTTTGGAATTTCCTGCAAACAACGGGATATAGTAACCAACTCATTAGCTCCTTGCCAGAGGTAACAAGAAATTTGACCTAATGCTGACGAAACACGCGAAAGCCTATAGCAGTTCCTGTTCGCAAACTGTCAGTCTATCTACAGCCATTTTGTTGCAGTTCATTCTTGGAGTGGGCGCTGCAGATCACAAAAATAAATAAAAACCCCTTATTTTGGAAGTTCAGGGACTTTCAAAGTCATCGATGTTGATACGACTAAAAACCTCGTCACCAGTGTTTGCGGTGATAGACAGCACGCCCATGCCTATCTGCA
>Ga0209454_1002823_pt1 | contig 12060 bp, 7 predicted proteins | sample WorMetHERISLAND1_2_FD_187400 | JGI IMG/M metagenome (GOLD analysis project Ga0209454, IMG submission 187400) | Marine gutless worms symbiont microbial communities from Max Planck institute for Marine Microbiology, Germany - Olavius geniculatus... | ecosystem: Host-associated > Annelida >...
GTAGTAGGCCTAACTTTCTCAAAATACGCACACTACCGACAACTTTACTTCTAGTCCGGTCGTCACCTGCAAAACGATGGCGAACGATATGATTTCGACACAACGCAAGCACTTTTACTATGCGCAAACGTTGCGTCTGCTGGCGCGGCGCTGCTGGCGGCAAGCCCTGCTGCAGGCGCTGTGCCATGCGGACGCCTGTAGCGGCGGCGGGCAGGCAGCCAGCGCAACTGAACGCACCTCAGCATTCAGCTATTGCTGTGTGTAACCACCGTGGTTTTACGGAAGGGCGGCATATCTATGGTTATGAATATTGATATTTTACCAAGCCACGCCCACCTCAGTTTCAGAGGTTACATTGTTACGCAGGCGTGTCGGAGAGCGTTAATAGTGAAGTAAATAAACGCACAGTAACAGCGCGTATTTGTAGTAATCTGACTTGGTGAATGAACAGGCGACAGTAGAGGCGTGATTTGTGCGTCGTTGAACGATGTCAGACGTTAGTCGTCAGAGTTCGCCCAAGTCCAGTCCTCGAGGCTCACGGTCTCCTGCTTATCCGCGTCAGGACTCCACCGGTACACTCAAAACTACCATCACTCTCGGCAAGAAGCCATCAGTATTTCAAGGCGGCAATTTCTACCTTATGAAGGAGCCTCCAGGTAGCACAATATTTATTTTGTTAAATCATATTTTTGAAAAGTTGTAACATAGATGTGTGAAAGGGTGTTCTGCTCTCACATGTTTATTTTTTTGCATATGGTGAGTCATTTTTATACTTTTTGGTGCAGTTAATGTAAATAGCTTTTTTAGTAAACTAGACGTTTACAACATCATCCGGAGCTGTTTTGAGTGACTGAGTCTTGTTGGCAAATTGCTTTCTTCATTTTACCGGCAGTCATCTCTTTAAACACTTTGAACCAACATCTTGGGAGAAAAGTGATACGATTATAATAATGTCACAATGTCAGCAAGCTGAATCTGATGCGACGTGTAACGATTTACACCAAATGATAAATATGCAGCTAGTCAGCCAATATCAAACTTGAAATTGGGCAAAACTTCGAACAACAATCCCATATTCTAATAATTGCACAGTGCACAGTAGTGACGGTGTAAAACTATTCTCCAGTTTACTCTATATGAAGCAAGGCAAGCCAAAAGTAAGTTGATTTTGTATCATATTTGTGATAAGGCCGGCTGCAATACTTTAAAGTCTGTATGTGTTTGCTGATGAAGATGCGAGCGAACTGACAGGAATGACAAATCTCATGTCCTACCATGGTCTCGAGCATTCCTACAATAAATTTGGCAGCAAGAAGGTCAAGGAGGAACTGAGTGCATTTCTGCCAACTCTTCCTGGCAACATCGATACATCAGGAAACCAGGACAACAGGTCGGTTGTGTTCAGTGTTTCTGTGCTTTCACTACCTCATGATGGCCATGGAGGTATTGCATTTTTAGATCTGCTTTATCATAAATTTTAATGACATTAGTTGCACATTACTTGCATTTGACACACATCTTATTTGTGTGGTGTGCAGGCAGGTAGACGTCATAAAACAGAAGAAGTACATTTGGCTTCTACAATTTATTAACAGTGAAACATTTAAATTAGAGTTTGATGTGTGGAACCTGAAGTTTGCATCAATTAGTAGGGTTCGAACGATACTAGTATTGGCATACCGGGTATTGGCCAATACTGGCTGGTATTGGGGTGGACTGGGTATTGGGCGATATTTTTTTGAATGTCAAATCCAATACAAATATCGGCTCACTAAGTATAAGTGGTCACTGCCCACTATCTGCTGCCTAAGCCGCGATCAAACAGCAGTTGTCGGTGGGCAGCGGCCACTATGCAACGATAATTATTTGCTAGCAAACAACAGTAGCAGGAAGAGTGGGGTGGGGTAGGCGCACCTGTAGAACGGTCGCCATTCATGAGAGATTGGACAGATTGACCTCTCTCTGCCATACGCCTTCTCACACTTTAGGTAACCTCTCAGTAACCAATGTGGGCGTATATGATCAGCGATCAGAGCAATACACTTGGAAACTGTGAAGCTAAATAGCAGCGGCGCCACCCGCCGCTAGACTAGCAATTAGCAGTCTGTTACCCGTAGTGCCAACGTTAAACACTCACTGCACCATCCTACTGGTCGTCATGGTCGAAGGTGGTCCATAACGCTACTAGATGTCAACACCGACCAGCGATATGCGTAGTTGATTCTAGGCCAACTCCGACTGCCCAACTTGATTAAAAAGTGACAGTCAAATGTCATGCGCTGGCATTCAAAAGAGAATGATGGCAATGTGGCGTAGCAACACCTACAAGCCCAGTGTATTTTACTGTCAGTTCAGTGATCAGTGCACACATCTCGTGCAATCTCTGTTTGCATTTGTGGCCAGAGGAGGTCAAAACGGTAAAAACAGCTATGGAACAAGGAATTTACATAAGCATCTGGAAAAAAAGTACCATGATGAATATCGACGAATATCGTGCATTGATGGACGATGCGAAAAAGTCATCGCAAAAAGAAATGCCATCGTCAGCGTTGACGTCATCATCCGAATCGTCATCTGCATCAGAAGCAGGCAAAGCACTGGTGCAGCAGAGCATCCGCAAGGCAATCGATGCCACGCGACATTGGGACTTCGATGACCGATCATGTCACATGCACGGGCTCACCGGCTCACCGGCTCATATTTGCTAATTCGTGATTGAAAGCTGTTTGACCACCCAGCACGCTGGCTGGACTGGGCGTGCAGAGCGAAGGGCTACTGTTACACAGTAAACGTCTAGACGGCAGTTAGTGTGGCCGGCGACGGTGCCAGCCGTGCCTGGTGGTGGTTTCTCCTGTAACCGGTGCTTTACAGTGATGGTTTCCAGCAACAGGTAGCATATGCGATTGTGAAACGGTTTCTGTACTTGATTACATGGCCTTCAATGCACCTGGTTGACGGCTGTTGCGAGTATACCACCGCTGTTGCATGAAGAAGGCATTAGAGTAAATCACGAATGTTAACAAATAAGCATCGTGGTGGATTTAACTGTAGTACAAAAACTGCTGGTTTTGGTTGTTGTATGAGAGTGCATTAGGGATTCATTTTTAATGTTCTGCACTTACAAATTTATTATCATTGATTCAACCACAATCCACGGTACCGGTACTCTACTAGCCTATGTACAGAAAACAGCACAAGAGACAAAAAGAAGTGTATGAATTGTTGTAATACCACACATGGGCAGCCGTCTGTCCAGTCACACCGTCCACTGAGTGTGGGATGGAGGGGAGGGGAGGAGAGGATGGGAGCAGCAAGGCATGCTGCCATGGCACAGTGTGCAGGTGGTCATGAGAAGTATTACTGTTTGTTCCCACTTGACAGGGGAACCGCATGGAAATTTTAATAGCTAGAATAATGATGCAGTCTAGTACTGCGCATGGCCATGAGGATCAAACGTGGCTGTCTTATTCCTGGCACAGCATACACCACAGCATGCATAAGCTGAGAGGCAGTGGACAGAGAGAGTGAGAAGAGACACTGCAGCATCGACGGCGTTCAATGGTGGGTGGGTGCATCGGTTGCAAAACAACTCAAGATTACATTACATTCATTACATTAACACATTGTGTGCAGTAATGCACTTTACTTCCCGTGTCGAGCCCTGACAGTGCGGCAGCATGTGGAGAGAGGCCGCTGATCCGACAGGTATCGGTATAGGTATTGGGTACTGGTATCGGTAGGACCCAATAATATTGAGTATTGGGTATCGGATGACTTTTTGGTATCGTTCTAATCCTAGCAGTTAGGCCTACTATTAGCACTCGTGATCTAGTACATGATACATATGCTTGACAATAATATCATTCTTGGGGTCTTTACTTACTTTAGTTGAGAGCTTGTGAGTTTTGGTGTTTTTCTCTGTCCACTGATGCAGCAAATTAGCATACTACATAGACTTTGTTGCAATGACTATATTGATGTAGAGTTACTGTGTGTTGTGTTGCACAGCAGGTTGTGATATTGTGCACTGGTGATTCAAGTGTATCTTTTGTTTTATTATATCGTGCATTGTTGATGTTTTTGCACTGTACATTTGTCTTTTTGTTTTGCATGTTTGATTATCAGTTCGCTGCGATCAGTTATTGAAAAGCCACCAATTCTGGGCCAGGATCTGGCTCCATTGTCCGGTCATTTGCTCACCGGCTTTCGCTTACATCCCGGCCCGGTATGTACTGTTTTTCTGTTTTCTTTTGCACGAAATATTAGTGCAGTGAAATATGACATAGTTAAGATATTGCACCACTATAAGATGCAGATTGTGGCTTGAAGTTTTAAAGAAATTGTCCAAAAATTCAGTAGTTTTTCATTAGAAAATCTTTACACTTCTATGACTTCATTTTGGTTCAGAAATAAAATATAGTTTTAATTGTGATATATGACTGATTGTTCGTCCATCCGTCCATCACATGGGTGGATCAGTCAAAACGGTGCAAGCTAGAATCACCAAATTTTCATCGTCGGCTGTCTGGAAGATTCTAGTTTCAGGATACGTAAAGCTTTTCCATTAATTTGCGTTTATTTGCAATTGTGCCATATTGCGATAGCTATTATTAGGGCCCACAGCTTTCCTGCAGTTCAGTTTGATTTTTCGTGACAAAAATAACTTAGTCAAAAATCATACTAATCGCCGGCGAATTTTCAACTTCTGCAGAATTTCACGAAATTCCGCTGAAATATCAAAATTTTATGGCTTGGCTCGAAATTCTGCGACCTGCAGAAAACTGTTGGCCCTGGTGATGATTGTATGGTGTGGTCGCTGTAGTTACCGGACCAGTATCGACTCATGAATCAGTCATCACAACGCAAGAAGAAGCATAAGAAGCATAAAAAGGAAGACACCGATCCACATGAAAACCAAGGCAAGTTTGAGCATGCCATGTTGTTCGAAAGTGGCCCATTTCATTTCTGCCTGTAGTCAGAATTGGACAACATGTTTGCATTTTAATGCTGTGGTTTCGGAGCGTCATGTTCTGTTCTCTGGAATATCAGTTGTACTGTAAAGTAAGTGAAATGAGACAATGTGATAAACCATTTATAGTTTGCATTTGATAGTCCAACGTCATTTGTAGGTCGAATTGTGTCATAATTTCATTATAGAAGTTGAGAATTGAGATTCAGCCTTTCAAGCCTAAGACTAAGTCACAGGGATTTAAGATTAAAAGTTGAGCAACGTTAAAAATTTGCGACAGTATGCTACAAAATTGTCGCATGTTAAGCTAACGTGTGGTTTAAATAAAAAATACTAAGATGTTTATAAGAATGCTTGTTCAGAATATCTTGTTGTTTGCTGTACCTTGCGCATCTTTTATTGAGTTTTGATATTTCTTGTGCAATGTGTTTATTTAAAGTTATAAATGAGTTGAGCTGTGAGCAGTATTGTGACTTGGTGTCAGTGTACAAGTCAGCATGAATAATGCATCGTATGTCAAAACAGGGTTTGAGTCGTAGGTGACATAATTTTGCACTTTTTAATATTCTGAAGTCCCCACACATAATGTTGGTCTGTGGTCAACATACCTGTCAAGCTAGTGTTGTTTTCGTTCATGCCATGATTTCACCGTGCTGATGTTTCAGACAATTTGTCAGAGTCCGGTGGCAGTTTCGGTCACCGGAAGGTAAAGAAGGCAAAGCGCAGCGACGAAGAAAAGAAGAAGAGAAAGAAAGAGAAGAAGAAGAAGAAGGAAAAAGAGAAGGAAGACAGCAAAGTGGTGTTTAGTCAATAATGACTGTGTGTGCATTGGAACTGTTGCCATTGCTCTGATGAAGGTCACTGCAAGCTTGTCACGCAACCTGTAGAGAGTGCTCAGTGAGTCACAGTGGCTGACTGTAACTGATGTCTGGTGACGTTTTGCACAGCCGATCAACCATGAACAAGTTTAGCTAGCGATGTTTTGGGTTGAAAAAAGTTGATGGGGAAGGCAGTTGCAATTTTCCGCCAGATACGACAAATTTCCGACAGAAGAAATTATGGATGCTCTGAATTTTTATTTTTTTCTTAATGGTCTCAAAATGGAGTTTTCAGTGGCAAATTGTGCATTTTTGTATGAGAATTTTCAGACAAGATGAAGATTTTTTCAACATTTTTTTTGACAGCCTAAAATTAAGGGGTATTCCCTCCCCCACCTGCCACAACGCTACTAGTTTTGACCTTTGACTTTTTGTGCTAAAAATCAGCACCTTGGTTGCTGCTATCGAGGTAAACATTTACTGTTACTTTCAGTTCTTGAGTAAGGAGCATATAAGAAAAGCTGTCAAATTAACGCATTAATTACCATGTAAATGCATTAATAAATTAACGTGCGTTAAAAAAATTAATGCACGTTTAAAAAATAAGCACATACATAAATTTATGTTAATTTACAAAATTCTGTGAAGCAAAAGTTCCAATATTCCATTAAACTGCGGTTATTTGACAATCGAATGAATTCAAATAACTAAACTGTAGTTGACATTCCATTACTGCTGTAAATGAATAATTATTCTGACGACAGGCTAATAGATTATGCTAACTATGTCATCAGTTATTGTTGATTTTACGTTTAAAAATGTATTTCTAACTTTCTACAGGCTCTACAGGTTCTACTATGTCATCAGTTATTGTTGATTTTGCGTTTAAAAATGTATTTCTAACTTTCTATAGGCCTATTCTACAAACGTCTCGGAGCCTGGGGTAACTTACTCCCCTACTCTCCTTCTCGACGGGCTTGGGTGCATTAATAACGCGTTAAATTAATTAATGTGTTAAACTGCGTTATTGCGTTAAAAATTAACGCTTTGACAGCTCTAGTCATAATAGCGTGTTCTTTGTATGCAGCATGCTTCACCATTGAGGCTATGGTTCTATGGCCCAGGCTGTTCCCCAGTGATTGGGTGATGGCTTGGCTTAGTGGTCGCATCAGTCCGGTTATTCTGTGTTAGCCTGTTTACTACTCAGATGGATTTGTGTACATACGGTACATAAAAGTCATTTATAGTGGCTTAATGTGTATATATATAATGTATATACCATATCTACTCAGCCTGCCAGTTTTTTCTGTGGGTAGGTGAAATGAATGTCAGAAATGGTTACATTCGCCATTGGGGAAGAAGTGGTAAGTTCTGCATAACAATGTAGGGCCTGTGACCATGACTCGAGACTGCTAGTCAAAGGCACTGGTTGTTAATGGAGTTGGCCATTTGGCCATCTCGAGTTGTACGGTGGTATGGGTTCAACCCTACCAACTCAAGGATCTGCAAGGTAGATGAGCTGCCATGCTGTATACATTGTAACGTTTCGCAGTCTATGCATAAGTTGCCTTGCAAGTTGCAAGCTATATAGCAAATTTTAGCGACCTTTAAAATCAGGCAGTGTCTTTTCTTGTCTGCATCTGTTCGCTGTCTGCAGCTGTCTGTCCCCTTTGCGGAAATTATTGGTCACAGCTATGAGGTGTTGACTGTGTAGCAGTGACTTAGCGTTGCAGCTTGCAAGCACTTCGCCTTCCAGCTTGTCATCACACTTCCTGAGGCATGGAAACGTTTATCTGTACATTTACAATATAATATGACGAACTGAGATCATTGTTGGCGAGTCGTGCTGTTTGTTCAGTTGTGACATATTTAAAATGTTGTGAAATACATTTATGGGCTGTGCTTGTGCCACGGTAAAGTAGCTGTTGTGTCGTTGTGTTTTGTATTTTGTTTTTTGCGAATGCTTATGTATGTCACTTTGCTATTGAGCCAGTTGAGTGCGACGTTGTCAGCTTGTTAATATGCTAGCAAAGCATAGTTAGATATTTTGTTCTTAGATACTGTTGACAATAGCTGCGTTTTGCACGGCCAAACAACCATGAACAAGTTTTGTATACCATTGATAAAATATGCTAATGATAATAATACTTTTGATAGTTTTAATACTTTTAGGTAATAGTTTTAATTTCTGTGGACGGCATGGCAGACAAAAAATTTGAAAGAGTTTTGTTTTGTTGTATTGACGCAATATAGTAGTAAATTTGTTTCTCGTGCTTCGGCATAGAGTATTTAATTTGCATATTTTTAATATACTTATCTATGAACAAACACGAACGTGTTTAGCATCCAAAATGCAGCTAATAGGACTCTCCCTCAAAAAATGGTTAATTTGCTCTCAGCTGTTCAATTGCAAATTCCTTCTCCATGGGGTATCTTTTGTGGTGGCTGCCAATGTAACCAGTATTTTTCTTGGTAAATTTTGCATTGTTAAGGAGCGTACAAAATATGAAATGAAATGAAAAGAGCTGAAACAAAGAATAAACTGGACTATTTGGCTACGAGACTGTAATAACCCTACTGTCTAAACTGTTTATTGTGGTTAATATAGCAAATAATATCAAAGAACTGTTGTGAATATGTTTTAGTATTAATAATTTAAACATTTAACTGACGTTTTACGGCTTCTGATATTGACTGATATTGCTTGACTGCTGGTATGATTATGTGTGTATCATCAGCAAATTTGATTATCACGTTGCCGGTGTCCTATTACAGTATCGCCCCCTGAAAAGTCGCCCCCAGCGACATTTTACCAGTACAAATTCGCCCCCGGCGGATTTTTACCGATTTTTACCGGTAAAATCTCGCCGGGGAGACTTTTTACACGAATTTACACGAGTTAATAATTTGCCTCCTCTATGAAAAATCCGCCTACTCCATTAAAAATGATTTCCCCCCATTAAAATGACCACTTTAATTCGACAGTAAGTCAGTACAAAACTAAGCCTAGACAGACAGAAAAACAGATATGTAATACAATAATATATCCAAGCACAAAACTTAGCACATACAAAAATCAGTCAAGTTTAGCTGTAAACTCCGAGGAGATATCTGCAGAGATATCCCCATGAGTTCTAACTCATAGACTTAAAAACACAAAAACGAATTTTATCTTTATAACTTGAACAGCATCTAAAAATCTAAAATAAGCCCAATAAACATCTTGGATAACATTAACTTTGCTTTTAGCAATCCTGACATAAAACTTGGCTTTCAGTGCCTGACATAAATGTACAAAGTCAAGCCTTCCTAGCCCATTGATACATCCCCGAACTGATTACCATTTATGGAAACCAAACAGGCGTCTATATACAGAATTCCAACACACATTCAACTCTGCCAGCTGTTTCACCTTCAAATCAAAGGCAGCAATAAAATACGTTAAAATCTGCAATGAGTATAGTTCCTGGAGCTTAAGCTGCACAACTTCCTCTAGATTACTGGAGTGACTCAAAATGTCTCTCCTCTCGAAAACGTTACTTGTGACCGAAGTCGAGCGTTCTTCACAGTGAAAAATCCTCTCCCCATGATAATTTCGCCCCTCCTACTTAAAGTTCTTGCGGGGCATTTCAAATTTTCGGGCGACTGTTAGTTTTCATTAGCCTGAACCAAATCGAAAAACAAAGTCTGATTTTGTGTCATCTCAAGTAATATTATTTTTTCTTAACTCCTTTATATATAAACGACAACACATGTAGCAGTTCTTTATCCACTTGAAAAAATAGTCCAGCGACACCGTCACCTGCAACTAGTTCCGTGGCGTAAGCAGCTGCAAGTACGCCACAGTCATCCCCCATGAGTCTGCGGCGTGATAGGCAGTATGGACATACGCAGCTTTCCGTCGTCGTCAAGGCGATGACGGAAGAGCTGCAGCAGTTGACGGATCGCGTAGGCGGTGATTGGCTGGTGTGGCCGCCGACTCTCAATGTAGCACACAGCCTCGTCGATGTCGGCGACGGTGACCCAGTGCTCAGGTACGTGGATGATCATGACCGCGAACTCTAGCAGTTAATTGGGGTGCGGGTGAATTAAGGGACAAGTACCCGTCTCGGTTTCGTCTCGGACAAAATTTTGAACGTCTCGGTCTCGGCTCAGAAGGTCTCGTGCACATCCCTGGCAAATAGCGGAAACGATCTAAAATCATCAAATTGATTGATCAATCAGTCGATTGATTATTGTGACGTAAACGAGAAATGACGTCATCTAAGGCGAAAGTTGGACAGATTAAGAATGATACTTTTAATTTTATTGACGTGCGTGATAGGTGCATGTACTGTGAAGTTAAATGTGATGTTTTTACTTGACTTCGATATCACCGAAAGTGCAAAATCAGCTGCGCTTGAATTGATATGGACTAAACTGCGGGAAAGTGACCTAATACGCCGGCATTTAGCAGATAGCTATACCAAGGGGGTAGGTCAATGCACGTTAAACGGAGTCCAAGAAATGATGCGTGAGTTCACAGCAAATGATGTGAATGATATACACGGTTTTATCGGACCCACCTGTTCGTACTTGTGCGACCTTACAGGTCTGATCTCGTCAGCATACTCTATTCCACAGGTTCGTGGTCGTTTAATTGATTTCTGACGAACTTTCGTATGCTGTAGTTTCTATTAGCACTACTCACTGGGCTCGTAACCTTGTCTACTTTGTGACGAACACCTCACATATACAACTCCGTCGCGCGTAATGCCCCGTTTACACGATGAAGCAAACATTAAGCAAGAATCGAGCAAACGTCAAGCAAACATCAAGGAATTATAGCACACCTCGTGCACGTGTATTTTGAATACATTTGCTTGATGGTTGCTTGATGTTTGCTTGATGTTTGCTTGGTCGTGTAAAGGGGTATAATTTAACTTTGATCTGAGATAAAATTCGACTTCAATCAATCAATCGAATCAATCTCAATTCAGCCGAAATCCAACTGAGATAGGCCTACGCTGCAGGTGCAATTTAGGCCTATGCTATATGGTATAGGCCTAGGCCCATGTGGTATAGAACTTCTGGAAAATGATTCAGAATACAGAAAGACTGTGAATCGCTACTAAACTAAACGCTAAGCAGTTCCTGCTTGACCATGATTAACCCGTCTTCAAAATTTTATCAAAATCTGTTGTTAATTTTGTTTGACCTATGCGTCGAATGCAAACTTTCAAACTGTGAGCTATATAAGCGTACGGCGACTTAAACATGTGTTTCTGTCAGTTTAGTCGGTGGAAACTTCGTCTATTCGGGCTCCAATTGCGATAAAGTTCGAGGGACGTCGGCTAGCTGTAAACAAGAAATTTGAGCTAATGCTCACGAGATGCGCGAAAGCGTATATAGCAGTTCTTGTTCAGTAGTTTAGCTGAAAATTGGGGTGTTCACGCTAAGTTAATATACAAATACCAAATTCTCTATCTGGATCGCATAACGATAGTTGCGTGGCGCCACCTTGTGAATGATATAGACTTGTGTCACAGCCCAAAATCGCCAAAAATCCAAAAAAACGTATTCTGGCGTTCAAGGTCATCCAAGGTCATTGAATTCGGTGGCAATCGAAAGCCAATGTACGACTTCCTATTAGCGATTAATAGTAACCTGGGCCCTACCTCGCACCGTTTCTGAGATACAGCAACTTATTGGCTGAAAATCGCAAATTTTTCTCACCCCCTCTCATTTAGCGCCATCGTTCGGGGTGACCCCTTTCGAATTTATGAAAAAGCTTTACAGTTCCTGAAACTAGAGTTTTCCAGGCAGCCGAGGGTGAAGATTTGGTGATCCTAGCTTGCACTGCTTTTGACTGATCCATTTGTGTGATAGACGGACGGACAGACGGACAGACAGACGGACAGAATTGCGAAGTCTAAGATGCGCTGAAAGCAGTAGCTGCTTTCGCGCGTAAAAAGTTAGAGAGCATGTCCCACCCGTTTCCCGCAGAAACGAAAAATAGGGAGAAGAAGAAATATGGCATGGGAATGGGAAAGCCGGGTAGACTTGAAGCTCCAATGGTCCAAAGAGCCAGAAATAGACTACCCTAAGCCGTAACCATCTGAATTATTTGGGGTTGATAAAATCACTATTTTTAAAATAAAAATCCAGAGCATCGATTTTTTTATTTGAAGCCAATTTTTTGATTTTAATCGATTTTTAAAATGTTTTTTTTATTTTTATTAGATTTTTACACCATTCTATGCTATCTGTGATAACCAATGTGTTACCTTTATC
>Ga0209454_1002829_pt1 | contig 12053 bp, 14 predicted proteins | sample WorMetHERISLAND1_2_FD_187400 | JGI IMG/M metagenome (GOLD analysis project Ga0209454, IMG submission 187400) | Marine gutless worms symbiont microbial communities from Max Planck institute for Marine Microbiology, Germany - Olavius geniculatus... | ecosystem: Host-associated > Annelida >...
GGTGTGGGACAACCCTGCAGAAGTTAAGCCACGCTGCCCTAGATAGGCAGCGGTGGGCAGCGATAGTAAGAATGGCGTCAGACACCAACGGGCATTGAGCCCACGGTTGTCGATGATGATGATGATGTTGTCCGGATCGCAATGATAGAACATGTCGCGTTGGGTGGTGAGGATACGCTTGCTGTTCTTTAAGCGTCCGTAGACGTACAACTCTTGGTGGGCAATGACGAACTGTGCTTTAACGTCCTTGAACGCAGAACCACACCCGCAACAGTTTTTCATTCTACCGTCGTATCTCCGTAGAACGAAAGGATTGGCGTTCTGGTGTAGTTTCCGATAAATTTTATGGTCGTAGTGTCTACTCTTGCGATCGTCCATACTTGGCGGTGATAAGGAAGAGTGATGCGAACTGTAAGACGATGTCCGAGCGACTGACGAGTATGGCTGAAATGTTTGACGTATTGTAGACAAAACGTCAGTGCAGACGTGATGCTGACGCAGCAGAAATCAGGTTACTGCATGAAGTGATTGCATTCTCTGCAGTCCAGTGCCCCGAGCTGATTTTGGTGATCGTTTCCGAAGTAGCAGGCAGTAGCACAGGCCAGCGCCGGATAGGCATTGTTGATGAGCTCCATCACTTTCTTCATCTGGTCCCACTCCGTGAGGCGCAGAGCGATACCCTTGCGCGTTGGTTTGACTTCGGTTTTACCATAGGGCATGTAGAACTGCCGAAAATCGACGCATTTGAAGCCCATGGTGACCGACACGTAACATCCACCACCGATATGCTGGCGATAGTTGACGGGTGGATCGTTTTCGTTGGCGTTCTTGTGTACTGCGATGACTTGAGCATTGATCTCGTCAAAGCCGAGGGGAAACTGAGTTCATCTGCAACGTCAGCAAAAACACAGACGAAATTATTAGCGAGCTTGTATTAAAATGTGCTTTACGAAACGATGTATGCAACAAATACGATGAAAAATAATGATAATATTCTCACCGGTTAAGTGTAAACGAAGAATTTGTCCACGGAGTCTTTCTGCTTGATGGTCACCGTTGGCTGACCTTCCTTCTTCTTTACAGTCATTGTTCTGCCGTCCCTTAGCTGATACGGCTTCATGTTGCTTGTTCGATGGATGTCCGTAGACTGAATGCGGATGGGCGAGAAACAAGCGATTTATACGAGACATAGCTGGCTAGGTCGTAGGCTGACAGGCTGGCTAGGCTGTAGGCTAACGGGTTGATTGGATGAAACAAAGACCGGACGGGGCTAAGGCTAAACTAATGCTGGACAAAGAGGCAGACTAGGCTTAGGCTACAGGCTGGAACAAAGACTGGGTGACTGGGAGTTAGGGCTGGGCACCCTAGGGCTAAACAAAGCGTAGCCGAGTGCGAGCTAAGGTTAGGGCTAGCTAGGGAGGGTGGGGTGTAAGCTAGGGCTGAGGGGGATATTTTTAAATGGGTCGATTGTAGCTAGGCATAGTATAAAACTATTTGGATGTGGGATACTTTTTCACGGAGATGATTCTGTTTAGATACGCTTCCTTAGCAACGGTTGCTAAGCAGTGATATAAGGCCCCCAAATAACTACTACTTATAAGTTTCTAGGTTCAGCAGCCCAACAGCCCATCTTTTAATTCGAAAGGAAGACATATCTGAGTTGAAAAGGCTGAAGTGTTTGCCGACAACAACAACGAATGACAATTGTCTTCATGAGATCGATATTTTTTTTTTATTATTTAACAATTAACTCATAAATCTTTTTAACTTTTGCAATAGACAAATGTCCCTGTCTTTTCAGTTCATCCACTATCGCGCTTGCTTCGTTTAATACGTTGTTATTTCTAGCCTCTTTATTTGCAAGTAAGATCCAAAGTTTACCAAACAGCTTATTTGGATCAGAGCTAAGAAAGCTAACTCCCTTACCTGTCTTCGTTTGCTTATGTTCTTTGATCTCTTTGTAAAAGTCTGGATTCAGATGTCTAATAATCGTATACGGATATCTGGATAAATGAAATTGGTAGTTTATGGCTTCAAGATATCTGAAAAATGTGTCGTTATTTTCTTGTTTTTCAAATAACTCTTTCAAAGCTTGCCGAGTTTCTTCTTTATTCGTAATTCTCTTATTTGCATAATCGCGTCAAACAGCTGCTGAGCTTCTTCGCTTATAAACACGATCTCTATTCCAGATTCACCATCGGCGGCAGTGCGAGATAGGATCTTAAACCTTGATGCCTCTGAAAATGAATAATGATCTATCAATGTTTTTAATATCCTGTCATTTACTTTATCTAGCTGCTGGAAAACATGCTGTTCTTTTTCAGTCAAATCACTATTGTCTGACTTGCCATTTATAACATCAATGATTTTAGGATTGCTATTTACCGATTTAATCAGAGGAATAATTAGCGGCTGTGCCCTCATTTCATGAATTAATTCTTCATGTTTCTGTGCCAAATCATGAGATCTTGCATCTTGAAGATCCTGTTGTTGCTGTATTTGAGCTTCAGATGTTACCCTTTGAGTCTTGGTTATCTTTTCTGTTTGCTGTTTCTGACTGTCTAACTGTGACGTTTGCCCCAACGCAGCTAGGTCGATTTTAACTGAGGGGTTTACAACAATCTCGTAAAAATTGGGTGGGTCCTTGATTTAACCTCGACGTAGGACTGAAGGCTTTTAGTTTTAAAGGTATAACTACTTATTATTATTTATTAATAATAAAAAGAACTAATTGTGAGAGAATAATCTAAATAGAGTAATCCTAGAGTAACTCTAAGAGTAATCCACCAGAGTAATCAGCTGGAGTAATCCGCTGGACTAACTCCAAAAGTAACTCTGTTAGAGTAATCCTCCAGAGTAATCCTGCCAGAGTAATCCAAAGTAACTCCAAGAGTAATCCGCCAGAGTAATTTTACTAGAGTAATCCTAGAGTAACTCTAAGAGTAATCCACCAGAGTAATTCGCTGAAGTAATCCGCTGGAGTAACTCCAAAAGTAACTCTGTTAGAGTAATCCTCCAGAGTAATCTTGCCAGAGTAATCCAAAGTAACTCCAAGAGTAATCCGAGAGAGTAATCCGCTAGAGTAATCCTACCAAAGTAATCCAATGGAGTAATTCTAGAGTAATTAGCTTAGATTACAACACAAACACGAGATTCTGTTGTGAATAAAGTCGAAATTTCACCGAACAATATTTAATGTAATTTAGAAACCAAAAACAGACAATTTGTAGTAATAAAAGAGCTCAATAGACGATTACATGCATTACACACTCAAAAGAAAGTCCTACACTTTATCACGCCATTTAACAGCATTTTAGCAGTTCTTGCAGTTAGAAAGCAGGTAAAACAATGCTTACATGCATAAAGCACTCAAAAAGAAAATCCTACACTGTGTCAAACAATTCAACGCTATTTCAACAGTTCGTACAGTTAAAAAGCAGTCAAACTACGTCTACACGTGAAACACACCATAACGAACCTTTGTCACTCGTGGCGGGAGTGTGCGACATCCTAAAACTCTCCGACAAGCAGATTAACTAATACAACTTTACAACAAGCCCCCAAAACTAGAGCCAAAAAGCCAAAGCCACAGCAAGCGCGAAAGCAAGAGAGAGAGAAAGCAAAAAAAAGCTCTCTCAAGCTACCCCGCTATTTTATATCACGCTTATCTCGGAGTAATTTGAGACGTCAAAGAGTAGGCCAAATAGAGTAACTCTGACCAATTACAGTTGAGTTATCTGGGTCAATTCCAACAAACAATTAGAAATGCGCGCATTGATAAATTTGAAAATATTTAGTTATTGAAATAAATAAAGGATGTGCTGGGACCTAACTGTTACACCCTCCCCTACCTTAATAGAAAAGTTTTATACTTCGAACTTGTAAAAGAAATGGACAGAAAAAGTGTAATAACTAAAATTTAAAAAAACGCGCATCACTACACCTACTCATAATCACACAATATTCAAACACTTAAACAAAAGTAAAACAAAAGCTAGTCAAACTTCTTAACATCCGTTACGCTACTCAGCTACAGATCAATAACCATGACTATGTTACTGCAAAAGTTAAGTACAAAACATTCGGAGGTAACAACATCGACGTTGAGCACAATATCTACCATCAAGATTGGGCACATTTTTTACTGCTCACAAAAAGCAAGTAACATTTGTGGCAAGTATTAATCTAACACAAAGCCACTATTAAGCTGACAAACATGTCTCTGTAGTACTCAGGTACAAGACCCTCCCTGGGCTGTCACCTAGGAGATTACAAACAGGAGACAAAGGGACATATCTGGTGCAACAACATCAACGTGGGGTAAAACATCTGCAAATGATCCTACAGGGCAAAGTAGCACACTCAGGCTAGTACCAGTATAGGGCTCATCCAGTATCTACCACCAACGTGGGACACACTTCCTAGTGCTCACAAGCAACAAGCTAACTCACATGGCGAGTACTAATCTAGCACAAAACACAAAACTGCCGTTAAACTTAAACGTGTCTTTGTAATAGTCAGGTACAAGACCCTCCCTGGGCTGTCACCTAGGAGATTACAAACAGGAGACAAAGGAACACATATCGGCAAACCAATATCAATATGAAACAACCTCAGCAAATCTACTGGACACAACAGCTCACTTTCACGGAGGCCAAGGCCAGTACAGAACCAAACTAGTGGTACCCTCCGGGTTCCTACTTGGACTCTCATAGGACCCTCATGTCTAACACCAACATGACACAATCATAGACTTCTTGTATCTTAAGGCACAACATTTCCCATCAAAGTGGAGCATGCCATCCAATACTGACAACGGATAAACAAACAAACTCAGTTGGCGAGTGCCAGTCCAGCACAAAATCGCCTCTAATTTACGAACATGTCTATGCGATAACTTAAGCACAATACTCACTGTGGGTTGCTACCTAGGAGATTATCAGAACGTCAAACACAGACACACAGTTCTACTTCCAACGTAGGGTGAAACATATGCAATTAATCCTACTGGACACAGTAGCACTTTCTCTTAGAGGCCAGTACCAGTGTAGGACCAAACCCAGTCAGTGGTATCTTTCAGAACCCTACTTGGGACTTTTTCACCAACACAGGGCCTTAAGGCCTAACACCAGCATGGGACATAATATTTCCCACCAACGTGAGGCATAGCACAAAGAGACACTATTTCCAACTGCAAGCAAGAGAGAGAGAGAGCAAAAGAGAGCTCTCTCGGGCTACCCCGCCATTTTATATTACGCTTATCTCGGAGTAATCCGAGAGGTCAAAGAGTAGGTCAAATAGAGTAACTCTGACCAATCACAGTTGAGTTATCTGGGTCAGTTCCAAAAAACAATTAGAGATGCGCGCATTGATAAATTTGGAAATATTTAGTTATTGAAATAAATAAAGGATGTGCTGGGACCTAACTGTTACATAACAACGGTTTATATGCTTCTCTGAGATTGAATTGAGCCGTGTCTTTTGCTATCTTATCTGCTAATGATCTGGAATATAATTCCTTTTCTCAGATTACTTACGTTTTTTATTGTCGTCGTCATTTATTATGTATAATAATGTCTAAAACTTTGTTTTTTTGCAATTCGTGAGAATTGAAACTCCCGATAATCGGCTCTCCATTTAGCTCTTTGATCTTGTAAGTTATAGGATTTGTTTTTCTTACTGCATAGATTTCTAATATATCCTTAGTCCATCGAGGCTTATACCCTTTAGTGAATATTGGTTTATAAATAAATATTCTTACTTTATCTTTAACCTCGAATCGCTTTTAACTCTACATTGGCTCAATATCCGAATAAAGATTGCCCATTACTTGATTTTTATTTTTCGGCTGTGATGCCTCGAATGGAGTCATTTTAATCGAATGATGATATCTGTTGTTGTATTCATCTATCAGTTTCTAAAGTACATCTATGTATTTGGATGTTTGATTTAAAGTTAAATGTTTCTCAATTATTTCACCGAATGTTCTATTGAATCTTTAGACAACAGCCGCCTTGCTTTCATTGTATGTGTGATATAGTTCGACGTTATTGCGTTTTAAAAATTTCTTGAATGCGTTGTTTGTAAACTCGGTCCCTTGATCTGTCCACAACTTATATGGCTTTCTTTTGGACGATGCAGAGATTTGAAAGCTTTGATGATTGCATACGATAATTTGGATTTTAGAGAAATAGAAAAAGCATATCAAGAGAACAGATCGATTATGTTTAATAAATACTTGTAATGTTTGTTTTGTTTAGAAAACGACTGCATGTCTTTAAGATCGGCCGACCAAATACTATCGATATTTAAAGCAACTACGCGTCTTTTTTTAAATTTGTGTCTAATCGGCTTGTGGAGCTCTGTTGCAATATTAACTTCTAGACCACGCTAGCGGCTTAGCGAAGCACCCAGCTTGTATTTCGACCAAATAACGGGTTTAACAAATACATAGTCTATTTTCTTTTTGATTCCTTTTGTCTTCACAATATCCAGCCTATCCAGCATTTCTCTGTCGCATTGAAATCGAGATTTGTTCACATCGTCCGAATCACGATAACAGATGTCGTGTTTCATGGCAATTTCATCGATTTGGTTAAACGGCTCATATCCGGGTAACGGCTTGTCGTTTTCGTCTAACCTCTTGTGTAATTCTGTGAACGGGCCTGTATATTTATGTTTCGGAAGATGCCAGTTTTTAAGAGGAATGCCAAACCGACTTGCTAATTTCAACGCTCCAGAGACAATGTCACTGCCTCGACATTGTCTAATGACCATTATTTAAAATGTTTGTTATTGCATAAACGTTTTTGATAAACCTGTTCTTGATTTTTTCACATATCGAACATTTTGCTTTTTGCATCGTTCTCTGTTTCCCTTTTGTTGTTATAGTTTCAAAATGCAAATCTTCATTAGGCGTAACGGTTCTACATTTTAAACAGTAGATTTGAGAATCCATTGTCATTTATTAGCTACACCTGGTTATAAAAAATTATTCTTTACTGAAGAATCACTTTCTTAGAATACCCTTTTATTTTAATTATGTTTTGTTTAACATTAATTTTAAATTTTTTTTTTGGTTTGGTTGTTGTTATGTAGTTAGCTAGATACGAATTAAACCAAACTGCAAATTTTTTATTATCACCGTCTATCACATCGACAATGTACGATGCTCCATACGAATTGTTCTTAAGTTCAAACGATGTGACAGTATATTCACCTAACGGTAGATCCTTGATCTTTAAAACGTCGTTTATTATCGTCATTTATTATAATTACCTACTTATAAATATAATTTCTGTATTTCATTCCAGACTCATAATCCCTTGATAGATCGATAACAACATATCCATACTTGGGGTCCCAGCAGTTCCTACACAGCTTCTTGAATTCATCAATCGACATGTCAACCGAAGCAAAATTTCTGTGCAGCTGCTCGCCGACTAAAGCAGACGACTTAAAAAATATCATTAAAAAAATTTGCATTAGATCTAATCGTGTGCAGCGGAAGACGAGTATAATTCTGAGCGAGGTAGATCGAGTCACAGTTACAGCTTCTACCCTTCGTATAGTAATTTTCGGCAGCTGTTTGTTTCTTGTCTGTCATTATGTCGTCAAACACCATGAGATTTTTAGCCGATCTATCTAGGCCTGCTGGATCTGAAATTTCATCTGAAGAACTGTAAAATTCGGCTTCTATTGTCGATGGTTCGATACCATTCTCATCGTTATCCTCTTTCAAATTAACAGCTACTTCTTTGATCGATGATTTTTTTTCTTACTAGATCTCCAACACCTAACATATCCTAACGTCCAATTTGTGAAGCTTATTTTCAAACCCCTCCATTAGGCATTGCTATTCCGCCTGATGAAGCGATCTAGCAAATACATATAGTTTGTCGTACTTCAGCAGGCCGGGGGTCAATAACAAACGCATTAACATCGCCGTCTTTCCGGCTCCTGACTGATTTACTATCAACATTCTAAAGCTCTCGGGGAAATACTCGTGATGGATCTTTTCTTTGGCATCATTGTAAAAGAAATTCATTTATTATATTCCATTCTTTATGAAATTAATTAATAACCATATGGCAATGTATCGATATCATCTTCACCTATTTTTCTAATTATTCTTTTATCGAATTTGAACGCCCACTGTTTTATCATGTTTTTGTAAATATTTTACAGTTTTCGATTTTGAATTGATTATAATTCACATCTATGGGATCAATTGCACTGTTAATGAGCTTTATTCTTTGCTCGTTTGTCATTTTTTTCGGTCTTGCCTGTAACTTTAAATCTTTTTACTTTTTCTTTTGAGTTTCTGTTTTTAATAAATATTTGTAATCTTTCGCCTGAGCAGCACACCAAAACTCCTTCCAGTTTATCAGTCCAATCTCCCAAGCCATCCCCAATGTATTTGTCTACAATCTCTTTTGTCTGCTCGCTTTCAATATACATTACACTGTTTGTATCACAATAGCATACGTTTTTATTTAACTTTTCTAGCATATTGTACAATCTAAGTCTTGCCCACGATGATGTAAAACACGCTATGTACAAATTTGTATTGTAGTTGACTTTCAGGAATTCGTTTTTAGTCTCTTAGTTAGCATAAACCATACTGTCATTCAAAAAACTCAACAAAATCTGTTCAATCTTGTCATTCAGTATTACTTTGTAAAAATTTATTTTGTTGTCTATATATTCGAAATGTTTCACTTTAGGGTTCTGTCCAAACTTACCCCATAACGAATTCAAACTTATCTTTGCTATGTGTCTCAAGTCTGGATTTTTTTTCAGATTACCCAATTCTATGCCAAACTTTCTTGCTTTTTCTCTGTACTCTTCTTCACTGCATGTAAACTTGCTGCTTTCTAGCTTAACCTTTAAGAATTTTCTTACGCATCCTTTCCACAGATCTGTGCTGCTATGTTTGAAATGCCAAACGTCATAAATTCTTATGATCTTGTAACCTTTCTCCAGTGCTTTTTCTAGTTCTGCTGTAGTTTACAATCCTGTGATAGCTCTTTCTGAATCCGAGTGTGTACACTCTGCATTTCTGTCTTCATAACACTGCTGACAGCTTTGTTTAGTTAGTTTTCTTGTGGTCTTGCACTGTTGACAAGCTTTTACTGTACAGCCCTCATTACATTTTATTTTACCTTTATTTGTGTTAAAATGAGTGCATTTTGCATCTATTCGAACCATACAGCATTTGCATAGTCCGAATAAAAGTTTTGAGGTTTGTTTAGTTTTTTGTTTGTATGGTAGTACAGGTTGATAAAGGTTTTTTGGAGGCAAAACTTTACAATAAACAAAACCAAACAAATTATTGTCGTATTGCTGAGGCTTTAAAATTTTTATTGGGTAACTGTTGGGTACAAACTGACCACATCTATATATTTTCCTTTTAGCTGTTTATTTTTAAAATTATAAATTAATTTAATTGGTTCACATCGCCTCCATGAAAGCCATTTTGTCTAATTTTTGGAGGCTCAACCAAGTCATATTCGTTTAGTGTTATGTTTTTCATATCCTTGTTTCCATCGAATTTATGCTCCCATATAGTAATTAAATTATACCCCTTTCTTTTAATAAGTTCATCAATAGCTAATGTTTTATTATACAAATATTTTATAGAATATTGATTAAACCTATTAATTGTATTTTCTTCATAACATTTATTACAACCATTCCAATAACAGCCATGAAATTGATACATAGTTTTTGTTTGCTCGCAATATTTATCAATTTTAATCGATTTTCCATTTACAACTTACTTGTTTGCCTCCATTACAGGCATGTTTAATGTTAATTTTGTAGTTTTCTGACATAAATTTTAACCATTTAGTAGATTTTACAAAGTATGTATTAACAAACTCTCATCGCAAACGCCTATTGTGTTCTCTAGTAAAAATTCAGTCTTATAAATAGCATGGCAGACGCTGGCTATAGTTATATACTGAAATGGATCAATAATAATAAATAATAATAAAGCGAATTTATACACGGCGCCTAAAAGCAAAAGTCACTAGGCGCCGCAGCTTCAATCAGTCAAACAAATGTGTCTTTAGTTGCGCTTTAAACTGTTCATAGTCCTCTACGGCCCGCAGTGCAGCCGGCAAACTGTTTTAGACTTGTGGGCCGGCGACGGCGAATGATCTGTCACTGATCCGTGTCCTTGTCCTCGGTATAATGTTTGCTATTTGAATGAACAACTCTTTTAATTTTAAACAGCCTTTTCGCAATATATCAACATCACTTTTGCAATAATTGTACATTTCTTGCTCAAAATCAAAAGTTTTGCCTTTTGTCGTTTCATACCATTCGTCGAATTTTTTTCTGTCTTTTTTTCATCTCATCATAACCGTAATATTTTTCATCTGAATATGGTCCATCGTAATTCTGGTTTTCATCTGTGTTAAATTTATGTAAAAAATAGTTTTTAGCAAGCTCTGTTAAATCAAATGTTTTAGGAAAATCTCTAAAACGTATTAAAGTGAATGAAAGACTATCTATGAGCCTAATATTATACCCATGTTTGACCTCCAATTGTATAATTTTCTGGCCATTGTGTATGACGCTTGGTTTTACTCCGTGTGCTACTAACCATTCTACAATAAATTGAAAATCGTAGCCTTTACCATAGTGTGCCAGAAATGTATGATTATTGTGCTTTGAATTAAATGCCCATTTACAAAAATCCTCAATGTCTGTAAATGTTTTTTCACAACCATTGCATTAATGTCCGATACATTTTTTATTCTCTATATGATTATTAAAGCAGGATTTTCCATAGAAATATTTACAGCATTTTACGCAAGAAACTTTAGGTTCTTCTATATTGCATTTAGTTTCGTTTTTACATGTTTTGCACTTTCTATCCCGACTTTTATTGCGATCCTCGTTTGCACATGTAAAAGCTGTAATGTTACTAATCACATCAAAATGGCTCTCGGCCATCAGAATGTAGACTTTGATTTGATTTTTTCCACCTTTGTAAATCTGTCTACATTTGAAATTATATATATGTATTTTTGTGTTTAACTTTTTTTCAAACAACTTAACATCTTGAAAATCATTACCAGTTTGTTTTACTGGAATATTACATATTCTGTGTAAAGCATGTGCTAAAACCTTTTGGATTTTTCTACCGTGTACTAAATATGATTTCTCGTTTTCAGATATTATGCCTTCATTTATTAGCAAACTGCTTTTTCTACCTTTGTTAATTTCTTTTATTTCATCTTCTGTGAGATTATTTTTAAAAGTAGTCAGCAATTTTTCTTTGTGATTTACTGCTAGGCCTACTACAATCGCCTTTGCAAGACATATTGTATCTTTGTTTCTAATCTAAATAATACTACGCTTACTATCTACAGTTATTATCTTGTTAACTTCTCCAGCGCCCTCAGGAATCTTAATCTTCAATATTTTTATAGTAATATCTTCGATATCCATATCGTGATAATCTATAAACAGTATAACCCAATCTACTAACTTTGCAATCATGTCTGTCTTGTTTAACAACCTTGTTTGATTTACCTGGTCATTTTTATTGTTTTCTAAAATAATTTGTAGTTTTACATTATCTGATAAGCCCTCCCTCATTTTACGTATCAGTTCTTTTATCACAGTGTGGATTTGAAAGATATTGACATCGCCATGTATTTTCCAGTGTGACCTAGTTGAATAAATTTATCGAATTTGTATTCTTTAATTTTTTCTATTCTATAACTATTTTGCTTACTTTTGAATAATTTCGCAACCCTGTATATTTCATCAGTGTCTTGCTGTTGTTGTTTAGCTTGGAAACGTTGTGTTTTCTTTGCCGCATGTTTAGCTACATCTGAATAGCTAAAGTTTGGTTTTTTGGGGTTTTTCTTCAATTGTTTAAATAAATGCTTAACTGAGTAAACTTCATTATTTGTTTTCTTACTTTTTCTACCTTCTAAAGTTTCGTAATCCCTCTACCCTTTATCAGTTAATGTTCTTCGTAAAATAAATTTGGCTTGTTCTTTAGTTAGTTAGTTAGTTAGTCAGTCAACGAG
>Ga0209454_1002832_pt1 | contig 12049 bp, 8 predicted proteins | sample WorMetHERISLAND1_2_FD_187400 | JGI IMG/M metagenome (GOLD analysis project Ga0209454, IMG submission 187400) | Marine gutless worms symbiont microbial communities from Max Planck institute for Marine Microbiology, Germany - Olavius geniculatus... | ecosystem: Host-associated > Annelida >...
AAACTGCAGACTTCATAAAAGAAAAAACTTTTCAGTCTCAAGATTGGTTTCAAATGGAGATCGTTGTCTTAAGACAGTATCACTCAAAATGTCATCAAATTAAAACTACATACCGGCAGTTTCCATCATCATGGCATTCATCTTGGCAATGAATGGCGGCTGTCCAGATACATGCAACCAAGAGACATAAGCCAGCCAAAATCACGAATGCTGCTAAGGTAACATAACACACGATGCAACAACATTTTGTCGACTTCTGTTGCTGACGCATCCAAACATCTGCATTCTCCGATTTGACAATCTGTAATAATAGTTACTTAATATACAAATCCATGATGCAATAAAGATTTAAGACTATAATTTGTATAAATTGTTACCAACTAAAACAGTATAAAAAAATTTCAACCTCAAGATGGAAGCATCTCATCATTTTCTGTTTAATATGTCAATATGGTATTTGTATTGTATTGTGCTAAAAATAAAAAGAACACCTTTTATTATCCATCTTCGTCTGGCTGCATGAAAGCTATACAGTTTGCTGACAAATTCAAAATGCTACAACAGGAGTGAACGTTGTTTCATAAACCTAAAACCCCGACCCTTTATCCTAACCATAAGACTATAAACCATTTACATCTGAGATGGCTAGAAGTTGCCAAAAGTGTGACTTGAATACACCTTATGAGTTTAGGAAGCCAAACTGCAGCATTACCGGAAGTGTAACCGTACCGGCATCGCAAAAGGTAGGGGCCCAGAGGGGCCTATTAAGCGAACACAATATTGTGACAATGACACAAAACTGCATAACAGGCAACTACAATAAACAGTTCGCCAATAAAACACTACAAATAACGTTAACAATAAACTTACAGGCAATTTTTCATCAAAATATCTTTCGTTCTTCATAATTTCGGCAATCGGCGTCAAAACGTAAACAAAAGGCACGTGAAGCGACCCGACCCAGTTGCTGACTTGACCTATTTCTCGGCGCCTCCCCTGGCCGCCTACTGTTTGTTTACGTATGTTAATGAGGCATTTATTGACTGGAAGCATTCCTTCCGCAGCTGTTGACTTCGGCATTCACTGCGCTTTGCGTATTCGTGTGCAGCGACTAGCAGTTACAAACGCGTCTCTAAATTCCACAGTTCGCTGGAAACAGATAAGAAATTCTCGTCACATCTTTACAGGCGACGTTTGCTTTGCGGCGGGTGATTTTTCGCGGCGACCTTGGCGCATTAAAACGCCCCGCAATGAATGTACGGCCGCATCAGCATGTCGGCTGCGGCAGCTGAGTGAGATATCTGCGCAATCGCTGGACCTGATGACCACCGGCGTTCACGCTTTCCTGGATATCGTCGTTGTCTGGACTTCAAACGGTCCGCCGCCTAGCCGCTGAGCCTTCCTAGAAGCCGGTAAGTTCATTCGATTGTTGATCCACATGTGCTGTTGGCAAAGAAATTATCTTGGGTGGGCTACGTCTGCGACGTTCCGTTGCGTACAGGCCTAGTTTCGCTACGTCGCGGTTTGCAGATACAATTCAGTGATATTCTTGGTACATTCATTGACACAATGCAGGTCTGTTTTCTCAGCATTTACGGTACTCGACCAGCTGCTCTTTTATGCGCCCTGTGAGTAGAAGTTTATGGCTTAGCCTACGCCAGTGCCACCACCAGTCTGTCTGTCTGTCTGTGGTCTGTCTCTTCCACCGTCTGTCCGCCATTCAGTACGGCAGGCCAGCAATTTTGTGGTCTTGCTAGGGCCGCGGCAGGCGGAGAGGTCCAGGGGTCCAGACCCCCTAGCTCGCAGCAAAACGGCCCACGAGATTTGCTGTGCAAATCCCAGCTTTTTTTGGATGGGTGAACTGAAGGGGGAGGGTGGAGGGTAACAGAGGTAAATCGACAACCACTCGGCTTTAACCTGCCCTAGCTCTGAAAACCTGGCGCCGCCCCTGTACCCGGCTCCCAGCAACTGTCTTCATGTAGGCCATGGATTACAGTGATATAGAACATTGCAGGAAATTGTTTGGGACAGTGAGACTTTTTATTGCATCATGAAAAAATGTACTTGTACTGTTCTTAATTGTTTCTTGTTCTGTTGCTGTGAATTTGGAAACATACATTTGCCGCTTGTAATACAGATTTGGTATTTTGACATATTTCTTTATACCAACTAAGCCTAAATTTTACTCGGACACTTTTTAGTGTCTAGCCAGACTGCCAGCGTGTTTCAGCTTCACATGTTGCTGCATGATAGTCCATATAGCCACAAAGGACATTTCCTGATCTGGTAGTGATGTGCAGGGATGTGGCAGACCAGGAACAAAAGGTACTCCACCAATTCTGGGAAATTCCATGAGGAGCCAGAGACATCTCTGTTTTAATCTGGACATTTTTTATTTTTTTGCACTCAACACTGCCAACATGTTCACAACCACTACTGGTCTGAAAATTACTGGAATCATCAACTTGTTGAAGTTTGACCATACACCGAAGAAGAACAAGAACAAGAAAAATATGATCTTGGTTTAGACCTTGGTAAGGCTATTCTGCGAGTTTGCTGCAATTGTTTAATGACTGCAGATGTTTCCAGATGTTGCTCCGCTAAAACCGGGTTAGCCGACAGAATTGCACAGGTAAGTAAGTAAGTAAGTGTTCACGTATGCCAGTGTGTCAGGCATATGTTAGTGGAGGTACATTGAAGTGGCTGGTAATTTGAACAGACTGTGGAAGTCTGTGTGATTTGAGTGACCTGAAGGGTTTAACGTCTGCTGCAATTGAACTGAACTACACTGAGTATTAAAAACTCAAACGGCAGTTACCTAAAAACCGTGTAGCACGCAAAGGGCGACAAACTAGGCTTTAATCGGCTGAGTGGCTATAGAGTGGCAGAAGTTTAATTGGCGTAGTACTAGTATTTCTGATGGCCTCTCTGAACCAGAACTGCCCTGGCCTCCACACTTCACACATACTTACTGTAGCAGATAAGAGATATATAGCTGCGGTAGAACGGTGGCAGTAGGTCTGCAGTTTGCCTGCTTGATCTGGACAATGTCTTGAGAAACCTACTCCACATGTATAGCCTATAAGTGTACAGGCTAGCACTTATCATGGGTGGCCCGTTGTGGTCGACCACCACTGCGTGTTAGCACTTCTTAATCGCCGTTGCTGCCTGCTGCCGATCGTTGTGGGTTTTTTTTATTGCCGTTGCATGTTTTATGCAGTGAAAATAGCGTCTACCTGCTATCCCTGCCGTTTAATTACGTCCTTTTGCACCGTCACTCACTCGTATATAGTTCTGAATAATTCATCAGCTCTTTTCCCACACCCCCGTTTCCCTTTTGGCTTCTCATTTTATAGGCTTGTAGATAGTTAGGTCATCTTCGCATTTTCGCAATTTTCCCAGATTTCCATTTTCCTTTCTTTTCATTTTTTTCAGAAGTACTTTTTAAAAAAATTTTTCTCTTTTTATTTCCATTTGATCCAGCACAGTGCTGTGATCGAATTGAATCAAGCTGGTGCACGGCCTGTAGGCCAGTTTTCAGTGACTTTTTAACACCGTATCCATGGATTTAATTTCCGTTTTTCATAATCATGGCTTGCAGGCTTGGCCACTTGCTTGTCGAACGAATTGATATTATGTGTAAACGACGATCGTGTCTTTGATTTTTTCGTTGCTTGTCCCATGGACCCGTCTGTGTTGTAGTAATGTGATAACTGGAGGCCAAAAATACGTGCACGGACAATGTCACCTCACATATACTGGACAAACCTATTTATCTCATATGATAGCGTAATTAGCCTGCAGAGTGCAGTTTAGCGGTAATTACAGACAGACACGTCATTAGGGTACAGTGTACCAGGCACCGGTACAGTGAGGATACACACGAGTATCATATTACAGCGCGCCTGTATCATTGGCATTGTCTCTGCAGCTTGTTCTGTCACATTTCTCTGAAATAGATAACGCACTGTAATTTTTGTTGATCGTTTTTGAAATTTGAATGTCTGAAAATTCGGACAAAACTGACGCGTTTCTGGTTGAATTGTAGGATTTGTTTCACGCGCTCAGGTCCACTTCACTTCAGAGCGAGCAATCTTCCCCTTTGCGCTTTCCATCACGGACGATCTCCAGACAACCCCCAGGGGTCTGTCTTAGGGGGGCGGGGTTATATCTGGGACTGAGTTCTATGCAGTATTTAGTCCTAGTGTAAGAATTCATGCATGGACGTATGTTCATAAAACCAGTGGCGTCATTTCAGTTATTCATTGTGGGATCTCTTTTTCCCCTTCCCCTCTTCTTCCCCCTTCTTTTTTCTAGCCCTCTTGTCTCTTTCATCACCAACTTTCTCTTACCGCTTCGCTGTCTTTATGCTCACTTTTATGGGGATGCGGTATATCATTTTGTTTGAGGAGATGAAGTCTTGTGAGTGGATTTCTGCCCGTCATAGCTTAGACCGACCGACCACGTATAGGTGTAGAGGCCAGGCACCCTATAGTATGTTAATTTAGCCTTAACCGGACAGTAAATATGATAGCATATAGTATACATGTAGCTATGGGACCCTTAGCTATGGCAGCCGCTAACTATGTTGGACTGTCACCTTCTGAACGCTTATGGTGTCTCATAATGTGTTGATCGGGACGATACACCACCAGCATCATATATGACATGTCATCATTGCTGTAATTATATAACATGAGGATAACTGCAGTGCATTGACCCCAATTAATTACCCTTTACTACTCTGGGCCCTCTGCACGTCCGGCTTTGTAGGTACACTTATGATGAACTCGTTCATAGGTCTTATTTACAATACCGTGCTGAATTATCGTGTTTACTGGTCAACTCAGCCTTCTATCCCTCCGGAGTAGGCGAATAGAGTACCGGCTTATCTGGCTGGGTCGGGCAGAGGTTGGGCGCGTTCACCTGCGTCGGGTGGCAGGTAACGTTGTGCGATCCCATATGGCAGGTGACACTCCGTAACTTTGAGATGGGTTTTCCATGAAAAGCCATACTCTTTGAACCTTTAAGCTAGTAAGCCAATTAAGATTATGTAACAGGTCGGGTCGCTCGTCTTTCGGCTTGATCTCTCCATATTTATTAACGGATTTTGGTTAAACTGCACGGTGGAGCTGAGAGTGGTCCAAGCGAGGACTATACTTCTCAGTTTTTGCTGGCGATCAGTTTCAATAGGCTTCATATGGATTCAGGGTTTTCGCGCTATCGTTTTCAGATTACGGGTTAGAGGTCAGTTATAAAGTGAGTCATTTGAGTAAGTGGGCGTCTACACCATCATGAAAAATATAGGGGACGCAAGGAGTTTCGGTTACTCGATGGAGTTTCGGTGTCTTTCCACTATAGCTTGCTAAGAATGCTTTTGTTTTCTGGCCCAGAATCATTTCAAAATCGACGGCGGCGGTTGCTGGCCCTTGCCAGTACCTCATTATAGGGGAGCTTATGCAGCAGCGCGCTACCTGGACATTCTGGATAGATGTAGAAAAAAACCGCCCTTGAAGAAGAAACGGACAAATGGGTAGTGATAAGGCAAAGGAGCGAGGGAGGGATAAACGCCCCTGTTTTGTGTGGCGAGGGTCTCTCTGATTGGCTGGCATAAATAGAGGGTTGTGTCCAATTATTGCTTTCTGCTATAGTAATTGGCTGGCAGTGTATCTTTAGCATTCATGGCAGATATCGTGGTATAAGGTCAAGATGCATTGATGCGTCGTGGCCAGTGATCGGCTAGCGAGATAACGCGCCATTGACGGACAAGCTTCACCAGTACAAGACCAGTGCCGAAGTCCGAGGACCAGTGATTAGATTTTGGTGGTGATCCGGACCCGGATTCAGTATCCGGGGAGGGACTTTGCACTAGCGTAGCCAGAAATATGATTTGGGAGCTCTCCTCCCTTTCCGTTTTTTTCCTTTTCTTTTTTATTTTTTCCCTTCTTTTTCCTCCCTTTCTTCCTTTTTTATCTCTCCCCTTTACCCCTTTCGCTCCACTTCTTCCCCTTAGATGTATATCCTTTAAAATCCAACTAGGGGCCTGACCAAATTGGCTAATTTAGTGCTGTTTAAAGTTTAAACGTGTGCTTATGTCTTGTTCGGGCGATTGGGTGGGGTCTGTGCCCTCTGGGTTCCCCCTTTTCCTTGTTTACGCCACTGGGACAGTGGAAAAGATATACATATAACAAATCGCATTATTTAGTTGATTTTTTTTCGTTTTGTCTTTTAGGTGACAGCAGTTGCTATTGGCGGAGGTTTATGCTGCCCCGACGCTTTTACGAGTACTTATAGTATACTTTACGGAATTTCGGCGGACCGATTATTATTCCATCCTAACACCTCACTCCCATCCACTGGAATTGTCTAAACACCGGGTGCGGTTCGTCCAGGTCTTTATCTGTGCACGTGGTTTGGAGATCGATAGGTCTATGATAGATAGCCTGGATGCCAGTGGCGTAGACAAGGGGGCCCCAGAGGCCTATTCTCCCTCAATCTCAATCTTTTTTTGTTATAAGTAGATATTAGGGACTCAGCAAAATAATATCAGTTGTCGCCACCAGATGTCATATTTTAGGGCTGTAATTGAATCAAGTTCGATTTCGGCTGGGGCTCCATCTCAGACCTCGTTGAGGGAGCTCAGAGTGCTTTTCCAGACCTCCTTCGCTGGAATTTAGGAGTCTTGCTTCTAAGGGAAGGGAAAGGGGCAGGGGAAGGAGAAGAAAAGGGAAAGAAGGGGGATGGGAGGAGAAAGAAGGGAACGGAAGAGGAGAGAGGGAAAGGGAAGCAAACCCCTCCTCCTTCTATAATTCACATTTCTGGCTGCGTCACTACTAGATGCTGTTCATGGGAGTTGGTGCCATTGGGGAATGCTGAGAGATTTGACTGAGTGCATCTAGCTACTTGGGGTCACATTCCAAGCGTCTGTAGTCAGTCAGTCAGGCAATCAATCAATATTCATTTTGCATCTGGCGTAATTGATAGGCCGCTGCCATATGATCCAGCCAGTGCTGGTGCTAAACAGCAGGAATAGCAAAGAACACACTTTTTTACATGTCTACATCGCCAGTTAATCATCTCATGAAAAAATATCTTCATGGATGCAAGGCATATCGTGGACACCAGGGTTGCTAAATTTTTTGGAAGTCATGTCGCCCAACATTGGCGAAAAGTAGCCATGCGTCGTATAGCTATGCCGTCTGTGGCTTTTCTAGCTCGTGTTTCTTATTTCGATCTTCTTTTCTTCATTCAGCTTATCTTTAAATATAACGGTATGACGTTGGAATTACGATCGTTCGGTTGTTGGTTCGACTCCCGGTGGTTACTGCTTCGATGGGTCACTGTCTGTGGACAGGTAAACTATCTCGGTATATATCCAACACCAAGGTCAACTTAGCTTTTCATCCCTCCGGAGTAGGTAAATCGAGTACCAGCTTGTCTGGATGGGGTTGAGACTGAGCGCGTTTATCTGTGTAGGGTGGCAGGTAACACTGTTTAATTCCATATAGCAGGTGACGCTCCGTAGTTTTCAGATGGGTCCCCATGAAAAGCTGTACCTCTTTAAACAGCGCAGAAGGTGAATTCTGCGGATCTACATGTAGCTAGAACTTGCATTATACTGATGGAAGAATGGATAATTCTTAGATCCGTACACCTCTCTTTCCGGTGTTTCCACTTCAGCGACGCGGAGGATTGAGATAATCATTAGTTCGTTATTGAATTCACTGGCCTGTGTATTACGTGTATCAGTAGTGAAGGGCCGGATAATCGATATTGTGGATATTCGATCTGACGTTATCGGATACTCAGATATACTGTACGGTATTGCTTAGACAACTAGCGTATCATATAACGCGATAACGGTGTCTGCGACAGTCGTTTGCCAGGAAAAGAAAAGAAATACTGTAGTGCTTACGATAGCGTTGATACGTTTGTCGCCGTATAATACGAAAGGTTACTGTTACGCCGTGTTCTATATGTAAAGAAGCCCAGTTCTGGCTAGGGAGGGCCGACCGTACGTGGATGTCGGTATAGGCCAACAAATGATTTTCGTATCATGTGAAAAGCTCATGCGGCTTCCTGTTAGTGCGCAATAGGAACCTTGGCTCAATCTTTTACTGTTTCTGAGATATACGGCCAGTTTTCCATCGAAAATCGCACATTTTCCTATCCCTCTCCATTCAACCCCATATTTGAAAATGTTTCTCTTGTATTGGATCGCTGAAATTTTGCAGTCGCCGAACCACCAGACCATGCTTGCTAATTATTCGTGTAACAAGTTTTCCAGTAAGACCTACTGTTTAGCCTCAGGACATCCGTGACAGACGACAGACTGACAGACAGACACCTCGTAGCAAAGGTCTAGACCTTCAAGCTTACAGCTTAGTGGTCAGCTAAAAACTGAAACCGACATAGTATGCCGATATGGTATGCGGCCGTCCGTATGGTTGCCTTGTGTCTCGGGCTTCTTCTTTTTTTGCCTCTCTCTTCATCCGCATTTTTTTCTTCCCTCTTTTCTCTCCACTCCCCTTCCAGTGCTTTATTCCCTTTCCCTCCGCGTTTTCTTCTTTCCTTCTCGTTGCCCAGTTAAAATAGGGGGGGAAGTTTTAATATACACCTGTAACAAAACTCATCTCTATAATTCACTAGGCGCAAGCTGCGCCCATCAGGTATATGGCCCCTGAGGTCATGCACAAGACGCGTGTGGTGAGTAGAATAGAGGTTTCATCGGGTGGTTCGTCACGCAGTCCGTGCATGCGATCAGTCGTTGATACGGCGGCTGTTATACCGAGCTGGACAGGAACTGGTTGACCTCTGTGCATGCATGTGGACTGTGGATGGGGGACGGGGGTAGATAGCTTTTCTGCCTTTCCAGTCCCACGGCCGTCTGATGACGTCATTTTTATCGATTCCACTGGCTACTGTACGTCTGTTGGACTGGTGTCCGGCCTGCAGAATGCAGATGTTCCAAGCCGATAAACCTTCATTCGCCGAAACGCCATGACATCAAATAGCATTGACGCGAGTCCAAGGCTGTTTTTATTTCATCATTCCGCGCCGTCCTTGCAATGAATCGTGTGCTGTGCACGCGCATCTTACTATGCGAGGGTCGCAATTGTTTCGCCATGGCTTGGTCCGAGACTCCTGTATGCATATGGCTCCGTCGATGGCTTGGTCCATCCAGCTTTTGTATATAGGCCACGTTACGTGTCATGCCGGTCCGTCTGTCCGTCCGTCACGCATACAGGCTCGTGACTCGATGGAGAGATCCATATCGGTGCGAACGTTTCTGCTGGATGTTGGAGTAACCGCGCGGTGTGCCAATTTTCCGTTCAAAAGGTCAAAGGTCAAGGTCACTCTGCAGCGGACGTCCAAAACCTCAAGAGAATGGCGTGTATAGATTGCGTGCTCTGGGCATTTCTGTGAGTAGACCACCGATCAATTGTAAATAGCAACGGCACGAGCCTGTATTCAGCGGTCAGAATAGGCTTACGCTATTAATAATTCAACTAACGATCGTCTGGCACATTCTAAGCTCTCATTATTTAACTAATTATACTGGTCAGCACGTCTTCCCATAATTCTCAGCCGATGTCGGCGTTGGCGTTTGTTTACTTTCTTACTTAGTGTTTTTTACTCTTGAGGTCATTGAGTGAGTTTTTTCCGCTAGTGGCGGTTCTAGCCCCCCAAAAAACTCTCGGGGTGCTGTACTTTACCCTAACCCAGCTGAATAGGATGGCATTTAATTAGGTGTCATCGATAAAACTTCGCAGCGGCCAGTGTGTTGTGCACACTAAACTGGGGCTGCTGAGCCTAAATCAGCCGCAGGCTAGAACCGTCTGTAATGCATTCGTTGATTTACCACTGCAGACATAGTGGACAGTGGCTTCTATTCCCCTAAATCTGGAATCGCAGTCGGGCGCAAGTCCCCCTTCGGGCTCCTTCCCTTCCTTACCTCTCCATCTGCCCCTTTTCCCATCGCCTTTTCTGCCTATCCACTCCCCTTCCCTATGCTTTATCCTCTTTTCGCTCCGCGTTCCCTTTTTCTTCTCATTGCCCAGTGAAAAATAGGGAGAAGTTTTGATCTGCACCGGTGCCCCCTTAACAAAGCTTCTCGCTATTTTTCACTGGCGCAAGCTGCGCCCACCAGGTATAGGGATAGAAGCCCTTACGAGTAATACCAGTACTGCGGGCATGGAATAACTTGGAGATTTGTGCGCAACGTGTATCTTGGTGCCAATGCGTTATGTTATGGGTGGGTTGTTAGTGCTATGTTGATTATTATTATGGCTGTCAGGTCGTCTTTCAACTGTTGACACCGTACACCGTCACCTGCGATCTATGGCTCCACTGCGCATGTGCGGCATTTAGCTACTTCCGGTCTTCGAGCTTCCCATCGTCCCATGCACTCATTGCGTATAGCCTCGGCGAGTTGGCGTAATAATTTCCGCATGTTTCACCAGCAGATAGGCTATATCCACGTCGGCGTACTACGTCGAAACTTGAAAGCCCTGGATACGCTAGAGTATATCCAAGGAATGGCTGGTAGAAGTAGCTATAGGACTGCTGGCATACTGACCTAATCGGTTAAGGCACGTACAGAGCAACGTAACTGAACTTAACTGACCGGGTTTAGTTTTTGACGAACTGAGCAATGGGCATCCAGGGGTGCTAGTACGTCGTATATAGGAATTCACATAATATCTGGACGCATGTTCATGAAACACTGGCCGGAAAATGTTCAGTTACAGCGCAGTCTATCATCGCTGTAACGTATTTCATCTATAGCCACCTATCAGCGGCCGCATGCATTACATGCACTATTATTGATAGACGTCATTAACGCCAGTGGTCACTGGACCGGATCCGGAAGTCGACGCCCGACTGTCTGTCTGCGCATGTGCGTGTCGTTCCCGGATGCTGATTGGTTGTGACGTAATGGGGCCGTGTTCTGTTTATGGATTCTTGCGAAGGCGTGTCTGATTTTTAGGCGATAGGCTATAGCTGCGAAGACGGGTTTTTTTTTGCGACAGACTTTACTGTGGCGTGGTCTCTCTGTCGGAACCCCGTCTGCTTTGAAATTAGTTGCGGCCACACAGACATGCCGATAGCAGCGATTCTGCATAGCGCCAAATGACTGCTTCCTATTCGCTGTCCAGTGTTATCAGCCAGTTAATTCGGGATTTTTAAAGCGGCCTAAGCAATACAAGCTACTGCTAGGTGTGCTGAAGAGAGACAGGTTAGAGGCAGCAGTCCAGGAGTTCTTGGTCATATGTGGATTTCGTGAACATGTGTGTTTTGAGTCGCTAACGGCATGGCATCAGTGGTGTATATAGGCGTAGGGACAACCTTGGCGCTGAAAATTTGCATACTTTTGCTTACTGTAGAAGCGTCATCATTTATGTGTCAGTTAGCTACTGCTAACAAGAATGCTGTATAGCTTATCGGGGACTAGTCTTAGACGTCCCCCAGTTCCCCTGGCACTTTCTTAAGTACTAAATACGCCACTGCATGACATACTGTCGTTCTGTTATTATTTTGTTGATTTCTGTGTTCAGTTTTGTCGGCAGATGATTATGACGGCGGTTTTGTGTTGCTCGCCACGTTGAGTCAAAGGCCGCTGTCGGCGCCTCGGTAGGCCTACCGTTGAACTATGCCCTCGGGTATGATCGTTAATATATCCCGGCTTCGTGTATAATTGTATGTGCGCTGTTTGCAGTATATATTCCTAGATGTTTGTTTATATAGGTTACTGCGGCGACGGCACGAGGCCGGTGTTCAATATCATCTATCATAATCAATGTTTTTTCCCACATCACTCGGCGCCGCCGCCTGTTTTATCGTTAGATTTACCTGGCGAACACTCGTCGAACTACGCCGGCAGGTGCTTGCGTGATAAAGCCCAAATTCCATAACGCCGACTTTGCGACGAAGTCCACGGACATTCTCGCTGACTTTTCCCGTGCCTTATCTCGCACTAAATTCCATTGAAGCGACTCAGACGGATTTGTCGCAGACTTGTCATGGACTTCGTTGCAACCATCTCGAC
>Ga0209454_1002835_pt1 | contig 12045 bp, 11 predicted proteins | sample WorMetHERISLAND1_2_FD_187400 | JGI IMG/M metagenome (GOLD analysis project Ga0209454, IMG submission 187400) | Marine gutless worms symbiont microbial communities from Max Planck institute for Marine Microbiology, Germany - Olavius geniculatus... | ecosystem: Host-associated > Annelida >...
CAGTGTAGATGTCGAATACGTGACATAGAAAGACAACGGTCTCAAAGTTGTGTACAAAAGAAGTGAATGAAAGAATTTAGAAACTGCCCGATGTGCTTGCTATAGAAAGGACTAAGGACTAAAGAGAGTGAGTTGCAATAGAACGTTATTAAGTTGATTAAATCTCACGCAGGCGGGCGCATTCATCGCCGACGAGTGTCCGACCGAACGTCGTCGTAGCTTCCTTTCAATCAATCACCCGACCAGCGCCCTTGATCCGCGGCGGTGATCTTTATATTAAAAGAAAAAAAACAATCGTCCGCCCGGTGTGCGGGGAGCGGAGAGCCGGAATTAGAGGAGTGCGGGGAACGAAGGAAACGGATCCTGCCTGGAAGACCCGGATGTCTGTCCGGGAGATGCTCCGGACGGACGGAGCTGTAGGAGAGCTGGAAGTCTTCAATTAGATCGGCGGCGCTGCAATCCGTGCGTCGCTCTGTTCTGTAATTTGGATGATGTATTGCGACAACCGGGGGGGGTGTGGGAAGGGCAGAGAAAAACCTATCAGGGAGGCTGCCGGAGCATTATCCGGCCCGTCTGTTAGCCAAAAGTGGGAAACGGGCAAAAATCTCCTGTGGAAGATAATCCCCCATATATACAAGTTCCCTGGTCAGAATTCTGCCGCGGATTTGGCGAGTTTCTGTCGCCGACATTGTGAATTCACTTTCTTGCTTCTAGAAAAAAAATTCTCCCGATACAAACTCTGATCTCGAAAAGAATTTTTATATTGGGGAATATGTTGTCAGGAGGAAACTGTTTCCAAGGGGAGAATTTTTTCCTGTACTCATCGGATGTTCGGTAAGAACACGTTGCGGTATATACGGCGGCCCATTACGCAGGTCCGCATTTTGTTTCCTTTGTTCTTCACATTTCGCATTGAGCACAATGTTCATGACGCTATAGGGTCAACAGTAGCAGCAACTTCATTGTCTAAAACATTTGCCGATGCGTAAGCAAAATGTAGCATAGCTATTAAACTGCTCGTGCATACAACTTAATTCACCAAACCGTATCACAAAGAATAAAATAAAATACAAGTTAATGTATGCAAAAATATGATGTAAATGAAAATGAAAAAAATATACAAAACGTAATGTATTATCTGCGTTTTTTTCTGGAACACACTGTACATCTATGACGAGGAACGGGAACGTAAATTTTGCAAGACCTGAAAATTGCGGACCAAATCGCAAAGCAAATTTAAGAATGTGGAAGCACGCAAGCATAGCCTACTTTCGCTTTCAAAATTCGACCAGCACTAACTGTGAACTGTGAACCGAAGGAGAGTGACATTAGTAGACGGTGTTTTAAATAACGCCTTAAAGCTGGATACAATAATGCGCTTACAGCCATTTTTGTATATTCCAGTGAATAAGAGCAGTATTTCAGCGAACGTACGACTTGGAATGATTTGATGTCACGCGGGTGCTGCTACCAAGTCAACTTGGTGCGACCGACTAAAGCCTATGTTCCACTCAACGCAACGAACGCAACGCAACAGACGCAATACAAAAAGAATAGGCGTTTAAGGAGTTACGTCGCCTGCGTTAAGACGCGTACAAAGCGATGTAACTTTATACCTCGTTTACACGATCAAGCGAATATAGAGCAATCATCGAGCAAATATCCAGCAAATGCATTCAAAATACACGTGCACAAGGTGTGTTCTAATTGCTTGATGTTTGCTCGATGTTTGCTTGATGATTGCTTGATCGTGTAAACGGGGTATTACTGAACTGAACTGAACTAACATGGTTTAGTTTTTGACGAACTAACCAATGGACGAGCAGGGCGTGAAACGTGCAGTTAGTCGATCACAGTCGCCGACACCGCTAGACGGTGCCCACTGTAATACATTATTGCTTGCCCGTTGCTCAGTTCGTCAAAGACTAAACCATGCCAGTTCAGTTCAGTTCAGTTACGTCGCTCTGCAGGCGCCTTTAATCGCGTCAGAAAAGTACGCAAAAACGGCGCGTACGTTGCATGCGTTGAGTACGTTGTGTGGTGTGGAAATCACGCTTAACCTGTGCCACAGCTGGCGCGGCGCGAGCTATTGCTAAGCCGTGCCGTCCGTCCTTTCGTTCGTCCGTAAGCTCTTATTAACTTGATTAAACTTTGACTTGGAGGGACATTCGATACACTCTGGGAATATGACGTGTGACGACAGTTGTCTCAGAGCAATTTACACGAGAAGAATGAATAAAAGAATTTATAAACTGCCCGATGTGCTGTTGGTATTGCTATTGCGACGATCTATTGCTAAGCTGTGCCGTCCGTCGGTCCGTCCGTCGTCTGTAAATAGTCTAAATACTCTCGCGGGAAACGACCGACGGACGCCACCCAGCAAACCACCCAGCCACGGAGTGGCGGCGGCCGATCTTGTGTCTAATCAGGCGGCACGCCAGCTACTGACAGAACGGTCGCGGCGACACCTCGGCTGGCGCGATTGAGCCACAGCGTCAACGACGGACGGCGCTGGAAATCGCAAGATGACTAATTGAATTGGCTGAGTGAACGAGCGAGCGACGGACGGCGAAAAAAGGGGGACGACGCGGCGTCGTTTGCGCTGATTGAATCTGTGCAGCCATCTCCACAGCCGCAGCAGCAGCAGCAGCAGCAGCTTTCCTCTCTCTCTCCCTCTCTCTCTCTCTGAGCTGTTTCTCCGTCTGCGATGGCGCAGCCAGACTGCTGAAACATATTGCGGCAGAACCTGTTAATAGGGTGTTTACACGATCGAGCAAACATCGAGCAGCTAGCTAGACGTTCTATGGTAATTAGCATGCTAATGAGAAGGGCGGACGGGTTGTAATTGGAAGGCCTATATAACACGTGATCAGCAGCTGTGGGCTAAGAGCCTAAGCCTAGGCCTACATTTGAGCCAGGTGTGGGGTTTCAATAGGCCTGCTTGAGCCAGCTCGATGTTTGCTCTATGTTTGCTCGACGTTTGGTCGATGTTTGCTTGATCGTGTAAACACCCTATAACCCATCACAACTTGGACAGACAAAGTCCAAGCATATTAGGCTGGTATTAAAAGCACAACTACCACAGGGCTCGAGATTCGCTGGCCGCGATGAAATTTTGCGCTCGTATTCAAGTAAATAGTAGACCCAAAAATAAAACTATACGATTTGAAATAAATATATTAATTTAAAAATTTGTACAGGTAATAGCAACATTAAAAGAGGCCATAAGCTTTAGCATTTTGATTTTTTTCGCTATCTTTCCTTTGGCACAAATTCGCAGACAGTAAACCAGTAGCAGTCGGATAGCATATACCTCAGTCGATCCTTTATTTCTCGTCTGACCCCGTATCGCAACCGAAATGTAACTAATACTTGGGCGACGTCCAAGCTTTTCAAAACAGATCAACTATGTACGGTATTTTAAAGTAATTTTTAAAAAAAAATTACCAACACATAGACAAAAAAAACCATGACATCCTTACTTTTTGGCCGAAAGCAAGATTACTTTATACAATTTAATGCAATAGGACCAGCAGTTAAGACAGTAGAGTGTTTAACACTGTCGCGACAAATTTTGCAAAGCTGCAACTCTGTATTGTACGAGTGTTAGGGTGCAAACGCCACACAGATGTCCCCCGGGACAGCCGTTGCATTTCTTCCATACCACTTATAGGGTGTTTACACGATCCAGCAAACTTCCGGCAAACGTCCAGCATTAGCACGTGTATTTTGAATACATTCGCTGGAAGTTTGCTGGATCGTGTAAAAACCACATTAGGCCTACGCCACCGTTCCCCAAGAACCCAGCTTTCTGTGCCTCTTTGCCAGATGTCGTCTTCGCCTCGGCTTTTCTAACTGCTGCTGCTGTCGGTGTTGCTGTAACAGACTGCGCCGGCGCGGTTCTGAATGGATCGTCGGTAAACGCGCGTCTGGATGACGGCGTTAGCTGCTGATCGATTCACGCAAGCTTCGAAGCGGTGGTCGGCCGTTACAGGCGCCGGTGTTGGCATAATGGGGTGGAAATCACTCTCACGGCCAAAAGTCTGTAAATCTGTAAGTCTGTAAATCGATATCCCCACATGACAGGCATTTGATTTCTGAGTCTTAAGGAGTCACGGCGTCTGGTTCAAACTTAATGCAAGTTGATTTTTGTTTTGTACATATCAACTCAACAGTATATCGTTGTGCAAGGGAGAAGAAGCGCACGCACGATTTCAGTCTAGAATGTACCAAAAATCGTTTCTCGGTCGGTTAGAGGAGAAAACTGTGCAGTGTGCACTTCGGTCACTTGCACGCATGGTGCACCTGTGCCGGACATTTTACTGGACTGGTGACTGAAGAAATTGACAGCCATCACCATATCTCGTAGCTGGACTTAAGGTAAGAAAGAAAACGGGATAAAAACGACGGAGAAAAGCTAAGAAAGGTAGGGTGAGAAGCAAAGTTCACCCCAGGGTGGTAATGCTTAGAACTCAGCGCCTGTGGATGACCGCAGTCATTTCGGTGTTTCACGCGCCAGTGAGTTTATCAAGCAAGCCTCCCGCGTCCACACAATACACGCGCAGTGACCGATAACATAACGTGCTGCTGCTGCTGCTGTGTCGTCGCTAAATTGTAGCGCTGATGATGCCACCAGATGGCGCCTATGTCATCTACTACGACGTTTCACAGAGTAAATTTACCCAGGTCAGGTCATAGCCACAGCTTTACAATATCCAACAGGTTCGCTGGACGAAACGACGATAGACTAAACTCCACTACTTCAATCTGTTGTCGACATGTTAAACAGCAAGCTGCACCCCAGCACCGATTTGTTGTCTATCATAGGCTTTCGATTTTCTGAGTACTCGTTGTACGGCTTGCTTGTCCACAGCATGTCTGAGTAAGTGGAGTTTTGGCTGATCGCACTCAAAACGGCTGAAAGAGGAAAAGTTATTTCGTATTTTAAAAAACAATTTTTGCGCTAAATAAATGGCTAAATCGTGATAAATTTGTCCATGATTTTGTAGTTTTATTGCGAAAAAAACTATTGATAAAAATGATAAGACTATGACGAGCATATGCAAATTCTAGCGTGCGTGATAGTGATACGTAATTGCCAGCGCGCTGACCATTAGACCATCGGCCATCTACACCGTGTCCGGAGAAAAACATCACATTTTCGATTGTAACTTGAAAAAAAATTACCAGATTTTAATAATTTTCGACATCAATATTTCTGACACAACTGGTGATCAAATGAGTTTTTAATTTTCCACTGCACTCATTGTTTGTTTCTGGATTACCTGGGGAAACAAAACCAACGAAATATTGCATTCTGTCCTCTTTCTCCTGTTAGGGTTTTCCCACGTAGTGCAAAAGCAAACATTTGGTGAGATAGGAACTAGAACGATCATTTTGATAGCAAGTAGTGTCAAAAATGTCTGCACCAAAATTATTAAAATCTGTCAATCCTTTTTCAAGTCACAATTGATAATATTGGGGATGCTTTTTGACGCATTTCTGTACATTTCATTGGTTTTGTTCTCCCCAGATAGTGCAGAAGCAGACACTGGGTGAGGTAAAATATTGAACGGTCATTTGATGGCGAGTTGTGCCAGAAATAATCCTACCAAAAATTACTAAAATTGAATATCCCTACTTCAAGTGACAATTTATAATGTTCGGGATGTTTTTCCGGACACGGTGTATAAGCAAAAAGAAAAGTCTTCGAATTTTGTGTCATGTGATCCAAAAGACAATGTAAAAGACGCTAACGTAAAACGTAAGAACTAATATCATGCGGTGTACTACACACTGTGACGACAGGACATTGCCGTGCGACACAATTTTATCAGCGAACCGTCCACAGCAATAACTAAAGCCTTTATCTGCTAATTGCTGTGGCGAAACTAGTCAAAGTAACGTGGCGGAATATTCGGCACATCAATGACTTATAGCCACTGTACAGCTGTATTTAGATGAACTAGAAATTTTTACTAAATACACGAACAGCTTGAATAAAAGATTGGCGATCTTTAAAACAAATTTTCTCCGGTCTACAATTAAGCGATTACAGGTTTTGCAGTTCATAGTCATTTATCTTTTGCTTTGGCTTCGTTGATGTCACGAAAGTAGAGTATTAAACTAGAGTGGGCATTAAGCAGCAGTAAGATTTTTTTAAAAAAAAACGTCACCCGTGCACGTAAAAATTCTTTAGTATCACATTTTTGTTCGGAAAACGGAAATGAATTCGTTGGCTTGCACGCGCATTACTTTTTTGAAAGCAATGTAATTGTACATTTTTTTGACATGGCAATCTAAGTAAAATTAGCAATTGTATGCATGGGACTTTAAAACAAAAATTTTTTGGCATATTTACATACACATTCTGCGCACAACTGTGCCGTAATAACGTTCTACGGATGTGTCGCATCCGGAAAAAAAGTTTTTTACAATTCGTGCAGACAGACACGCACCATTGGCGAAACACAGTGACAGAACACTGTACAAATTTCACTCTCGAAACATAATCATGTAAAATAAATTGACCTCAACATATTCCACGACTGTACACATCGCATATACTTCAATACAATGTATCTGCGCTGTAGCCCATGCACGATACAAAATAGAAAAATAAGGCGACAGTTACAGTATATTGCTTTGTTAGGTCGATGCACAAAGTACTGGTTACATATTTAAAAAAACAAAGTATTTTGCGCGCAATAATAACTGTTGCATAAAACTGATATTGCTTTAACTGAAAAGTATTGCTTAGAATATTATTCGTATACCTTATGGCATTAAAATTTTCATTACCGACATATATGCAGAAAACAGATTTAAAATTTAAATAATAACGACAGTGGAACGGTAGAAATAAACACAATCTAGCACATAACGATCACGAACACAGCACGATAGCTCAGCAATAGCTAGCGATTCAGTTCGTGTAATTTATTTTACATTTTACGCAACAAACACAAAACAATGATATGGCCAGGAATGTTAGGCCTTCGCAGTCAAGGCCTTGGCCTTGGAGACTTGGCTTCAGTGTTGTACCCTGTGGCCTTGTTAACATCCCTGAATCTGGCTACAGAAAATACTGGATTATACGACGCACTGGCCTGACAATGATGTCGCTACACCTTGAATACTACCCGGGCGATTTGACGTTTCTCTTTCTGTCTATACGCTTACCTGCATGCATCTATGCCGTGACGGCCGGCGACCTGGTCCTGTGAACAGGCGAGCTCACTATGCTTCGTCAGGTACGACTTGAGAGCAAATGTTTTGAGGCAGCGCGAGCAGCGAAACCTCTTGGCGCCGGAATGAGTTTGGACGTGCGCTCGCAGATTGGAACGATCAGCGAACGCCTTACTGCACAGTGCACAGGTAAACGGCTTCTCTCCCGTATGCGATCTCTCGTGACCTCGAAGCAGCCACGGCCGAGAGAACGCTTTGTCGCACGATGAGCAGCGGTACTTGAGATCGTGCGTCAGAAGATGCATAGACAGGGCGGGCATCGAGACGTAGACCTTGTGGCAGTAAGGACAGGGTCGGGCGTGCTCACCGTCGACGCTGCGATGAGTCTGCTTGTGGCGGGAAAGATTGGAGGACGTGGCATAGCGTCGGTCACACTCGTCGCACGCGTACTTTGCCGCCCTCGAACCCGTCGTCCCAACTGCTGGTGCTGCCGCTGCCGAGGGCGGAGGACTGACGGACGACGAAGAACCAGACGACGTCGACGACGAACGAACTTTCCGCCGACGTCGATAGCGGCCGTCAGTTAGCAACGAGCAGCTGGACAGTACGGGCGCCGCTATGCTGCAGTGCAGCAAGTGCTCCTTCCTCCGCCTCACAACGACAATATGATGACAAGAAAGATGAAGAGGACGAACAGTGTCGTCTTCGTCTTTCTTGTTGTTGTTTTTGTTTACGCTGTTCTTCCTTTATCATTCATTTGCTTTTCTTGTATCTTTCTTTCTCTTTTTTCGTCTTCGTCTTTCTTATCCTTGTTCTGCGTTTTGTTTCTTTTTTGGTTGTCATATTTGTTCTTCGTTGTTATTTCGCGTTCTTTTGTCTTTATCTTGGTGGCAATATGGGCGCCGCTAGGCTGCAGTGCAGATGGTGCTCCGAGGTCTGGTCAGACTCTGACGACGATGACGTGGATGATTCGTCGACTGACGGCACGCCACCACTGTGAGGAGGACTTCTATCACGAACGTCAGTCTCCATGCTCCAGACGTTAAGTTGTGGCACCACTAACTGCCGTTGCTGCGTCACTTCATCAACACTTGAGTTACGAAACACAACAAGCACATTCTGTTTCGTATTATTCTACTTCGTTTTCTTGTTCTTTCAGTTCTTTTCGTTCTTGGACTTTTTTGTTTTTGCCTTTTTCGTATTTTTCTGTCATTCTCTTCTCGTGATTAACACAGACTGTAGAGGTTAACAACGAATTTTTCCATTCACCACAATCATCACCACTTGAGTTGCGTTCCTTGAAGTCATCGCCGACCGAAGTTGACGACCGACGGGTGTGTAAATCGAGCGGAACGCAAATTCTCAGATCCTGAGCGGTTTCGCTAAGCCTCGCCGCCGCGAAACGCGAGTCTAAAACGTAGTATCACAGTCACAGCACGGAGAAGCTTTAGACATATTGCATTAATTTAATGGTAATTGTTATAGGTATTGGATGTTTGTTTTTTCAAACAATAAACCGCTAAATAGTACAAAAAATAGTACAAAATCCGAATTATTAAATTCGGCTTTGAAAGTTAGCTGTCTGCTATGTCGTGCCCATATAAGGCGTGCACACTCTATTGCCGCAAGTAGGTTCAAGAGTTAGGCAATTATCATCCAGATTCAGATCGGGATCCAAATTAAGATCCAGAATATATGTACTGGATTAGATTGTTACGCATATAGCTAAATAAATATACTAAAATATGCATTTTACCGTAATCCACAAATGTTTTTTTTATAATTTTAATAACTTTTTCCCTATTTAAAATGCGATTTAGGTTAGGAAGTAATCATCACGCTTCGCTTGAAACTTTTATTTAAAGCGACATAGTGATGGGTTTCTACACCATACAATAATCTCCATGATCTAACTAAACCTAATAAACATTATTGGCAAAATAATCAAAAGATATGTTTTTTGCAGAGTACGATATTTCTGCACAATTGACAAGTATTGTCAAACTAAAACGCAACGTTCTAAAGTGCACAATCACTGACAGTGTAGTTACGCACACAATATTTTCTGTAAAATGGCTAATGTGCAGTGTACACATCTAGGCTTACGTCGATCAAAAATTATGAACATTAACCTACAGAAAAGTAGGCCCACCTACGACTGTAAAAAGAATGGCATTCATTTCTGACGACAGTGTAGATATATTTTACATACTGCATAATGTATCAATTTAAAATTAAATATTTTAGAGTATCCCGATACAAACCGGAAACGGCGAATCCTGAAATGTTGGTTGTCTGTTTTTCGCCGGTCTTTATCGTGAAGTCGATGGGCAAATGGTCCACGAACGCCAGGCATGGTGTTGTGATCGGGTAGCCCAGCGACATTGCTTCCGTTTCATTCGGTGGAATTTTCTCCGCCGATCCAGTAGGCATCCAGTTTCGCCGACATGATGTGGTCCGCACCAGAAACGAGCGCGGCATCGTAGCTATTAACTATTAGCTAGCGGGCCACCCACTTCCGCCAAAATCCAAGCCCCGATCAGCGCCTTGAAGCATGTGACATCTTTATTTTACGGCCTTGCAAATTTCGATTGTCCTGTCGTTCTTGCAAGCACGTCAGACATCTAAGACGCGCATGTTAACACTCGTCAGATCATAACAACCAAATCGAGTTGGTTTACATAAAAACAACTTCTGCAGATATCGTTTTGCCGTGTTGACACCTAAAAACCATTCGCACAAAGAACGAACTCATCTACGTAGATGCAGAACGTGTTGTCCACGAACATTTTCAGAAAGCAAACGCCGAACGAACAACGTCGACAAAATGATGTCGGAATTCGTCCGTTATTTGCGAAAGTTTACGGCGACGACTGAAAAAATAAATTACAGTTTTATTCCATTCTAACTCGACGCCGACTAGCGACCGGTATAATGGCGTACCGTGGTAGCCTACTGTTTAAGATAATTCGTCCAAAAGTCCAGTCAGTAAACAACGACGTCGAGCTTTCTTATATTAACTGTGAACCGACGCCGGCGACCTCCGTGTAGTGGGTGGCGTGTCATCAAAATAACGAGATCCTGCCTTCGCCCGTTGTGGCAGACAGTAGCCCAGCCTCTGGCAGCGTCTGTGTGGTCTCGAAGGCTGCGCCCTGACCGGAACTGACTTGACGGCGCTCAGTCCTGTAATAACGCGTCGTTGTGTCGTCGCTCTGTAATTCCGATCTCGTGATCAACACGGATTGCGGCTCAGACCGGTCACGAACATTTTAGCTCAGTCTGTAATTTTAACTTCTTTTTGCTCTTTTTTGCTCCGTTTTCTCTTTCTGCGTTTTCGTCCTTTTTCTTGTTTTTGTTCTTGTTTCTCGTGATCAGCTCTGATTGCACTTAAAAGTAAGGCTATCCGGGAACACCTCAGTTCAGTCTGTAATTCCGACGTCGTCACTCGTCGTTGTAGTCTGTGCTGAAGGAAGTAGTCTGACGCCCGCCTCGCGCACACACGGCGACGACCGACGATCTTCAATCAAATCGCTATTATACCGCAGCGCCAGCCGCTACCAGCGCAGCAGCTGACTCGTCGACGCTGCTGCTGCTGCTGCTGTTGTGACGTCACGGAATAAACGAAGACGACGTCACAGCGCCTGACGTCATCGCGCATCCTTGCGGACGGCGTGTCTATCGGTCCGACAGTCAGTCAGTCATTCACTCAGTCGATCGTGTCGTCTCATTGAGCGTTCGTCGAGCTGAGCAAATCTCACCGCACACCCGTCGGCTCTGCGCGGCGCCGCTAGTGTCTAGTCCAGTGCAAGGCGCCGGTGCTACGGCTACGGCGCTAGTTCGCTTTGTGAAGCGCGCCCGTCCGCCGTCAACTGATGACCTTCTCCTATCCCAGTCACTATTGAACCGCCTAGTCTCTGCGACGCTGTGGTAGCCCGGACTGACTAAGGACGTCCAGGTGAACTTAGCCTGGCCATCCGTCACTGGGTCGGAAGGCGCACCGGGTGCGATGCTATGGGTCACGTGATCGCGGATCACCGTCTTATTTCGCTGTATAAGCAGAGCATGAGTGAGTAAGTAGGCTGCGTGGTTCTTAACGGCACATGAACACAAAGTGTCACGAATGGCTGAAAACATTTAATTTATGTGTTAAAAAAGCTAAACTTTTCAAGATAAGAACGCCGTAATTTCTCATTTGCCATTCCATCCCGCTACCATTCAACCTACTAAGGGCATCGTCATCGCTAGTACCACGTTTTGCCGTGACCGATGCGACCGAGAACTGATTCAACGACTGCGAGTTGATGCCCGAACTCTACTTACCGGTATTTTGACTTGTTGCGGATATGCTTTACAACAAGTTGCACAACGAATCCACAAAGAAATCGCAAGCGCACAATCTGTAAATTTGTAAAGCGCCCCTTAACGGAATTCCCAGAAGCGCATATCACGCGAATGTAGGTACTACTGACGTGGCCAGAGTGTGGATGTAGGAGGAGGGGGCACTTGAAGTACAGTATGGGCGTGGAAAGAATTGTCTCCTCTCCAACAGCGGAAAAACTGGGCTGTGCCTGTCAATTATTTGTGTAAAAATAGGGTTCTGGTGCATTTTGACACTATTTTGAGTGACTCAGTGGGCTTTTGTGGTTTTCTAGGAAAAATGGCACGTGCCCCAAGACACGTGTCCCCTATGATTACGCCAGTGGTAAGCTTATAGGCACGATCGAAAATCCATGCCACAACGACGAAGGCTACAGCGTAATTTGAATCACTGTCTACTGAGGTCGCTGTTTCTCAGTTCGGACAATCCCTGACCTTTAATACCTCGTTTACACGATCGAGCAAACATCGAGCTGGCTC
>Ga0209454_1002837_pt1 | contig 12045 bp, 9 predicted proteins | sample WorMetHERISLAND1_2_FD_187400 | JGI IMG/M metagenome (GOLD analysis project Ga0209454, IMG submission 187400) | Marine gutless worms symbiont microbial communities from Max Planck institute for Marine Microbiology, Germany - Olavius geniculatus... | ecosystem: Host-associated > Annelida >...
TTACAGGGTGGCCCAAAAAACGGGGCCACTCTGTTATATAGCTTCTAACTTCAGAAATACTGCTTAGATCTACACGATTTTTTGCAGAAATCAAGGTCGTTTTTTTTTTGATTTTTGCGAAAGATATATGTAAGATATATCTGCAAGATTTTTGCGTCTATAAAGGGGAGGGGGTTTCGGGGATGGCCATTAAATGCCGCCAATCGCATTTCCCTTAACCGACGCCCGTTGCCATGGCAACGAAATTTGGGACAAAATTGGCTATAACTCGGCTTGTGTAAGAGATATTTGCGAGATTTTCGCGTCTATAAGGAGGTTTTCGGAGATGGGCTATTGAATGCTGCCAATCATATTTTACCCCAACTGACTCTTGTTGCAATGGGAACGAAATTTGGGACAAAATGGGCTATAACTCGACATATGTACAAGAAATCTCCGAAATTCTTGCATTTAACTAGCGGTTTTGAGGGTGGAGCAAATAAATAATTTCAGTAAGTTTACCATGGTTGACTCTTGTTGCCATGGAAACAAAATTTGTAGAATTTTTGCCAAACATTGGTTAGAACTCGGTTAACCAAAGTTTGACTTGACTTCAGGTTATTGACGTTTGTGGTCGGCCATTTTACGCAACGGTCCAATAACTGCAATAATACGATTAGTTAAATTAGCATTATTAAAGTGTTTTTCCAGGTTTATATTAAGCAGGTGATGCATGCAGTATCAGGTCATTTATTTGTATGGCTATTTTGTGGATATAAAAAAATTTGTTCACTATTGTCAGCAATGCAGGCCAGCGGTGACGTTATGTTGACGCTTGTCGTCTGTTTTGTTCAGTCACGCCATTAGATAGTAAGTAACAGTTATAAGCGGCTTGGCTACTGTAAAAATATCTAAGGCGCAATATCTTTTTAACTGATCACCAGTAGATAAAAAACAATATTTTAATAATAAAATCGCAAATATGAATGTACAAAACATCAGTTTATACACTTGTTAACGGCAATATTAAAGAACTCGTACATCGAAAACAACAAAAATCACAAAAGGTAATATTATTCAGCAGCACATTGACACACAGTCAGTTTGATGCGGGCAATATCACCTTTTGTGATTTTTGCTGTTTTCGATGTGCGAGTTCTTTATTGCCGTTAACAAGTGTATAAACTGATGTTTTGTGCATTTATATCTATAACCACTTTTACATCATTATGCATATGGCTTTTTAGTTTTTTTCGCTAAACAAACCGTAAATGAGAAATGTAGAGCTTAGTACTTTTACGGTTGTTGCTGTCACGGTAGAACGTTTAGTTCAGACTGTTCGTATAGTTCTAAACCTACTGAATGTTGTCTGAACTCCGGCTGACTTACAAGTACACCATCAGTGCATTGTTTAACTGAAACTTACGAAAAGTGTACCGGATATGATAAATTATTGTAATCGGACTATTCGCGTTCAAGTTATCGTCAAAGTGACACATTTTTGAGACACAGTGTAGATGTGTGTGTGTACAACTCGGCGTAAACCCGGTCATGCGGAACTGCTTCTGCAGTGAAGTGCACAACTGAGCCGGTTCTGGGTCTGTCTAGCCTATATACGCTTGTAGTGTTATACTAGCTATAGGTTCTGTACAGTGTAATATGTCACTGCGCTGAAAGAAATTTCATCCAAGTCCCATTTTAACTACCGTAAAACCGGCGTTGCTGCAAAAACAATAAAAAGTAACAAAAATATGAAGATGCCATTTTAAAAAAGCATCACCGTGAGTATTAATCAACTCACGACATATAATTGATTTGTCTATTGTTATATTGTCTTGCACGGCTTCTTTGTTTTGTTTTTACTGCCTGTCATGGCGAATAAACTTCATCATATCAATTTTCACTTGTTTTTGCTAAAGCATGACAATAAAAACAAGTTCAATGTAGTAGAACTGGACAACTGGGCGCCGACACTACAGTGCTCCAACACTCGCTGTGGACGGAGTTTGCCCGATAGCCTATTCGGCAGATCGCAGGCTGAAAGTTTGATTTCACTGATTAATAATTTTTCCCAAAATTTAGAAAGTCAAACAAAACACAGGACGTCGCCGATTATTATTGCCCTGTATGAATGAAGATAATTAGCGACATATGCCCGTTTACGCATTTTACGCATGCATTGCACATAAAATAAAATACATCTGTTACATAAAATTAATAATCATATGTGTCGATGGCGGACAAGCCAAGAGACAAATATAGACCTACATTATTAATGTAACCAATAAGTCCTACATGCGTGACAGACAAAAGCTTACGTTTAAACACAACTTGTCTAAAGTTTCTTTAACGATAATGACGTTACCAGTGTCGGCTAAAGCCGTTTCATCCATTCGGACCACATGCAACTTCCCTGCATAACATAAGCGATCAGCAAGAGGCGATCATTGATTTGATTTGCAGCGTTGATAAAAACATGACTGATAGGCCTATAGGCCTATGCAACAAAACGCAACGCAACACAACGCACGCCAGGCCCGTGGACAGTCACGGCGAGGCCCGGGGAAACATTCTTGCGGGGCCTCCAAACATTTTTACAGGGCCCCGCTGGGGAGAACATTTTTGGATTTTTTTGTTTAAAATGATACATTCTGGCGTACTTTATAAATTTCTGGCCGACGGCAGGGCCTCCCAAACGTCGTGGGGCCCGGGGTTGCTAACCCTTCTACCCCACCCTCTCGACGGGCCTGAAGAACGCACGTGATACAAAAGACACTAGCTATTGTGAGCAGTATTGTACGTTGAGAATAGCGTGTGTGAGTGATCTGTGACTTGTGGCTTCTACGAGGGTCATTCGAAACTTTCGTAGACCTGTAACACTTTGCGGTTCTCTTTCTCTGACTTATCTGTGAATGACATACTACGGAATGACCGTGACTGACTTTGCCCGCAATGGATCGGAACTGCATTTCTCTTATCGTGCTATCCGGCTGAATTTCTAAGCATAGGTTCTTTATCTCAATTTGGATCCGAAGCTCGACGCCTTTCGGCGTGCTCCAAGCTGAGCGGAGAATTGTGAAGCTAAACTTTCTGGGTCCGGCAAAGGTATACGGAAACTTCACCCATCTCGCTGATACAGTCACTGGCCAGAGAAACCGATGATAGGTCGCTTTCGGAAAACTTTCTTGACCGCAATGAGTTAAGTTCCGAAAAACTTTCTGCTATCAGAAGACTGTCTACTTCCCGATAACCGCTTACTTCACAAAAGTCTTTTGCTCCGGGTAGACTTTTCGCTGCGCGTAGACTGGCTACTATCGATTCCCATCTTCTGGTTAACCAGTTGCCGATCTATACGGATAACTGTCCTGACCAATTTAGAGATGAAATCCGCCCGGGGCGTTTAGCTTAACCGGAGCTCATTGGAATCTCCAATTATCCCAGACCCAGAGATTTAACCCGAGCGGTCCCGGATTATTCCAGAGATCGGGGTCGCAGATTTGTACTCGAGCGAGACCAGTACACGGCCCCGAATATCGTATCCCAGTCTTCGTTTCATCTCGCCAATCACTCCGCTCTTTTCAGTCGCAGGAACGGTTCCCCTCGAAAATCGGAATCGGACGAGTGACAGTATCCGATGGACAAGTGACCCCGATTAAGCCGTTAGCGTTTTCGCTGTTGGATCGAGATACGATAACGGAGTACCGGTGATCTCATACTAACAGATGTTTTTCCAGTAGACTGGTTCGCTTTGTCGATAAGCGGATGGCAGTGAAAGTTCTTAGCTGGTTGTAACGAAGAGATTTTGTGTTCTGTTTATCTCTCTCCAACCCGAGTGACCGGACTCTGTTTGGACAAACGGTTTCGTTGCGCTTGCTTTTAAAGGGCCGGACAATTAAGAGCTTATTGATGGAACCAAAAGTCGGAATTTAGGAGGAAATGGAAAGACAAAAATTTGGTTACGGACCGATATAGTTAGACAAACTATATTCATATCGTATTTTGTTACTTTCAACATATTTTTTGCAACTAAAATGCACATGGTCCAGCGTTTCTCCAAAGCTCGGATTTCATTGCAAGAACTCATTGCGGTTAAGTACTGCTATCTGTAGCATAACAAACATATTTCGATTATACGTTGTTTAGTTTAAAACTGTTTGACCATGTCTGACCTTTAACAATTTTAGATTTGAAGACATGTTGCACACGAATTATTTGTACAGTACAGTGCGGTACGGCTTTAAGGTCATTCAAGGTCGTTAATTTTGGTAGCACTTGAAAGCGCTAAGAGGACTTTCAGCTGACGATCGATAATAGCACTGGCTCTATTTTGCACCATTTCTAAGATACGGTGACTTATTGGTTGAAAATCGCCGATTTTCCCATACCCAATTCATATAAAGCCCATTGTCGCGGTAACATTTTTTTTAATTTTTGGAAAATTTTTGGGAAAGTAATACGACAAATAGCATCAAATAAAGAAGGTTTTAAACTCTTCAAACTAGGCCTATGTTAGTAATTATCAGCTTGAGTCAGCCTTAGACGTCATGTGCATAGGGTTAGGCATACCCAAATACTTTTCGTTGTTTTGTTTTTAACATTACATAAAATGGGTTGATTGCAATACTAATGCACGGATTGTAAAAATGAAAATTGGTAGCGCAATAATTGGGTTTACTACGTTTAATGATTACGCTAGTATTGGTAAATACTAATCTCAAAAACTTAGAATAAATCGGCTAATGTGGAAACACTCCAGCATATGATGAAACAGACGATAACAGTGAACATCGTCTTCAGAATATTCATCTCAGTGCAAGATAACTTTGCTGCTGCTGCAGTACACGCAGTGGCCTGCTGCTGAACTTGTCCAGTGTTAACATTACGTGACGTGGTTGCCATGGGAACGTTTTGACCACGAGCCACGTGACTAGCAACCACCTTCCACTGACGTCTGATGGTGTGAAATATTTGTGCGTAACAGTAGGCGAACATGATGATCGAAACAAAGTGTTGCCACAAATCGCGTACAATGAGATACGTCTATAGTACAATAATTGACGAAATATATTAATTTTTATTCAAATTATACAATGCTACAACTAAGACTACAGGTTGCGGCAAAAAAATGGACTCCTAAAATTTTTTGCCATTTTCTCAGCAACTGTTTAGATTTTTAATTTAAAATTTTACTGATTTATTTAACGAAACCAACTACATTTAACTGCCAAGTAAAATATGATTTTGTTGAAAAACGACGAAGTTATAGACTTTCTAACATGACCGTTTACCGATTTTTTAGCATTCAAAAAAATTAAAATGTTATTTAATTTTTAAAAACTGGTTACACGTTACTGCCGATGACGTCACGGTAACGTTTTAATAAACAGTAATTTATATTGTTTATAAATTAGCACTAAATTATCGTTCCCTAAAAGCAATCGCCGGCTGCCCACCAGATTCATCTTCCAGCAGGACGGCGCGTCAGCACACACAACGAGCAGCGCCACGCAGCGCACAGAACTGGCTGCGGGCGCGTGAAAACCCTTCTGGTCGTGAATTATGTAAGAAACGCTGTAACAAGTGCTGAACTTTTACTTCTTTATTTTTACAAATTTTTTGGTGCATAAAGCGGAATTACAACAGACGTTCTGCTTCGCAGGCAAAAAATCGCCAGTCGCGTCTGTTAAATAAGGATTATGTTCTTCTGTTTCGTTTTCTATAGATTTAACAGTGTATATTATGCTGTCTGGTGCTGCCCACGGCTGAAGTTCTCCCGAGCCAAACAGTGCGTAGAAGACGGTGCCGAACGCGTAGACACTTGCTGCTATGTAAAACACGATTCTCCACGCCTCGACCGTTTGCTGCACGCAAGACATGTAGGCCTACACAATCATTCTGCTCATGTAAATTAATGCTAACAACAATGCACATTATTGTAGACTATCAGCGTCGTTGGTCAATCGCGCATGCAAATTCCATTTTCTATAGAACAATAACATAAAGTTTTGACAAAATGCAAGATGTTTTTTCTATTCCATTAGTCAATCAATCAATCAGGTCCACTGTACCGAACCGCATTTAACACATGCAACAAACTTAACTAATAACTGCAAAAAATCACACATGAACATAAATGAACAATACATTAATGAACACTAATGATACCGCAGCGCACTATGTGGCCATCCATTGCCCGCGTGAACGAACAATTGGACCCGCCGTTGCAGCCAACAGACATACCATCGCCCCAATCAGCCACATGAGGCCTTCACCCTGTAGCCCGTACGCTACTACTCATTTCCTGTCCCACGGAGAGTAGGAGGCTGAGTTGGCCTGAGCACATAATAGGTTAGCAACTTGCTCAAAGTTGTTTGCAAATGACGGCAGTGAGAATCGAACCGCAACCTGAAAGTTATGAGTCGACACTAACCACTAGACCATTTTTATCTGCACAGGCACTTAGGTGTGAACAACTTGCCCAGAGTTGTTAGTTGGTAACGCATCGGCTGCGCATTGAACCGTGGACCATTCGGTCTCGTATCCAACGCCCTAACCGCTGATCCACCAAGCCACCTCATTTGTCATTTGAAAGCCAACATGCGACTTCTTATTAGTGATCAATAGTAACTTAGGCCCTTTCTCGCATCGTTTAGCCGCAATAGCGCGTAACAGCCTTCAAGGTCATCCAAGGTTAATAATTTTTATCTAATCCGTCAGAGCGTATACCACTTCGTATTAGTAATTAGTAGTAACTTAGGCCATATTTTTCACTGTTTGCGAGATAAGGCCACTTATAGCTTTAAACATTCTGTTAAAAATTGCGGGCAAACCGCTGCAGATAAACACATAGTTACTACTGACAGTCTATAAGAAATGGCCACCGCCCTATCCCATGGTACCATCGCCGACGCTTTACGACTTACTGTTTACCCACAATACCGCACGATTGGCTTACCATAATGCGTTATTACCCTTCAAGGTCATCAACGGCCAATGATTTATATCTCATTTGAAAGCCAGTATGCGCAGCTTTCTATTAATAATCAATAGCAACCTAAGCCCTATCTTGCACCGTTTAGCCACAATACATTCTTCAGAAACAAACGGACGGACAGACAGACAGACAGACAGACGGACGACACCTCATGCCAATAGCTCGACCTTTACTAAAGTACGGTCGGCTAAAAACCAGCAAGAGACTGAGGAAAATCATTATTTTGTTTAGATTTTATTTTCGCATCAGAAGAATAGCAGAATCAAGCACGTTTTTCAACTAAAAAGTAGTGCCGAAAATACAGAAAGTAATATAAATGCTTAATTTGGCCGATCATACACTGCCCAGTTCAGCAATCAAAGTCCATATTTGTTTAACCTTGTATCGGATAGTAAATTTCGTCAATCGTCAGCGCAAATTTGCAACATTATATAACAATATATCATTCTTACATTTTCATTTGTTACTGCACCAACGACCGCAGGTGTGATTATAGTCACAACTGTTCCCAACGTGTTGGTGATCCCCATAAGCGTTCCTACAATAAATATTACAAGAAATCTGAGCTAATGCTCATGAGACGCGCGAGAGCCTATATGGCAGTACCTGTTCGCGGGAAATATTGGTCTATCTCCACCCATTTCGTCGTAATTCATTCTTCTGCGGTCAAAAATTTTGGAGGTTTAAGGCCATTCAAGCTCATAGATACTACTAAAAGCTCGACGCCATGCTTGTTACGATAAGCAGTATGTTTGTGCCTATCCGCAACTGTTTTTACGCTAAACGAGCCAATAGCGAAAAAATAACTGCTTTTTGGGGGTACCCTTTTTTGACACCCGCAGGCGCAGGCTTTGTTAAACGTAGGAAGTCTTGACTTAGATTGCTAAAATCTACATTCAATGGCGAAAATTTTATACGCAGGTTGTCTTGATCTATCTCCAGCCATTTCGGCGCAATTTAGTCTTGAAATGTGTGTCGCAGCCCGAAATCGCAAATTTTTTTAAACTCCCTATTTTGGGGGCTCAAGGTCATTTATGGTCATCGATGTTGACATTGACATCGATGTTGACATCAATGTAGCCAGTGCTTGTTATGATAAGCAGCATGTCTGTGACTATCTGCAACAATTTTCACGCTAGACAAGCCAACAGCAGTAAAATAACGTTATTTAGAGGGTTGATCTGTTTCGGTCCCTATTCGTGTAAACCCCCTCGCCCAGGGGCATGAAATTTTTGTCACGAAACACTAGAGAAAACAGTGAAAACGCGAAGTCCCTATCTCACGTGGGCCTAGATTGGTACCGGGACGTGACAGACACCAAGACGGACAGACGAACAGAATACCGTAGCTAATACGCGCTATGCTAGCTCCCGAGCGTAAAAATGTCAGATAAATCGCTCTGTCACACTAAATATCCTAAATGATACTACAAATTAATAAAAATAATAGTTAAATTTTTTAAACCGCCCGCAACCGTAATTTTTGACAGTCTGGAGTTTTGCTGCTGATTTTTCTTTTTTCACCGCGAGGTTTTCGAGCTCTGTGTGTTGATCGCCGTAAAATTTTGCCACGTGATCGAAAATTAGCTTAATTTTATAATCCGCGTCAAACAATTCGAGAGCCATGGCCCACCTCCGCCTAAAAAAAATTGGAGACCAAACACGTGCAAAATTCGGCGGAGTTTTGGACAACTTTAGATTTCGACCGCGATCTCCGAAACAGATTGGAATATCGGTCATCAGAAAACTTATGTATTGACAGCGATTCTTTCTGCGTTCTTGAAAAAAGTCGAGTAAATTTTGGTCCACTAACAACAAAGTTTAAAGCGTGCATATTGACACACCCAACCTACACTATACTTGAAAGACCACATTCCTCAAATTTTTTGCAAGCGTTAAAAATTATGTGAAAACCGGAGTTTTCCAACAATTTTGCACAATAAACATTCAAACATTGGTTTAGAATTTAGCGTATAAACGCTGTTAGAATCGTTCTATATTTATTTTTAGTTATGCGCGCGTGCTTGCTTACGTAACAACGCTGATAACCTTGGGGCCAGTGAAGTGATCTCACAAAACTTTCCCACGTGACGTCATGACGTCGTGACGTCAGGCATGGCAATTTTGTTTCAACTTTTGAGAGACTGCACTCCAAATATGTGGCAGAACAAAAACCATCGAAAATTTGGCACAATTTTAGAAAAATTGAAATTTTAATCGCGAATACCTTTAAGACAGATCAAAACATCAACAAACGGAAAACGGTTTTATCAACGTGACGAAAAAAATCATCGTAAACGTGCGCGGAGTAAAAAAACAAAGTTTAGTTTTTACATTTCGACCCACAATTGGGCCAAAATTAACCGTTCGCATAACTTTAAACTTCTATTGCGATCATCTTTGAAACGGATCAAGCAATCGACAAGCAGAAAACGATGTCATCAAAAGCCATATTTTCGACTTTTGACGGAATAAATGGTGAGCTTTGGTTTACTAACAGAAAGTTTAATTGTTTCATGTTTTCCAATTCAAAATAAAAACTGCGTGTGCGATGTAAGGCTAGTGCAGTTGCATTTGCCAAGTTACATAGTTAGGAACAAAATTTCAACCCCTGTTGCCGACAGTATAAATTAGCAATGCAACACACAAAACAAGATGTCCCGCTGTCGCTAGAATAGCCGACCGTATTGGTTGTCAGTGACCTTTAAGGTCATCCAAAATAGATGATTTATATGACAGGGCGTATGTTACTTTTTATTAGTGATCAATAGTAACCTAGGCTTTATTTATCACCGTTTTAGAGATATGGCCAGTTTTCAGTTACCATAGTGCATTATGACCCTTCAAAATCATCCAAGATCATCGATTTCTATGTCAATTAAAAGTCAGTATGTGATTTCCTATTAGTGATCAATTGCAACCTAGGCCCTATCTCGCACCGTTTAGCCACAATACATCCGCGACATACAGAGAGGCGGACAGACGGACGACAACCATGACAACCATGACAACAGCTTGACCGTTACTTAAGTACGGTCGGCCAATGATTACAATGTATGGAACATACGGCTTTTGAAAAAATATGTTTGTGCGATGCCATTTTAAACGACTGAAAAATGATAAAACTATTAAGATTAATGTGCAAGTAGGTTGCACAATTATTTATATTGAATAGGTTAAAAAATCTCGAAAACACAACGATTTTGACCGGCATATTGCGGAGCAATGTCGAGTTGATTCACACGAAAGGCAGTATGCATTATTCCAGAGAAGCCGATGGCGGCAATAATAAGACAGACAGCAAGAGGCACGTTACTACGCTATCAGACAACCAGCTGGTATCATACATCCTGTACACATGCAGTCGAACCGTTTTTCATTTATTAGATCATCTAGGCCCTATAAAAAAACTGACGCAACATCGCAGTCATTGTTACAAGAGAGCCAACGCCAAACTTTTAACTTTTTCGTGCTACTTTGTTGTACTTTGCATCCATTAAAAACTGGTAGCATCAAAATTTTAAAATGAGATTTCTTAAAGACTAGTGTGGATACTACGTTAATTTGCTAATTATTGTATGTCAAATGCAATGCATAGCATTGGACAGGGTATAAAATTTATTGTAGATTATCTGTAGTAATCAGCAGTGACACCTTATCACGTTTGAAAGTATTTGAATAGTTCGCCCGCTTTTGCAGCGATCATCAATCAGTTAGTGATGTGTGCCTATGCTCCACAGTGAAGAGCTAGAGACTCTGGCCAGGTCCGTACCACAGTCTGAACGACTCATGATCGGCGCGGATATGAATGGACATGTGGGTTTAGATGCCCTGACATAGGTTTGTAAACTGTTGAAGTTTTTTTGCTCTGAATGATTTATGGTTCAGAAACATAAACATTGAAAAGGCGTGAAGAAGTTCGTTTGGAGAGAACCGAAATGAGAATGCTAAGATGGATTCTCGGCCTTGTTGAGAGACAAGAAGAGAAATGATGATACCCGTCGCATCCCCGGAGTAGCGTGTATCACGGACAAAGTACGGAAGGCCAGGTTGAGATGGTTTGGGCATGTACAACGCCGAGAAGGAAAGGATTGTGTCAGGAGAATCTTGGAGGCAGACGTACATGGACAACGGAGTAGGAGAATACAGAGAAAAAGGTGAATCGACGTCGTAAAGTACAACATGGAGGACTTGCGGGTCGACCTGGTGGACGTGAAAAATAGAGCCGAGTGGAGACGGAGAACGTGTGTGGCTGACCCTTCACCCTAGGGATCTAAACCAGCCTGAAGGAGAGAGAGATCAGTAAGTTGGTGATGATGTCAGTGTTGAAGCACTGCATACGGCAAAAAAACGGTTAACTGTGAGATATTAATGTTTATTACGATGCCCGGCTTTTGAAATCATGGGTAAACCTCGGATTATCTAACCCGAGATTGAAGGGTTACCTCGGGGTTAAATCTCGGTGTAACGTTTTGCGTTTTTGCAACGAGGGGTAACCCGGAGTTAGTAACCCAGGTTTAAACACAGGTAACTCGGCAATTTTTGTCAACTGGCATCTAATTGGTCGAGAACGACCACACATTTTTTGCCTAACCCAGGGGTAACCCTTGATCGAGAGTTACCCTTGGTTTACCCTTCGTTTCAAAAACCGGCCATTAGTGCGTCACAAATGAGTGACACATCGAAAACAGCAAAAATTATAAAAAGATGATAGTATTCAACAGCACATTGACAGTTAGACGTGTGAAATTTACCACAGTCCACACGCTTAGGACTAGCGTCTAGTGATGTGCGGTCAGTCATAAGATTTTTACGTAATTCGGATATCTGTAAAAATGCTAACAGAGTACTTTAAATTGACACATGGTTTATTTTTTTAAATATGCAAATAAAAGAAATTAATATTTTGCCGTTGATAAAACCCGCACGAGTAAACATACGGATTCGAATACTTCGCATATTGCTAGAGTAGTCTGACCGATAGTATTCGCCAACTTCCTGACGTTCGTTGTCGACAAGATATGTTTGCTTCGTAACCAGTCAACGACAAATCCGCTCAGAACAGTAATGAAC
>Ga0209454_1002839_pt1 | contig 12043 bp, 6 predicted proteins | sample WorMetHERISLAND1_2_FD_187400 | JGI IMG/M metagenome (GOLD analysis project Ga0209454, IMG submission 187400) | Marine gutless worms symbiont microbial communities from Max Planck institute for Marine Microbiology, Germany - Olavius geniculatus... | ecosystem: Host-associated > Annelida >...
GGTGCTACCAGAAGTAGGTCAGACGATCTACTTCTGGTAGCACCCGACGACATTACTGCAAAATTTCATTAATCTACGTCAATCGGCGGCTGAGTTATTGCTGTTGCGCAAAAATCCAAGATGATGGCCCTAATTAATGGATAAATGATAAAAGCGAATTGTAATTTCAATTCGCTTTCTTTATTAGTCGATTTGCACCCCTCCACTTTCCACCCACGACAGGTTTTTGCAAGCGTGGTCCTTCCACACTTACACTGCATCCCTGCTCCATTAAATTTTGTCCGCGACTGCTTATTCGCAAAACTGCACCACTTGCTATTCGCAGCTAACCTGAGCGTAGGCCTACGTCTGCAGTCCATACGACGCCACGGCCTCTACCATATACCAAAAGTAGAAGATCGTGGACAGGCTACATCCACGGCGCCCCGTGGACCGCGTGTGATGGCAGCAAAAATCATTCTGCTCACACAGTTGCTCGTGATATACCCCACGAGACCGGGTTTTGGCAATGCAAAACCAGGCCAACACTACACTTCTCGGCGCAGTGTTGGCCTGGCCCGCAGTGGCGCCGTCCGACTTTTATCCGCGCGACACACATCTCAGTCACCAATCAGCATTTGTGAATTCTGATTATCACGTTGACAAAGCGACTGTGACGTCACAGACGTTGGGCGCTTAGCAACGCAGCCGCAGCAGCAGCATCGCGGATTGAGGAAAATGCGTTGCGACGTAATAACCAGTATGCTGCAGCATGGATAACCTTAATCGAATGAAGTTCAATAAAACATTTAGTAACACCGCAGCGATATCCGATTTTAACGACGTTACGAAGTAAAAAAGAAAGGACTGACTGCTGGTTCGACGTAGAAACGAGTTCTGAACTTCTGACAGTCACTGCATATATCCTTAGTAGGGAGGACCTCGGCTTTGGCCAGCATTTTTTATTATTTGGCATTTAAGGCCAAAATAAGTGACTTGGTGTACGTCTGAAAACATACATACGAGTAAGTAATCATGCTATTTCGCCGTTTTTCCTAGCAAAGCGTTTTTATCGTGAGAAAAATTGGCGAAACTTGCGTCCGATATTTACACTGATTATTTACGACTAAAAGACAATGACAGCTACTTGCGGCCTGCTGGTGCGTTTGCATTCTCTTTACATCGCGCGGCGAGATGACCGCGCGCGACGTCTGTTATACTAGAGTTGATTGTAGCTTTCCAGAGCAGCGTTCCGTTAACAGAGCGTGCATGGAACTGTGTTACATGTGAGAAATCGCTTTCTCTCCGTGATTGGAAGTCGGAAGCTGGGCTTCGGACGTAGGCGGTACGGTCGGCTTTCCCTAGAAACACTTGGGCTTTCATAATAATAATAATAATAATAATAAGTGAACATTTATATAGCCATGTATTATATAGCCATCCATGGGAATCAATCTGAGAGCTAGAGCGTCACCTGCCATATGGGAACACACAGCGTTACCTGTCACGCGAGACACGTGACATGCCTTGCATTAACCCCATCTAGACAGGCCGGTATTCGATTTATCTACCCAGAAAGGATGAAAGGCTGAGTTGACCTTGACGGTTAGTTACGTACAAAAATGGTTTACCTGTCTGCAGACAGTCGCCCATCCAAGTATTAGCTACTAGATAGCGACCCGACCACGAGTTGAAACTTGAACCTACGACCTCTTGATCGTATGTCCAACGTCCTAACAGTTATGCCAAAAAGCCATCCGAACTCTAACATGTCAACAGGTTAAGTGGTCCTCTAATTTTTCCTCCGCTTTCAGTCATTTCCGTGTGGTCTGCGCTACTGTTTACAACATGGAGCACAAGACGCAGTAGCACGTCACGTAGGCTTCTTCTAGGCTACTGACGAGCGTCTAATTGTGCGGCTTGCAAACTAGCGCAATAGCAACGACGACGAATGACCAGCAGCCGCACGCAAAAACAGCAAAACAGCAAACGCTCTTGACACGCAATTATCACCAGTACTGACTATCAGCAACAGGTAATAAAATAGAAACAGCATAAATGACACCGGAAAACTCTGGTCGGGAGACATAACTAGAGAAAGTAGCCATTTAAAGCCGTGGATACACGCACCAATTTCCTCGTCCGAGGTTCTGACGGGCCTCCTTTTAGCTGACAGGCAAAAAACCTCGTCGAGGAAATCGGCGCGTCTATCCATGCCATAAACAAGGCCTAAAAATCCCGCACTTCCGGCTGCAGTCTTGTGAAAATCAGTTGAAAAATTTTGAGCTTCCGGTTGCATGCAAAATGACACGGCCAAAGACATTACCTCCCTGTGGCTGGGGCGGAAGCATTACACAATAACGTTTCAGTGTTGATGCCGTTATGATTCGGGGTGCCAATCGCCTTGGCAAAGCCACTGTATAGACGCCCAATAAGTTCACACATACACAGTTCATGCAATATTGATGAAGTACCACATGCAGCGTCAAGCCAAGCCAGGGAGACCCTGGTTATTTCTGGACCAAGTCAACAGTCTAAACAATAACTGGGCGCCGCCCATACGCTAATAGTCATATCTAGACCATCACTAACATATATACGGGCCCGCGCACCTGCTATAAGGGACGCTTATTATCACGTGCCGTGTCTGCGTCTGTCCACAAGACAGACTATTGCTAGCAGCTGACTGCAGTTGCATATACAGGCACCGTGTCTCAAAACGGGACCACTTGTATTGTTGTAAATAGTAAAACGACGATTTCTGCATTTCACAATGTACTGTAGCGACGGCATTAAAGCGAGGTTGGCTAAACTATAGCCATTTACGTCACGTTTCTTCATAATGTTGGTGGCAGAAAATTATCAAAATCGGCCAATGTTTCATGGAAATATTCAAAAAATAAAAATAGACCCGTTTTCAAAACACGGTGTAGTAGTCCCGAGCAGCGTCGCCACACCGCACGCACATGCCCACGGAGAGATTGCCATTATACAGGCTGAGTTAGTCCAAATAGCTTAGTCATATTCTACGGCCTTCTACCAAGCATTTGGCTCGACGCATCTAATCTGTCCACATTGCAGCACCGGGGAGGAAACGACTGAATATTTACTTCTACTGCGCCCAAAATGGGCAACAAAATGTCAGCGTTACTTTGGTGACTCCTGTTGACGTTAATGTCACGTTATAGATAAATTTCAGACAGTGAGAAACTAGTGGAATTCCTCATCTCTTCAGGGCATCTGTCCCTCCCCCATATAGGCACTGGCCTGACGGGCTCGTCATGACAACAACAAAGTTGCTTGAAGTTGAATGCCAATATCCTATTACTGGCGAACGGTCACCCATCTCAGAACTAACCCGGCTCAACGTTGAGTAACTTCATTGATGGAGCCAACGACGTTATCACGAGGCTAGAGCGGGGTTTCCATCTGACGTAACGAAAGCAACGCATAAGCAACGCATGCAAGAAAGTACGCAACAAACGCAGCCGTCTCGACGGCCAAAACGCACGGATAAAAGCAATCGTTACGTCAGTTGCGTAACGTCCGTTGCGCTGCGTCCGTTAGCCTACATTTGATAAAAACTCCACTTGAGCTGCTATCGCAAGGCCTATAAAAATGCATTTACCCTGAATTACAGTGTAAAATGGATAAAGTTACAGCAGCAACCATAGCAGCAGCGTGCGTGCGAACGTGTCAGCTTGCATTAGGCTATTACACGGCCGCCGCGTGGGTCCCTAACAGACAATAAGCCCACAGCGAAGCCAACAAGTCCACAGTATAATTACGTCACCGACTGACGTCACTGATTGCATAGCACCTGTCGTTGCCATGGCAACCAGGATTACAGTGGACGGGGACGCTACGGTACATAGACCAAATCATTAATGCAATGCCTTGCGACCACACTGGCTAGACGATTCAGGACATTCATTCATTATTCATTGTTTACCGGTCAACGGTCCATGATGTTGCTGAGTCACTGGTTGCGTTTATTTTCAAACATACGAGCAATCTGAGCAGCTCAAATTCGTTCAAAATCAGCTCCGAGCAAAACGCTCGGCAATCTAAATCACAACCAGATTTCTGAGAAGAAAAATCTCTTCGTGGAGAGATTTTTAATAAGCTCCTTCACGCACTTATGAAACCCTGCTTCTGCTTTTGTTTTACCCTGCGATCGTTTGTGGAAAACGAGAACAGAAATCCAACATAAAGAAAGTGTCCTTCTCACCAATCTCGTCTAGCAAATCTGTCTAGATCTAGATTGAATCGATCTAGATTTTTGACAAAGAACGCAATCATTGAACATTCCTTTACATGGGGAGGGGGTCTTCATGATGGAATTTTATCTTTCAAAATCAACTTCAATATTAGCTAATTCCGACCACCTATCAAACATCTTCAATGGCTGGCATTGCTGATAACAATAAGGGGAAATAACCACTGCCCCTAACAGTACCTAATTTTTAATCTTTCTTCGAGTCAGAAAGTTTTGACTGAAAATACAGAATCTGCTGCTAAAAAGAGTCCTCTTTTAGAAAAATACAAAAGCAGAATTAAAATTTTAAGTACCCACATCTGCTACGTCAAAACTTTGCAACTGTCTCTCAGAAAATTGCAACTTCTTTCCCCACCCCACTCTCGGCACTGATATCTGGCACCAGTAATACAGATATCTGGTAAGAATACCACTGACTGTCTGGTAACAGACTACACATGGCATCTGCATCCGTTGAAGATTAAGCTCGAAGTGCATTACTTTTCTCAAGGGGGGCAGCTACTACGATTTGACGAGCTAATCATCGTTCCATCAGAACTTCACCAAAAGTGATTTGTGCGGCTAAAAATGCACCGAATTCATTCTTGGTCAGGGCTCCGCCTTGGACTCCACTGGGGAATTTTACGATGTTCCCCAGATTTCGTAATATAGACAGGGGAGGAAGATATCCCCCTCGTTCCCCACTCCATTCGACGCCTCACCCTCTTGACTCTTGCATGGGCAATGCATCCATGAGTATGATGCGTCATCTGTCATTGGGGGCAAAGCAACACTCGACTACGCTTAACGTGAAAGGGATTCAAGTCGACGTTAGGGGGAGGAGGTTGAACAATAAAGGAGAAGCTGGGAGGGGGGCTTTTGCAGTGTGTCCCAGGGGGAATAGACGCCCCTTTGACTACTAATACAATCACTACTACTACAAGGCTATTGTATGGCACTTACTGGTAGATCGGAGTCAATTACAACCACACAAGTCTTGCGAGGCATGACGTCGTAGCAAGTGACAGATTCCAGCAGTTGACGGCAAGTTAATCTAACGCGACATGCTCCCGCCATTGCTACACCACAACATAAACACGTACAGTTAAATAAATGTAAAGTCCTTCCCAAATCACAAAGTGACACGGATCATAGGCCAGTGCCAATCTCCATTACCTTAGCCCTCAGCCAGACATGAGCTCACACTGCGCTTCTGACTCAATGATGGCACTAAAACAAATTGCTTTCAAGTTTAGTACAATAATTGCCTGCCGTGTAACAGCATGAGTTTGCAAAATATCAGAAACACTGTCTTTCGACTTTTTTGAGTTCATTTTATTAAGTATCCACCTTTAATGCATCCAGTTGTTGCACTGCAGACATCAACGATCCAGAAAACACTTAGACCTCGTAATAAAACAACACGAAAAGAATACAGTTATAAAAAGTTGAATCTTACCACAAGCTGAGAGTGAGCATGCATCTCCAGACTGCGGAAGCTGCAGAAACCACCCACAACCATCAATTATAACAATCCTATCAGATTATTTATTTATTGTGATTGAACAAGGAGTACACAATAAAAAGAAAAAAATTACACAACTAATATCACACAAAAAATAACAATGCGACAAAACGAAATACACAACATGCCATAAAATTGATAGTGGTTTGGCTTAAAGTGGCATCACACAATAACCTCAGTGAAAATCTGGTTCCACACTGCGCCTAATCAGTAGTAGGATAAGCATCTTGAGGCATTTGCACCATCCTGGCCTATAACTAACCATCCACTCAACTCAACCTGGCCATCTCTAGGTGGGTAATCAATCAGTCACCATCAAGACGAAATTTGCCACAATGAGCCCCAAAAAGTGGCAAACAGGCGTGCAGAATTTGGAAAAAGTTGCTGCGATAAACTGTGTTCCCTAATGACAATATGAGATAGATAGTAACCTCTAGCAGGCGTGTGCCATTGAGTCTGTCTTTCCAGATGATAAGTTGACGACGACCACAGGAAGTTGAACCAGTCACGTTACGATACAGCTGCACAGACACAAACAACTGGATGCTAAATTCAGATATCTTACAAAGTTAAACTTTATTTAGTCCAACTCTAAAATACATCTTAATTACTGGTATGCAATGTCAGAAAGACGTTCACACAGTGTATCAAGACAAATTCGTAGAGTGCCACTGTCATATGCTCAATGCAGTTTGAATCACTTAACTGTTGGTAACAGCTGCACACTGTAAAGCCTAAATCAAATCACCGTAAAGCAGATTTTGGTTAATTAGTACAACGTTTAGACAACAACAAAACCAGTGCATCTCATTCTGTTCTGAACACCAAGACCTGACAAGTTGCAACATAGCACCAGATAGCAGGGGCGGACTAACATTTGATATGCAGTTCCAGTATGGCAGTAGTATCGAGTATCAATATGCCTGAAATGGTGTCGTTATTGTGGTTCCAATTTCAGGTACTATACAACACTAGCCATATTCAGGCCTATCACTGCAATACAGCAGTATTGTATCTGTCCACAGGTCATACAATGCAAGCAGCTGCCAGTAATCAATCAATGTCATCAGCTGAATGCATTCACTCCACTAACCTAAATCACAGCTCAACTGCCTTTCTATGCTCTGTTGTGTGACAGGCTGATGAATAATTGCTGTGGTTTGGTTGGAAGAGTATATAGCCGATAAAACTTTTAGCTTCAAAACCCCAGGGTTAAACTGTGAATCTTATTAAAAAAAAACAAATCAGAGTTCACTGAAAAATAACCCTTGACACAGACTGTCTCAGAAGTAGACTAACAGTAGTAGTTAGTTGTTGTAGTAGTAACACAGTCGTGGTGAGTTGGTGGTGTGGTAATGCGTCGTGTCTGATCAACGAAGTTGCTCTATGCTGGAACGGGTCGGTACTTGAATGGGTGACTGCTGCGGGCAAATAAACCATCTTGGGATGTAAGCAGCCGCCTAGGTCAACCCAGCCTTCCATTGCTACGGGGTAGGTAAATCGAGTACCGGCCTTTCTAGCTGGGGTTAAGGTGGGGCACGTTCACCTGTGTTGGATAACACTGAGTGATCCCACATGGCAGTAAAGCCAGCGACACACGAGCCGCTTTGACCAGGCCAGGACACCCAGCCTGGGCATCCTGACACCCGACGAGACAGAGAAAAGCATTGCATTGCAATGCTTTTTGTGGCTGACAGCCAGGCAGTTGGCTCTTGTGTCGCTAGACCCGGATGCCCAGACACCACTCAGCGTAGAATTTTATTTCAATTTACACACTTATGAAGTTGATCAGTGCGTTTTTAAGGGAAATTTGATTTGTCTGTAGGCCTACACTTTACATCATCTAAAAATTATGTTGTCCTCTTATTCTGAGTACCCGTACTTCGTACGTACTACTAAAGCTGCTTTCTGGGAGGATCGAGAACATGTAAAAAAGTTGATAAAATTGTATCAATCACACATTTGTCTCTGGGATATGAAAATCGGAGACTACAAAAAATATTGCAATAAAGAAGAGAGCCAAGGAAAAACTAGAAGTACACTTTAGACTTTTAGGTGACTTATGCATCACTGCGTTACATACAAGACAAATGTAAAATAATTATTAAAACTTTTTTGCTGACGACAGCTGTCTCCCGACCAGGTTGCCCGGCCAAGTAGCCGGGTCATGTGTCGCTAGAGCCGGACATCCTGCCCGGATGTCGGGGCTTCCCTGCCCACCCGGGCACCTGGCTCAGGTGTTGCTGGCTTAACACTTTGTAGCTCTGATATGGGTTTCCTATGAAAAATGATAGCATTTATGGTAACCATTTTAACAGTTACCCGTCTCATTCTGACACGAGATAGTGCATCCAGTCGCTGGTCTGAGCGTGGATCTGATACTGTGCGTGTTCTATACAGCTCCAGGAACTCAGCTGGTCCAATGGACGCCGAGTGAAACCCAGAGTCCTGGCGAGTCGGTGTTCTGCTAGTGACATCAGCCTCATGAGACGACTCTGTCGCCATCATCTTACCCTCGTCATCTGCAATACACACGCACAGCAAATTAAGTATCAGACAAGATCGGACTGGCACTTACCTACCACTGTTCATTGCATTTAGATGTGGAAGGTACAACTATTCAAAAAATTCATGCCAAATGCAGCCACAACAGCAGCAGATGCACAAGTAAAAAGTACTGCACTGCATAGACGCTAAGCTAGCTTCTAAAAACAGGAAACCTTTATCCAGCCTCTCATACCTTGCCGCAACAACTGCCAAAGCTCTAGTTTTGAGATCCTATGGTGACTCTGGAAAAGTAAGACAGCTATAATTCAACATTAGTACTAACAGTAAGATGACTAACCATGAAGCTGTGTGCGATTGTGGGGCAATGAGTCTGAATTGGCGCGATGTCGGAACGTGTCGAAAAATACTTTGAACCTGCTGACACTTGATGACGTGCTCGATGATGCGCTGCTGCTAGCAGTGGCTGTCCCACCGGGTGACATCGAAGTTCCATTCCCACTATTACCACTCCCACCACGTCCTGGAGTCATTCCACCACCATCTGTTGCGTCGGTCCGCTTCTCTCCATGACTGTTGCACCTCGGCCGCATGCGAAATAGATCCCGCAGTCCGTGCGATCCTGAGCGGCGTCTGAACTCAGTCTCTGAAGTTCCTGGCTCACCCATTTCCACGTCTTGATCTTCTGCCGCATATGCTCGCCTATTCTGAGCACCGGTGTTTAGCCATTCCACCATCTTGGTCGATCCGGCTGCCTTCCATCTGGCATCACAGTCCTCGTGCATGGACACATCCGTCGGGGAGAAGCATCCCGGAGACATACATCCATTGTTGGCAGCACTGACAACCTCCGCTCGGGGCGGGCTCACAGACTGGCTGAACCGAGATTTCCCCGAGCTCCGTTCACTGGTATGGCAAAAGAGTTCGTACGGCAACACATTGTGAGGCTCGGTTTCAGACACAGTGCGACGTCGACGTGTGTAGTTGCAGTAGTTCACCTCGTTGACAAACTCCTCCGCAATGTTCTCGTAATCCATCTCTGGCTTTCCGCAGAAACACACGATCGGCGTAATCGGACTAAAACGATCCTGCAACAGTCACAAATCCAAGCAAAACTTTACTCTATAGTCCATACAGTCAAACTAACTGAAATACAACATATTTCTCCCTCACAACTACAAAATATAAATACAGTGGAACATGCTTAATTGCACAGGGTCCGTTCAGACTTAGCATTATGCTATTATCCAGACTATGCGATTAAGTGGGAGCCTAGCGCATACGATGCTTTGCACTAAAGTGAATGACGACAATACCATCTGATCATCTGTATACGTATGTAATTGTTCAAGTAATTGTGTTGTCTCATGTCTCATGCATAGGTATAGGTTTTACTAGGCCTACTTACAATACGACTAATCCTTTCCGTTAAGATAGAGTTTGCATTACGATCCCATCAGTGCTGTCAGTAGACTAGGCCAACATCTATTAGTCAAACGAAATTTAATGATTAAAAACAGTAAATAAATCATGTATTTTCATCTGGCTATGAACACTAGCCATGCACTTGAATGCACCACGTTTTCAAGTTTATAATAGGTAGAAAAATCAAGAGGCTGAAGTTGGCTGAACTGATACTGGCCCACTAAAGCCAGAGAACATGACCTGTGTGTCGGGCTGGGTTCCTGGGCTGGTTGTCCACATGTAGGCCTACCCACTCTCCTTGATCCCTTCACCGCACTGCCCCAGCTTGGTTGCCTGTTTGAGCACTCCCTTCAGCCTTCTCCCTGCATCACTGTCCTCTCCTATCAGCTCATTAAGTCCAACCTCATGAGAAAATGAGTCATCTGTTCATGGCTGACCAACTCTGTAGAAAGCAATGTCTGGCTAGTGTTGGTCTGCACAGCTGACTTATGCGATTAAGCAGAAATGTTTTTGCTTATGTGTATTCAAATGCACGGGATTATGCAATCAAGCGGTATGCAATTAAGCGGGCGTATTTAGCCCAGAAACGATGCTGTTTGGTTTTGTCGTTTGGCATTCTATGCAAATAAACGCGATAAGCAATTAAACGGTATGCGACTAAGTGGGCTGACCTGTACATAGAATGACACCTAAAAACACACACTTTCAACAGACATTTGCTCGATAACAATCATGAAGATGAATAACCTCGATCACTGTCAGAAAGTGAGTTCTGTCAGTATGTTACATTAGCTTTCCACACATATGTGACAAACATCTCTGAAAATATGATATTCAAGCAACAGCTGGAACGGCCTCTGGAAGTCACCAGAGGTCATAAACGAGGGTGTGTCAACTGCAAGATCAAAGACAAGCAACTATCAGTGCCCTATATCAATTTAGCACCAAGTACCAGTCAGTATTTATTTGCTGCCAAAATTATAGCAACGACGTGTGTGCTTGATGGTGAATGGTCTAAGTGGAATATAAGCTCCCGGATCAACAAAGATCGCATCCGTTTTTCGACAACGGATAACTGACACCCGTGACATAACGACAACAAAGACAAAACGGCCATAGAAACACGTAATGTCGCACCGATCATCGTTTTAGTTCAGAAATAACGCGTTTGTTTTCAGTCTAAAAATACACTAACAACAAACACGAACAAAGTGGCCGCAGAAATCAACTCGTGGCCTAACTGCCAGTAACTGGCCCGCTCTGAGCCACACCCACTTCCATATCAGCAAGCAAACGAAAACACGCAGTAAGTAATAGATTACAGAATGTGACTGTGATGTGAATTTCTGAATTTGCTATCATTCTTACAGTCAGTGAATCTTACAGGCACCGTAAGCTTAACTAGTTTGTTTAAAACCTATTAAAAGACGCATTTTACCATGTAAAACAAAGTTTCGCGTTATAGGCTTATTGTGAACAATAGCTAGGCTACTTGACAATTTGCCAATGAGTAAACTGAGAGAAGCTCCAATTAATAGCCTACAGGTTAATTGAACTAGACTAACTACTGGTATACCATCTAACTCTGCGCTACATTTCTGCAACTTCTGCATTTCAAGGGAGGAAAATGTGCTTACATCTGCATGCAATTGCCGGTAGGCTAATCATCATCACCAGCTGTCGTCTTCTGATGCAGAAGCTAGTTGACACGCATATGCTGTCCGGACAGGCCCTCTATTTAGGGCCTATATCTGTTTTGTGCATTATTTTTAATTTTCTTCATACGAGTCCGAACTCGTCCAGTTTTTGATGTCATCAACCCAAATTCGTCTCGGTCTTCCTTGTGCTGTTTGTGAACTCATTTTACCTTCAAGAATTTGTAATATAGTCTCTCCTGCAGATCCCCTTATAGCAGGTGATCTGCTTAAAACAGTTTCCGTTTCTTAATACTGTTATACAAGGAAAAGTCTTTCATATTAATTCATTCGACGTAGTACTTCATTTGTTATCTTGTCAGTCCATATTAGCGCCGGTCAAGTAGTATTATATGTTACTGGCCAGCTATAGCCCATTTCGCCAATTCGCTATCTGCACCTACCTGCTTTTTCGCTGCACAACTTGCCATGGCGACGTCTAATTAACGAACATTCGATGATTTCCTATAGCCTAACAAAGTCGAATCAATATAGGCCCACAGAGCGCCACCGATTTGTAACTCAATCAGTTTATTACGCTTTCGAATTTGCCTGTTCGCACTTGGACTGTACAAATCACAGGACCATGCGGAGGCCAAAGTACGTGGACAACAAAATCGGATGATGATTGGATGAATTACTCAGTCAATCAATCAA